>ENA-UOOD01000775-UOOD01000775.1-human-gut-metagenome-genome-assembly--contig:-CS67-NODE-775-length-36371-cov-18.561598_pt1 | contig 36371 bp, 29 predicted proteins | sample MGYA00242464_ERZ724011 | MGnify/ENA metagenome assembly ERZ724011 | reverse complement strand
ATATCACAGGTTTCCTCATTTTGCTGGGAGTCCTGCTGGGACGCTTTATCTGCGGCTTCCTCTGTCCCTTCGGCTGGTTTCAGGAGCTGCTGCATAAGATCCCGACGAAGAAGCTCTCCACAAAGAAGCTCAAGCCACTGACCTATCTCAAGTACGCCGTACTGCTGGTGATGGTTTTCCTGCTGCCGGCGTTCCTGGTGAACGATGTAGGCATGGGAGACCCGTTCTTCTGCAAATACCTCTGCCCCCAAGGCGTGCTGGAGGGAGCCATCCCGCTGTCCCTTGCCAATTCCGGCATCCGGGCGGCGCTGGGCAAGCTGTTTACATGGAAATTCAGCATCCTGCTGTCGGTGATCGTGCTGAGCGTGCTGTTCTACCGTCCCTTCTGCAAGTGGCTCTGCCCGCTTGGCGCATTCTACGCGCTGTTCAACCGGGTGTCCCTCTTCCAGATGAAGGTGGACAAGAGTAAGTGCGTCTCCTGCGGGAAATGCGCCAGAGCCTGCAAGATGGATGTGGACGTGACAAAGACGCCCAACCACACCGAGTGCATCCGCTGTGGGATGTGTATACGCGCCTGTCCCACAAACGCCGTGTGTTTCCGCTATGGCTTCGGAGACGGTAAAGATAAGACAAAAGCAGCGGAAACGCTGCAGACAAACAACAATATCAAGGAGGAAACAAACAAATGAAAATGAATAGGACGAATACTGCCGGCAGAATTCTGGTGCTGCTGCTTACTGCACTGCTGGTGCTCTCTCTGGCCGCCTGCGGCAAAAAGGGCAACGACGACATGACAAAGCCCGACGGCGAGCCCAAGAACGCCCAGGAGGCGGCCGCTATGTACAAGGCCCTGATGGACCAGGAGAATGCCATTCTGATGGAAAACCAGTCCCTTTGGGAGAAGGTGTTCATGTCCGCCGACAAGGGCATGACCATGCAGGAGGACGGCAAGAACTACGGTGATTTCCTGCTGGACACCATTGAGTCCGCCAAGGACAAGTTTACCGCCGACGAGCTGAAGCTGCTGCGCCAGGGAGGCGAGAAGATCCGGGAGATCGAGCGCACCCTGACCGCCATTGAGGCCAAGTTCCCCGAGGCGGCTCCCAAGGCCCCGGGCAACGGTGACAGCATCCCTGCCGACAGCCCCACGACCCCCGGCAACGGCGACAAGATGCAGAAGTTCCCTGCCTTCGAGGGCAAGGACCTCAACGGCAACCCCGTCAAGAGCGATGACCTGTTCTCCAAGAACGCCGTCACCGTGGTGAATTTCTGGTTTACCACCTGCAATCCCTGCGTGGGCGAGCTTTCCGAGCTGGAGTCCCTGCATCAGGAGCTGACCAAGAAGGGCGGCGGTGTCGTCGGCATCAATTCCTTCACCCTGGGCGGCGATGAGGCTGCCATCTCCGAGGCCAAGTCCGTTCTGTCCAAGAAGGGCGTCACCTATCCCAATGTCTACTTCCCCGCCCAGGGCGAGGCCGGCAAGTTTGTGGAGAACGTGTTCGCCTACCCCACCACCTATGTGGTGGACCGCAGCGGCAACATCGTGGGCAATCCCATTGTGGGTGCCATCACCGACAAGACGCAGGCGGCGACGCTGCAAAAGCTCATCGACCAGGCTCTTGCCGCCGATATGGGCTGACCCGAGATTTAAAAAGTGCCTGCTGCGCGCCATTGCATTGCCCATGGCGCACGAAGGGGCAGAGTGAGCCCAGCTTCCCCTGAAAGGAGGAAACGCGATGCATCGAAGCGTATTGGCCCTGCTTTTCGCCTCGGTGCTGCTGCTCAGCGGCTGCGCTGTCGGGCAGCAGACTGTGCCGAAGGAAAAGAGCGGACAGGAAACAAACATGGACGGAGCGGCTTTTGACCGGTCCGACGAGGAGATCACCTATATGGATACCACAGACAATGTCATCTATCTGGCGGGCGGCTGCTTCTGGGGCATGGAACAGCTGATGCAGTCCATCCCCGGCGTTATCGACGCCGAGAGCGGCTACGCCAACGGCACCTGCGAGGCGGACGCCGATTACAAGACCGTCTGCAAGGGAGAGACCGGCTTTCGGGAGACCGTGCGGGTGGAATACGACCCCGAGCAGGTGAGCCTTGACGCGCTGCTGCTGGCCTACTTCTATGTCATCGACCCCACGGTGCAAAACCGGCAGGGCAACGACCGGGGCAGCCAGTACCAGACCGGCGTCTACTACACCAACGAAAGTGCCAGAGAGACGGTGAAGCGCATCGCGGAGATCGAGCGCGGCCGCAGCGAGAAATTCTTCGTGGAGATCGGCCCGCTCAAAAACTTCTATCCCGCCGAGGAATACCACCAGAACTACCTCGAAAAGAACCCGAACGGCTACTGCCACATCCCGCGCGCGGAGATGGAGCTCTTTTCCCGGCTGCGCATCGACCCGGGCGACTATCAGAAGCCCGCGGCGGAGTCCATCCGGGACAAGCTGACGGCGGAGCAGTACCGCGTCACGCAGGAGAGCGGCACGGAGCGCGCCTTCACGGGCGAGTTCTGGGACAAGTTTGAAAAGGGCATCTATGTGGATGTCGTCACCGGCGAGCCGCTCTTTTCCTCCACGGATAAGTACGAGAGCGGCTGCGGCTGGCCCGCCTTTACAAAGCCTATCGAGGGCCCCGCTGTGGTGGAACTGGAGGACCTGAGCCACGGAATGCGCCGCACGGAGGTCAGAAGCCGCGCCGGAGACTCCCACCTCGGCCATGTGTTCACCGGCGACCCGGAGTCGCCCAACGGCGTGCGCTACTGCATCAACAGCGCGGCCCTGCGCTTCGTCCCCTATGAAAAAATGGAGGCCGAGGGCTACGGATACCTGCTGTACCTGTTTGAAAAATAGGACGCAAGCGGTCGGCAATTCTCATGCAAGGAACTATCAGCACATCACTGTTATCGGACTGCCACCGGGCAGTCCGATAACAGTGAAAAGCCTTGATTTTCAAGGTTTTTTTCTTTTTCCCCGAAATCCGAATCCCGCTCCAAAAAGCCATTTAGTACTATTTGGCTGCTGGGGCGGGTTTTTTTGCGCTCATGCCTCTTTTAGTGGTCGAGGCTTGCGCATGGCCGAGTCTGCCTGAGGCGGTTTTCACGTCCTGACAGGAGACAATCATCAGCGTTGCTGACGTGTGACGGAGTGTGCGAAAGCATACGCACTCCAGTCCGCATTCCCGTGTATACTTTTCCGTTCTGTATTGCAAAAGCTGCGGCAGACTGCAAGCCTTTTGTTCAAAAAGAGCTTTGCCCTTTTTGAACACTCATGTGTTGTCCCGGCTGATGGGGCGGCGGTGCAGCAGGGAGCGCAGGTCCCGGCCGTTGAAGGGGATCAGGGGATAGAGATACCCCTTCCCCACCAGCGGGCGGGTGGAGGCGATCAGGGCCACCACCCCCACGATGCCGCCGATGAAGCCCCACCAGTCGAAAAAGTAAATCAGCAGCAGCAGGGCCATGCGGCACAGCTTCACGGCGTAGCCCATTTCATAGCTGTGCTGGGCATAGTTGGCGATGGCCACAAAGGCCATATACACCAGCACCTCCGGCACCAGCCACCGGGCCTGCACCGCAAAATCCCCCAATATCAGCGCCCCCAGCATGCTGAAGGAGTTGCTGAGCACATCCGGCGTGTTCAGCGACGCCAGCTTCAGCACGTCGATGATCAGCTCCACCAGCAGCAGCTGCAGAATCAGCGGCACATAGTATTCGTCCTCGATCAGCAGAAAGCGCAGGCTCTCATGAAGCCCCGCCGGGTCCTTTACCAGCAGGAACCACAGGGGCGTCACAAACAGCGTCAGAAGCAGGACGATCATCCGAACGATCTGCAAATACGACCCCACCAGGGGCGGGAAGTAATAGTCGTTGATCTCCTCGGCAAACCGGAAAATGGTGCAAGGAAACAGCATCACCGACGGGGTGTTGTCGATCATCAGCACCACGTCTCCCTCCATGATGGACGCCGTGGCTACGTCGGGCCGCTCGGTATACCGGGTCTTGGGGAAGGGATTCCACCACTGGGACGGGGCGATGGCCTCGGCGATGCTCTCCTGGCTCATGGAGATGGAATTGATCTGCATATGCAGGAGCTTCTCCCGCAATTGCCGCAGAAGCTCCGGGTCGGCCTTGTCCTCCAGATAGCACAGGGCCACGTTGGTGTGAGACCGGCCCCCCACCTCCAGCCCCTCTAAGGTCAGCCGGGGGTCCCGGATGCGGCGGCGCAGCAGGGCGGCGTTTTTCATGATGCTCTCCACGAAGCCGTCGTGACTGCCCCGCAGGACCTTGCTGGTGTCCGGCTCCTCGATGCCCCGCAGGGGGAACTGCTTGGCGTCCATCAGCACGCCGCCGGACAGGCCGTCGATGACCAGCAGGGTCTTTCCCGCCAGCACCGCCGTGACGGCCTTGGCCATATCCTGCTCCGCCGCCGCGTCCGACACGGTGACGTACCGGGCCGCGAAGGCCTCCGCCGTGTTCACCCCGGCCAGGTCCCGGATGGCCAGCCACCCGGCCACGGCCCGCTCCAGCACCGCGTCGTCGGCATAGCCGTTGACCACCCAGAGCCGGGCCCGGCGGCCCCCGATGGTCAGGCTCCGGCCCACCATGTCAAAGCTCCGGCCCACCCCCAGCCGCCGGTCCAGCTCCTCCGTCCGGCGGAGGAACGCATCCTGCACGATCTTCACCTGCTGCACCCCCAGAATACGGAAAAATGGCTTGCCCAAAAGACCTTGGCTCTCCCTTTTGGAGAGCTGTCGGCGCAGCCGACTGAGAGGGCCTGCAAGCCTTTTATTCCAAAAGGGCAAAGCCCTTTTTTGGCAGGTATATTATCCCGCATTTTTGCGGGATTTATTCTTGCGATAGGGGCCGCCGCGTGGCATAATAGGAACAAATCCAATTATTCCCGCAAAGGGGGCCTTGCTATGACGAAAAAACGCATCCGCCAGATGAACGCCGCGCTTCTGCGGCGGCTGTCCCTCCGCCCGGCGGCGGAATACCTGGCCGGACGGGAGGAGACGGCGGCGCAGCTGGTGGGCGAGGGATATTTCCAACGCTTTGCGCCGCTGATGGACCGGCGGCTGTGCTGCGCCCGGGTGCTGGACCTGTGCCGGGAGGACCTGGAACGGCTGGACGGGCCGGAACCGGAGGAGGGCTGGCTTCCGTACTGCTATGACTTCGCCCGGCGGCTGCTGTTTCCGGAGAAGGACGCCCGCCCCGCCCACGGGGCCGGAGCGGTGTTCTTCCTGTCGGTGCTGCAGGTGCTGCTGGACGCGGAGCGGGAGCTTCTGGACTATGACCCCGCCTGGGACTTTGTGCCCCCCGGGCCGGAGGAGCTGGAGGACTGCCCCGCCGCCCCCCAGTTCGGCCAGATGATGCGTCTGTGGCGGCGGGAGTTCGTATACGAGATGATGCGCCTGGGCCTGGAGGTGACCCCCTACCGGACCCTGGAGCACATTGTGGGGGTCCACCATGTGGCCGTCACCGCCGGGCGGGCTCTGCGCCGGGGGGGCGTGGAGCTGGACCTGGCCCTGGTCTCCGGCAGCGCTATCGGCCACGACATCGGCAAGTTCGGCTGCCGCCCCGGGGAGCGGGTGCCGTATCTGCACTATTACTACACCGACCAGTGGTTCCGCCGCCGGAAGCTGACGGATATCGGCCATGTGGCCGCCAACCACTCCGTGTGGGACCTGGAGCTGGACTATCTGTCGGTGGAGTCCCTGCTGCTGATCTACGCCGACTTCCGGGTGAAGCAGACCCGGGACGGCCAGGGCCGGGAGGTCACGAAAATCTTCTCCCTGGCGGAGGCCTTCGATGTGATCCTCTCCAAGCTGGACGGAGTGGACTGGGAAAAGCGCCGCCGCTATGAGCTGGTGTACGCCCGGCTGTACGATTTCGAGCAGTTCATGCTGGCCCGGGGGGTGGACGTGACCCTTCTGGGGCGGGACACCCCGCCCCGGCCGGAGAAGCACACCGCCCTGATGACGGACCAGGAGGCCCTGGACGCCCTGACCCTGCAGTGCGTGGGCCACAACATCGGCCTGATGCACCGGCTGACGGGACAGCGGAGCTTCGCCTCCCTGCTGGAGCAGGCCCGGGGCGAAACCAACTGGCGGCGTCTGCGGGCCTATCTGGGGGTGTTCGAGTCCTACTCCCTGTATCTGCACATTCCCCAGAAGGTCCAGACCCTGGCCTTTCTGTATGAGCTGCTGATGCACCGGGAGGGGGACATCCGCCGCCAGGCGGCGGCCCTGCTGGGGGAGATCATCGCCGGGTTCCACGCGGGCTATGCCAAGGAGCGCCCGGCGGACAGCCGCCCGGACGCAGGTGTGCCCACGGACCTGGACCAGTGGAAGCTGTACCTGCAAAGGATCATCTATCCCGACCACAAGCTGATGCCCCAGCACCAGCGCTGGATCCGCTATACCCTGAAATTCGCCGTGGACTCCCTGCTGCAGCGGTGCCCGGGCCGGGAGGAGCGGTTTCTGGCCCCCTTCTTCGCCTATTACCGCCATCCCCAGCAGCTGGAGGATGAGGTGGCCTTCCAGCTGCTGGACACGGCGGCGGCCCTGCCTCCGGCGGCTCTGACCCGGCCCCGGCAGGAGCTTCTGCTGCGGTTTGCCGAGGGGGTGTGCGACCGGGAGGACGTCACCGTCCGGGCGGCGGCGGTGCTGCTGGTGGACCGGCTGCACCGGCTGGACAGCCGCAGCCGCCGTCCCCTGCGGATCCTGCAGAAGATCGACTGCCGGGACGCCGCGTCCCTGGACCTGCTGCGCCGCCGGATCATCAAGGGCGGCGCCCCCGGCCCCCTGCCGGAGCAGGTGATCTCCGACATTTTCCTGGACAACCTGAAAACCGGCACCCCCTGGATCCTGAAGCAGGTGAACATCCGCCTGCTGGAGGACTACGCCGCCCGGGAGGACGGCCCGGTGCTGCACATCGCCACCCATCTGTCAAACCTGGTGAAGGTCAGCGACCGGGTGACGGTGCGCCACAGCGCCGGAAACGCCCTGCTGGCCCTGGCCCCCCGGCTGACGGTGGACCAGCGCAACGAGGTGTCGGTGGAGCTGTCCCGGGGCCTGGAGCTGGGCCAGCAGGAGTTTGCCAAGTATATCCCCGATTATCTGGGCCGGTTCGCCCTGTGGCTGCCGCCGGAACAGCTGGAGGAGCTGCTGGCGGACCTGAGCCAGACCCTCAACGCCGCCTCGGGCCGGATGGCGGCCTCCGCCCTGGACACCGTGGGCGTGATCTATGAGGAGTACGACACCTACCGCACCCGGTTCCCGGAGGAGCCGGAGGCCTACCGCAGCCGCCGGGAGCGTCTGCTGGGCATGCTGATGAAGCGCCTGGCCGGCGGCGACGGCGGCACCCGGCAGGAGGCCATGTTCGTGCTGGGCCGCCGGGTGTTTGGCTCCGGCAGCCTGGGTGAGCACGAAAAGCGCCGGGCCTTCCTGCTGACCGGGCGCAAGCTCCTGGAGACCTGCTATGAGGAGGCCGAGGACCCCCTGACCTTCTATTACCGGGCCGCCATGCTGGGCCGGGTATACCGCTTCATGACGGAGCAGCGCCTGTTCCACGGGGGCTTCCCTCTGGAGGAGCCGCGGCCCATCGCCTTCTTCCCCGGCACCTTCGACCCCTTCACCTTGTCCCACAAGGGCATCGTCCGGGCCATCCGGGACCGGGGGTTCGAGGTGCTGCTGGCCATCGACGAATTTTCCTGGTCCAAGCGGACCCAGCCCTACCGCATCCGCCGCCGCATCGCGGCCATGTCCGTGGCCGATGAGTTCCATGTCCACATCTTTCCCGAGGACTTCCCGGTGAACATCGCCAATCCCGAGAACCTCCGCCGCCTGCGGGAGGCCTTTCCCGGGCGGCCGGTGTCCATCGTGGTGGGCAGCGACGTGGTGGCCCACGCCTCGTCCTACCAGAGGCCCCCGGAGCCGGACTCCATCCACAGCTTCGACCATGTGATCTTCCGCCGGGACGAAGTGGCCGGGCCGGTGGATTACGGCTGCATCCGGGGCCGGGTGGTGGAGCTGACCCTGCCGCCCCAGCTGGAGGAGATCAGCTCCACCCGCATCCGGGAGGCGGTGGACGCCAACCGGGATATCTCACGGCTGGTGGACCCGGCGGTGCAGGACTTCATCTATCGCCGGGGCCTGTATCTGCGGGAGCCCCAGGACAAGCCCATGCTGCGCACGGAGGATCTGGAGTTCTCTCTGTGCCGGGAGGCGCGGGAGCTTGCGCCCCTGCTGGGCCAATTGACCCCGCCGCCGGAGGGCCTGGCCCGGGCTGTAGCGGACTCCGGGGACCAGGCGGTGCTGCTGCACCGCAGCGGATCGGACGAGCCGCTGGGAGCCGTGACCTTCCGGTGCCTGGACTCCCAGATGCTCTATGCCCGGCTGAAAAGCCCCCAACTGACGGGCCTGGTGCGCCAGAGCACCGGCGGCCGGGCCCTGCTGATCTCCGGGGTGCTGGTGCCCCGGGGGGAGCAGCAGGAGGAGTTCGGCCAGCTTCTGCTGACGGAGGTGCTGACCCTGGCCCTGAGCCGGGAATATGCCTATGGCCTGTACTGCCCCCTGGAGGGGGCGGCCTCGGCCTTTGCCCGGCAGCTGATCCTGCGCCAGGGCTTCGTGCCGGTGGCCGGGGAAAAGGACGCCCTGGCCGCGGATATGCGGCGGCCCCTGGTGCTCAACCGCAACGTGGACACCGCCATCAAGCAGCCCCTGGCCTCCCGGCCCGCCGTGGCGGCGGCGGTATCCGCCGCCCGCATCCGGCTGCAGGAGGCCCTGACGGGGCTGTATCCCGGCAATCTGGTGCTGAGCCTCAGCGCCGGGGTCATCTATCACCGGCTCCTGCAGCGCATCACCGCCCGCAACGGCGTTCCGGCGGAGCCGCTGGTTCCCCGGCAGCTGGGGCCGGACATCTGCGTGCCCTATGGCAAGATCCTCCGGGGCGTGACGGTGCCCAACACCGTCACCAAGACCCTGCGCACCGACAAGGTGTATGAGCCGGACCTGTCCGCCTATTCCATCGAGGCCTACCCCGGCTATTCCCCCCTGCCCGACCAGGTGCGCACCATCCGGGCCTTTGACCGGCCGGTGATCCTGGTGGACGATATGCTCCACGACGGCAAGCGCATCCGCCGCCTGGCCCCCCTGCTGGAACAGACCCACACCCGGGTGGACCAGGTGCTGGTGGGCTATCTCACCGGCATGGGCCGGGACCTGATGGAGCAGCTGGGCTATCCCGTGGACAGCATCTACTATCTGCCCAATCTGCGGCGGTGGTTCGTGGAGTCCACCCTGTACCCCTTCATCGGCGGCGACACCGTGCGCCGCACCGGGCTGCTCCCCGGGGGCCTGCAGCCCTCGGTGAACCGCATCCTGCCCTATGCCTCCCCGGAGCTGCCGGACGTGGACAGCCGGGCCGTGTGGCAGCTGAGCCTGTGCTGCCTGGAAAACGCCCGGGACATCCTGCTGGCCCTGGAGGCGGAGTACCGCAGCCTGTACGCCCGGAACCTGACCCTGGCCCGGCTGGGCGAGGCGGTGATCCTGCCGCTGTGCCCGGACAAGGGGCCGTGCATGACCTATGACCTGACCCGCGCCGCCTCCACCTATCTGGACGGAGACATTGAGCAGCTGCGGCGCATGAGATAAGGAGGCGTCCCTATGTATCACTACTATACCTATGACGGCCGCACCCTGTGCAGCGCCGGGGCCCTGCCGTACCCGGAGATATCTGCCCTGCCGGAGACGGGAGAGGTGCTTTGGGTGTTTCATCGGCCGCCCCTTTCCGGGCGGGACACCTTCCCGGTGACGGACCCGGCCCAGCTGACGGAGCGGGAGGGGGTGGCCTCCCTGTGCGCCGCCCCCGGCCCGGAGGGCCTGCCCCGGGAACTGACAAACGCCATCCGGGCGGGCCGGGTCCGGGCGGTGAACCTGGCCCACCCCCGTTTTGAGGAGCTGACGGCTCCCCTGCCCCGGCCCGAAAAGGTCCGGGTGAACCTGCTGGCCCTGGGGGACGTGGGCAGCACCCTGCTGATGGGCCTGCGGCTGATGGGCGGGGACGTGATCTCCTCCATCGGCATCTGCGACCTGCGGGAGGGGGTGGCCCAGCGCTGGGAGTTCGAGCTGAACCAGATCCAGCTGCCGGGGCCTTACGACGCCCTGCCGCCGGTGGAGATCGTGTCACCGGAGCAGCTGTTTGACGGGGATGTGTTCCTGTTCTGCGCCTCCCGGTTCGTGCCGGACACGGCGGTGAAAACCGGCGACGTGCGCATGGCCCAGTACCGGCTGAACCGGGAGCTGGCGGCGCTGTACGCCCAGAAGGCCCGTCAGGCCCGTTACCGGGGGCTGTTCTGCGTGGTCAGCGACCCGGTGGACCCCCTGTGCCGGGCGGTGCTGACGGAGAGCAACCGCGCCCCGTCGGGGGAAATGGACTATCAGGGCCTGTTTTCCCACCAGGTCCGGGGCTTCGGCCTGGGGGTCATGAACGCCCGGGCGGCGTACTATGCCCGGAAGGACCCCCGCTTTGCCTCCTTCCTGACCGAGGGCCGCAGCTTCGGCCCCCACGGGGAGGACCTGGTGATCGCCAACTCCATCCGAAATTATGACGACGCCCTGTCCCGCCGGCTGACGGAGCAGGCGGTCCGCGCCAATCTCCGGATGCGGGAGCTGGGCTTCAAGCCCTATATAGCCCCGGCCCTGTCCTCCGGGGCCCTGAGCCTGCTGCTGTGCCTGCGGGGCCGGTGGCACTGCTCCTCCACATACCTGGGCGGCGTGTTCATGGGGGCCCGGAACCGGGTAACGGCGGCGGGCACGGAGCTGGAGCGTCTGCCTCTGCCCCGGCAGCTGCAAGACCGCCTGCAAACCACTATGGACCGCCTGCGGGCCATTGACTGACGGAAAGGGGGCGTGAGCCATGTCCATCACGGTACTGTTGCCGGAGAACCTATACAGCGCCCCGCTGCGGGCCCTGCTGGAGCCGCTGCTGCCTCCGGGCAGCGTCATCCGCCGCCCGGAGGACGGCATGGAAAACCTGGAAAACCGCCGCCTGCTTTTCGCCGTGGCCCTGGACCCCAGCGGCTGCAACCTGGCCTATTACGGGATGGTCCAGGCCCTGCGGGGCTGCGATACCCTGCTGCGGGGCAGCGTGGCCGGGGTCATCGTCACCGGCGTGGGGGAGTTTTATACCAAGGACGTGGCCCGGGACATGGTGTTTGCCGCCAACCAGGCGGGCTGCGCCTTTCTGGGCCGGCCCCTGGTGGAGGCCACCGGCTCCCTGCGGAATTTCCGCACCCAGGCCCAGATCGGCGGCGTGGACGAGAAAACCGCCTTCCGCCTGGCGGTGGGGGAGCTGGTGGACCGGCTGGCCGCCTGGCGGCCTCTGCCGCCGGTGCGGCGGGTGCTGGCCCTTCACGCCTCCCAGCGCAGCGCCTCCAACACTCTGGCCCTGTGGGAGCTGGTGAAGGAGGCCCTGCCGCCGGAGGTATCCGTGGAGGAGGTGGGCCTGCGCAACGGCGCCGTCCCCGACTGCAACGGGTGCAGCTATACCGCCTGCCTGCACTTCGGCGAGCAGGGCAGCTGCTTTTACGGCGGCCCCATGGTGGAGGAGGTGTACCCCGCCGTCCGCCGGTGCGACGCCCTGGTGATGCTGTGCGCCAACTATAACGACGCCCTGTCCGCCAATCTCACCGCCTGCGTCAACCGGCTGACTGCCCTGTTCCGACAGACCCGGTTTTATGACAAGCGCCTGTTCGGCCTGGTGGTGTCCGGCTATTCCGGCGGGGACCTGCTGGCCCGTCAGCTGATCTCGGCGCTGAATATGAACAAGTCCTTTTTCCTGCCGCCCCACTTCTGCCTGCTGGAAACCGCCAACGAGCGGGGCAGTCTGCTCCGCCTGCCCGGCATCCGGAACACCGCCGCCGCCTTTGCCCGTGAGATGATGACGCCATAAAGCAAGCCCTCCGGCTACGCCGGAGGGCTTGCGCTTTTTATTCCATGTCCACGGTGATGTTGTCGGTGCCGTGCTGTTCAAATTCGCCCAGATACTCGTCCATGCGGCTCATGACCTCGTCATAGTTCTCCTCGGTGATGGGGGGATCGTCCATATCCCGTAGGGCCAGCTCCTGGGCCAGAATTTCAAAAAACGTGTTGTCCTCATAGGCCATGATGGCCTCGTGGATGCCGCCCTCGGCGAAGGCCCGGGAGGGGATGATCTCCCCCTGGTACAGCTCCGTCAGCCCCGCCATGCCATGGCTCAGGCAGTGGGAGAAGATCAGGCTCTCCACCTGGTCATACTGGCGGATGCGGTCGTCGCCCCGGGTGGAGTTAAGCACCCAGTTGCCGATATACACCAGGTCCAGCAACCGCCGGAATTGTTTCTCTGTCAGCTTGATCTCCATAAAAAACACCTCCATCTGGCCGGAGCGCTGCGTCTTTATGCACAGTATAGCAGACTCAGGCGGAAAAAACCACTGAAAATACCGGGGAAACTCCCCAAATTTTGACTTGAGTATCCGGTCGTTCCATAGTATAATTGATTAGTTATGAGAATCAGGAGGTGGATGTATGGATACTCGCCCCATCGGGGTTTTTGACTCGGGCCTGGGGGGCCTGACGGCGGTGCGGGAGCTGCGGCGTCTGCTGCCCTCTGAAAACATTATATACTTCGGCGACACGTCCCGTGTGCCCTACGGCGGGCGCTCGGCAGAAATCCTGCTGAAATACGCCCGGCAGGACGTGCGCTTTCTGCGCACCTTTGACATCAAGGCCATTCTGGTGGCTTGCGGCACCGTGTCCACTACGGCGCTGCCCCAGCTGCGGAGGGAGAGCGACATCCCCATCCTGGGCGTTGTGGAGCCTGCGTGCCGCCGGGCGGCGGCCGTGACCCGGAACAAGCGGGTGGGCCTCATCGCCACCGCCGCCTCCGTCCGCAGCGGCGCGTATCAGCGGATTTTGCAGGAGCTGGACCCGGATGTTGCCGTCACGGCCCGGGCGTGCCCGCTGTTTGTGCCGCTGGTGGAAAACGGCCGCTTCCGCCGGGGCGATCCGGTCATCGAAACGGTGGCCCGGGAGTATCTGGAGCCCCTGCGGCAGGAGGGACTGGATACCCTGATCTTAGGCTGCACCCACTATCCCCTGCTGACGGATATCATCGGGGATATCATGGGTCCCGGCGTCACCCTCATCAATGCCAGTGAGGAAGGAGCCTGGGAGCTGAAGCGGACCCTGCGGTCCATGGACCTGCTGGCCCCGGAGAAGCAGACCGGTCAGGCTACCCTGTGCGCCAGCGACCAGCCGGAGGATTTCGGCGCCCTGGCGTCGTACTTCCTGCGGGAGACACTTAGCCACCCGGTGCGGCCGGTGGATATCGACCGGTACTGAGCCGTGGAGGGAGCCGTTCACATTGCCGTCACCAGCCGCAGCCTGTTTGACGGCGGCAGCGAGAGACTGCACTATGACGGCAGCGGGACCCTGCGGCGGATCGCCGCCGGGTGGGACCTGCCCTATAGCGCCGCCTGCCGGGAAAATGGCGCCGCCATTGCCTCCCGCATCCGCCTGACGGAGGAGCCCAGGCGGGCCATTCTGTGGACCCTGGGACCGGAGGGCTATGGCCTGCCCCTGGACCCGGAGCACGAGACCCAGGCCCGGCTTCCCCTGGGCCTGACCGTGACCGTCCGGACCCGGGCGGTGGAGTTTTCCCTGGAGGAGCCGGACCGGGGATATATTCACCTTGCCTATACGCTGCTGGACCGGGGACTGCCTCTGAGCCGGATGCAGCTGACCATACGAATCACAAAAGAAACATAAGGAGAGCATCACCATGAATATGATCCAAAACGCCAAGGACCAGGTGCTGGACCTGACCGTTGCCGCCTATGGCAAGGCCGCGGCCCAGGGGCTGCTGCCGGAGGACGTGGCCGTGACCCCGTCGGTGGAGATCCCCAAGGACACCGCCAACGGCGACTATACCACCACCTTCTGCCTGGCCGCCGCCAAGGCCCTGAAAAAGAACCCCCGCCAGGTGGCCCAGATCCTGATGGACCACATGGACCTGGCAGGGTCCTATTTCACCTCCGTGGAGATGGCCGGTCCCGGCTTTCTGAATTTCCGCCTGGGGGACAAGTGGTTCCGGGATACCGTGGCCTGCGTGGAGCGCGAGGGCGCGGACTATGGCTGCAACGACACCCTGAAGGGCCAGAAGATCATGGTGGAGTTCGTATCCGCCAACCCCACGGGCCCCATGCACATGGGCAATGCCCGGGGCGGCGTCCTGGGCGACACCCTGGCCTCCGTGCTGCAGAAGTCCGGGGCCAACGTGTGGCGGGAGTTCTATGTCAACGACGCAGGCAACCAGATCGAGAAATTTGCCAAGAGCCTGGAGGCCCGGTATCTCCAGATCATCAAGGGCGAGGACGCCGTGGAATTCCCCGAGGACGGCTACCACGGTGACGATATCCGGGAGCTGGCCCGCGCCTTCTATGAGAAGGAAGGGGACAAGTACCTGGACTGCGACCAGAAGACTCGCCACGACGCCCTGGCCCGCTTCGGCCTGGACAACAACATCCCCAAGATGCAGCGGGACCTGGCCCGCTACGGCATCACCTATGACCAGTGGTTCTTCGAGTCCAGCCTCCACGAAAGCGGCTATGTGGCCGACTCCGTCCAGGCCCTGACGGACCTGGGCTACACCTATGAAAAGGACGGGGCCCTGTGGCTGCACACCAGCCGCATCCTGGCGGAGAATCTGAAAAAGGCCGGCAAGTCCGACGCGGACATCGAAAAGCTGGGCCTGAAGGACGACGTACTGCGCCGGGCCAACGGGTTCTATACCTATTTCGCCGCCGACATCGCCTATCACCGGAACAAGTTTGCCGTCCGGGGCTTCGACAAGGTCATCAACGTCTGGGGCGCGGATCACCACGGCCATGTGGCCCGGCTGAAGGGCGCCATGGACGCCCTGGGCCTGGACGGCGAGCACCGGCTGGACATCGTGCTGATGCAGCTGGTGAAGCTGGTCCGGGACGGCGAGGTGGTGCGTATGTCCAAGCGCACCGGCAAGGCCATCAGCCTGACGGACCTGCTGGACGAGATCCCCGTGGACGCCTGCCGCTATTTCTTCAACGCCAAGCCCGAGACCCAGATGGAGTTTGATCTGGGCCTGGCTGTCCGGGAGGACAGCGAGAACCCGGTGTATTATGTACAATATGCCTACGCCCGGATCTGCACCCTGCTGAAGGCCCTGGCGGCGGAGGGATACACCGTCCCCGACGCGGCGGATGTGGACTTCACCCTGCTGTCCGGCGAGACGGAGCAGGCCCTCATCAAGAAGATCGCCTCCTATAGCCAGGTGGTGCGTCTGGCTGCCCGGGACTACGACCCCAGCCACATCAACCGCTATCTGACGGAGCTGGCCGGTGACTTCCACCGGTTCTATACCGCCTGCCGCATCAAGGGCGAGGAGCGCCCGGTACTGCTGGCCCGGCTGAAGCTGGCGGATACCGCCCGGTCCGTGCTGAAAAACGCCATGACCCTCATCGGCTGCACCGCCCCGGAGAAGATGTGAGTGTGACAGAGCATAACAAAAAGGAAGCCGTCAGGCTTCCTTTTTGTTATGCGTGGTATTCCGGCCCGCGGCCCTGATAGATGTCCTGCATCTCACGGTCGATCTCGCTGATGGCGTCGGAGCACAGCCGCAGGCGGGCGGCGTCCGAGGGGGAGAAGTCCCGCTGGGACTTATAGCGCAGTTCGTGCTCCAGGCTGGCCCACATATCCATGGCGATGGTCCGCAGCTGGATCTCCACCGGCAGATGCAGCGTCCCCTCGGAGATGACGATGGGCACGTCGCAGATCAGGTGCAGGCTCCGATAGCCGGATTCCTTGGGCTCCTTGATATAGTTGACCTCCCGGATGATCTTGAAATTCTCGTTCCGGGCCAGCAGACTGCGCAGGTAACAGATATCGTCCAGATAGTTGCAGATGACCCGCACCCCGGCCACGTCCTGGATATGGGCATAGATGTTGTCGATGGTGACCTCGAACCCCCGGCGCTTCAGCTTTTCCACGATGCTGTCCACGGTTTTGATGCGGTACTCGATGTGGTGGATGGGGGAGTGGTCATACAGGCTGGCAAACTCCTCGTCCAGGATCTCCAGCTGGGTGACGGCAACCTTCAGGGCGCTGCGGTACAGGTGGTTCACCCGCACCATGCCCTGGGCCAGCTCCTGCTGTTCCGGCGTACCCCCCTGGGGGATATGGATGTCCTTGAGCCGGATGGTGCCGCTTTTTTCGATCATCATGAAAAAACTGCGCCTCCTCGTTATTGGTTCTCTTATTGTTATGATTATAACATACGTCTATGACGGGTGTGTGAATAAAATGCAAAATCCGCCGTAGAAAAATCCGCCCCTTTTTCGTCATTTCGCCAAAGAACCCCATTTGCACCGGGGGCGTTTTTGTGGTATCATAGGAAAAGCGAAAGGGGGGACGGCGGATGCACGTCCGGGAGCATTTGCGCACGGTGGGCCGCCACCGGCGTCTGGTGCGGCACTACTGCCTGCGGCTGGGGCTGGTGTGGCAGGGACTGACCCATGATCTGAGCAAATACAGTCCCACGGAGTTCTGGCGCAGCGCCAAATACTACCAGGGGTACCGCAGTCCCAACGACCAGGAGCGCAAGGAAAACGGCGTCAGCCTGTCGTGGCTGCACCATAAGGGCCGCAACCGCCACCACTTTGAGTATTGGATCGACTATTGCCTGCGTCCCGACGGCAGTGTGTACATGGGCGGGTGCAAGATGCCCAAGCGGTATGTGGCGGAGATGTTCTGCGACCGCATCGCCGCCTGCCGGGTGTACCAGGGGGAGAAGTATACCGACGCCTCGCCCTATGACTACTATCAGAAGTCTAAGGACCACATTCTCATCAACCAGGAGACCAGCGACCTGCTGGACCGGTGGCTTCTGCTGCTGAAGGAGCACGGCGAGGAAGCCGCCCTGCCCCAGATCCGGCAGGAGCTGAAGGACCCGGAATATTGAGAGATAACGCACCCCAGGGGCGCGGAACCGCCAGGTTCCGCGTCCCTTTTTTGCGGGGGTGCCGGACTTGGCTCTCCCTATAGGAGGGCTGTCACCGAAGGTGACTGAGAGGGCCGTAGGGGCGTGGGCCCACCAATATGGCGCTTCCTGTGCGGCAGGGCACACGGGCCCTGCCCTACAGGTGTCCTTTCAATAAACATTCCGTAGGGCGGGGCCCATGTGCCCCGCCGCGATAACCGGCACCTCCCGATACACCACCGTAGGGGCGACGACTCTGCCCCGCCCGCTATTACGGCGCTTTCGGGCCGCCGAGGACGTCGGCCCCTACAGACGGCTCCCGGGAAACCACCCCGCCCACAAAAAATGCGCCCCCGTGGGGCGCATTTTTTAGCCTAAAAAAGCCTCGCAGAGTTTGCCGCCCGCAGGCGGCAAATCAAATTTAATCCATTTTTTGCCGGGGCGTGTACCTGGCAAAAAATACTTCTCAGTCTGCAAGTGTGGAATTTGTCCGCCATCAGCGGACAAATTATGCGCGCGGCAGACTGCAAGCCTTTTGCCCAAAAAGGGCCTTGCCCTTTTTGGGCAGTCTCGAAAAATGCGCCCCCGTGGGGCGCATTTTTATAATACTGGTTCATGTCCGCTGCTTTTCCCGCAGGGCCAGGGCGCGTTGGGCCACCACCGGGTCGGAGTCATAGTGGACGTATCCGCCCCGGACCCGCTGGATGGCGTCGTTGCCCTTCCCGGCCAGGACGATCACCGCCCCCTCCGGGGCCTCCAGAATGGCCTGCTCCACCGCCCGGGTGCGGTCTAACTGGATGGTGACCCGGGCGTCGCCGCCCTGGGCCGCCGCATGGGCCAGACGGCCCGCGATGTCGGCGGGATCGTCGAAATCCGGGTTATCGGTGGTGAAGAAGATCCGGTCGGCGTATTTGCCGCACATCTCGCCCATGCCCTGGATCCGCTGGGGGGAGCGGCCTCCGGCGATGCCGGTGACCACGGTGATGGGCGCGCCGGGATAGTCCCGCTTCAGGTCCGTCAGCAGGGCCTGGGAGCTGGCCCGGTTGTGCATGCAGTCCACCAGCACGTGGACGCCGCCGCCCTCGTACCGGTTCATGCGGCCGGGGACCTCCAGAGCGTCCAGGGCCGCGGCCATCTGCTCATGTCCCGCCCCCAGCAGACGCCCCACGCCGATGGCGGCCAGGGCGTTTTCGATGTTGAAATCCCCGTCCATGGCCAGGTGATAGGGGTGCAGGGCCTCACTGCCCCGCTCCTGAACGAAAAAACGGAAGCCGTGGGTCAGCTTCTCCACCTGCCGGACGGTCAGATCGCAGTCGTCCCGGTCCATGCCCACCAGCATCACCTCCCGGCAGCACCGCCGGGCGGTGTCATATACCCGGTCAAACTGGGCCGTCTCCCGGCAGATCACGGCCCGGCCGCTGTTTTCCAGCAATTGGAGCTTGCATTGCAGATACTCCTCCATGGAGGCGTGCTCCTTGGGGGAGATGTGGTCCTCGCTGAAGTTCAGGAACACCCCGATGTCGAAGTGCTCGCCGTAGACCCGCTCCACCTGATATGCCTGGCTGGATACCTCGGCGGTCATATACGGCAGGCCGTGATCCCGGGCCTGGGCAAACAGCCACTGCAGGTCCAGGGACTCCGGCGTGGTTAGATGGGTGTCCACGTCCGGGCCGCCGCAGTAGCGTCCGGCGGAGGAGCTGAGGCCCATGGTCCGGCCCGCCAGGGCGTTGGTCACGGCCTGGATCATATAGGAGGTGGTGGTTTTCCCCTTGGTGCCGGTGACGCCGATAAGGGTCAGGCTGTCGGAGGGATTGTCGTAAAACCACCGGGCCGCCAGGCTCTGGGCCTTGCGGACGTCGGTGACCCGGATGCAGGGGATGTCCACCCCGGGAAAGTCCGTCTCCGCCAGGGCGCACACGGCCCCCCGGCTCCGGGCCATGGCCAGATACTCCGGCTTGAAGCCGTAGCCCTTGCAGATAAACAGGTCGCCGTCCCGGGCCTGACGGGAATCGTTGCAGATACCGGTGACGGCCGCGTCCCGGGCCGCCGGGGCCGCCAGCAGATCGTACTGCCGGAGCAGGTCCTCCAGATTGCGGGTTTGTTTCATAGGTGTTCCTTCTTTCGGGGGCTTATTTCATATTGAGCTTCCAATCGGAAATGCCGTAAAACGGGTTGGAGGCAGTGGGGGTGATGGGGGAGGACGCCGCACCGGCGGGCAGGAGCACGGAATAGCTCTTGAAGCACACCGGCACCATGGGGGCCTGGTCCAGGAGCTTTTCGCACAGGGCCGTCATGGCGGCGGACCGCTCCCCGGCCTCGGCGGCGCACAGGGCCGCCAGCAGGGCGTCCGTCTCGGGGTCTGTGAAGCCGCCGTAGTTCATGGCGGCATAGCTTTGCAGAAGGGGGCGCAGGTCCCAGTCGGCGGTGAGCTTCACCTGGCACAGGCACAGGTCGAAGTCCCCCTGCTCCAGGGCCTGGACATACTCGTCATAGGGCAGTGAGCGCACGGTGACCTGCAGATCGTACCGGGACAGCCCCGCCGCAATGGTCTGGGCAGTGGACACCCGGAAGCTGCTCTCCTGGTTCACCAGCAGGGTCAGGCTCCGGGTCTTGCCGGTGTTCAGCCCCGCCGCCTCCAGGGCGGAGGCATAGCCATCCTGGGAATAGGCGGTCTCCAGGTCCTTGGGATACAGGCCGCTGGCCGGGGACACCGGGAACTGGGCCGCCAGACCGTGGCCCAGCAGATAGGCGCTGACACAGCTGGCCCGGTCCACGCCCAGGGTCACGGCCCGGCGGACGGCGGGGTCGTCAAAGGGGGCCCGGCGGGTGTTCAGGCACAGATACTGCATAATGGTGGTGGCGGCGTCGGTATAGTCGCCGCTTCCGTATACGCTGGAGTCGTCCGCCCCGGTCAGGTCGCAGAACAGAAGCTGGACCTCCCGGGCATAGAAAGCGTAGGACACGGAGTCCGTATCCTTGCAGGCGGTCAGCTCGATGCGCTCCAGGGGCAGGGACTTCCCCTGCCACCAGGAGGCGTTTTTGGCCAGATGGACGCCGCCCTCGCCGCTGTAGGCGTAGGGCCCGGTGCCGGTGGGGAAGGTACTGCTCTCGGTGCCGGACTTCACAATGGGGATGTCCAGCCGGGAGACGAAGCTCCGGTTGTCGCCGGTGAGGGTGATGCGCACCGCCCCGCCGCTGGCCCAGAGGTCCGACACCTCCGCCAGCCGCCCGCTGTAGCGGGCGGAGGACTGGGCCCGGCGCAGGCTGTTCACCACGTCCCGGGCGGTAACGGCACTGCCGTCGCTGAAGGTGACGCCGCTGCGCAGGGTGATGGTGTAGGTATACCGGGCGGCGTCATAGGTATAGGACTCCGCCAGGGCGGGCTGGGGGTCAAAGGACCCGTCCAGGGCGAACAGCCCCTCATACAGCAGGGCCCCCAGGGTCTGCATGGCCCCGTCGGAGCAGGTGATGGGGTCCGCCGTCTCCCCCTTGAGATAGGGCAGGGCGAAGGAGGTGAGCTTCACGTCCTGCTTCTTCTGCTCCACGTTGTAATAGTCCGTCAGGGTGCCGAAAATGTCTTCCGGGTCAGCCGTCGACCAGTCGCACCCGGTCAGCGCCGTCAGGCACAGGGCCAGAAGCGCCGCGAATATGCGCTTTTTCATGGGATACCTCGATTTCACAGGCAGATCATGGCGATCTGAGCGCCCCGGGCCTGGCCCATCCGCCGGTGAGACCAGTACAGGTCCGGGCGGCAGGCGGTGCAGTCCGGGGACACGTCGATTTGCCGCACCCCGGCCTTTTCCAGCCACCGGGCGTTGACGCCCTTCAGGTCCACGTGCCACTTGGGCCCCCGGCGGGTGATATACGGCTCCGCCTCCGCCCCCAGGGCGGCCTCCAGGGCCTGGGGCACGTCTGCGTCCGTCTCGAAGCAGCAGGGGCCGATGGCCGCCCCGATGGCGGCCCGCAGGTCCCCTGGGTCCGTGCCGAACAGCTCCTGCATCCGGCGGACGGTTTTGTATGCGATGCCACAGGCGGCGCCCCGCCAGCCGGCATGGGCCGCGCCCACGGCCCCGTGCACCGGGTCGTGGAGCAGGATGATGCCGCAGTCGGCGGAGAACACCACCAGGGGGATTCCCGGGGTGTCCGTGACCATGGCGTCCACGCTGGTATAGTCCCGGTCCCGGAACAGGCCCTTGCCGCAGTCGTCCGCCGTCACATGGCGGACGTTGTCCTCGTGGACCTGCTTGCTCAGCACCGCCCGGTGCTCATCCACCCCCAGGGCGGCGCAGAACCGGCGGTAATTTTCCCGGACCCGGTCCATGTCGTCCCCCCGGCCCACGCCCAGGTTTAGGGAGTCCCAGGGGGCGGGGCTGACGCCGCCGATGCGGGTGGAGAACCCGTGGCGCACGCCGGAGCCGTCCAGCAGAGAGCTGGACATCCACAGCACGTTTTCGCTTGTATGGGTGAGAAAGGACATAGAATACTCCTTGTCATTCCGAATCCGTGATATTTGTCGGGCGGACAGGGACGTCCGCCCCTACAGCAGGAACACCGAAGAATTTCCGGTAAACCCTGGAACGATCTCCGTAGGGGCGGACGACTCTGTCCGCCCCATAAGGCATCCGTCCACGCCGACCCCCGCCTTACGCGTTCCTGCCGCAGCAGTTCTTATACTTCTTGCCGGAGCCGCAGGGGCAGGGCTCGTTGCGGCCGATCTTCTTGACCTTCCGGGGCTGTTTTTTCACGGTGCCGTCGCCGCCCACGCTTTCGGAGGTGGCGTTGGCCACCCGCTCCCGCTTGACCTCCTCGTTCTTCTTCAGCCGCACGGAATACAGCCGCCGGACCGTCTCGTCCTGGATGGCGGCGATCATCTCCTCGAACATCTCCAGGGATTCCTTCTTATAGGCGATGATGGGGTCGGTCTGGGCATAGGCCCGCAGGCGGATGCCCTGGCGCAGGTCGCTCATGGCGTCGATGTGCTCCATCCAGTATTCATCCACCACCCGCAGAAGGACCACGCGCTCCACCTCCCGCATCACCGGGGCGGTGAACTCGTCCTCCTTCTGCTGATAGTAGGCGGCGGCGGCCTGGGTGAAGGCGTCGGTAACGGCCTGGGCGTCCATGGCGTCCAGCTGCTCCTGGGAGAAGCGCACGGCGTACTTGGGGAAGTACAGGCCCTCCACCTGCCGCAGAAGCTCCTGGCAGGATGTCATATCCAGGTGATGGACGCCGGAGAAGGCATTCTGCACCAGGTGGGTGATGGAGGTGTTCATCATGTTCATGATGACGTCCTTCACGTCCATGCCCTCCAGCACCTGGCGGCGCTGGCCATAGATGATCTCCCGCTGCTTGTTCATCACGTCGTCGTATTCCAGCACGGACTTTCGGGCCTGGAAGTTCCGGGACTCCACGGTGGTCTGGGCCTGCTGGATGGAGCGGGTGAGCATCTTGCTCTCGATGGGCATATCCTCGTCGATGTTCATGCGCTCCATGGCGGCCTGGACCCGCTCACCGCCGAACAGGCGCATCAGGTCATCCTCCAGGGAGATGTAGAACCGGGTCTCGCCGGGGTCGCCCTGACGGCCTGCACGGCCGCGGAGCTGATTGTCAATGCGGCGGGAGTCGTGGCGCTCGGTGCCGATGATGAACAGGCCGCCGGCCTGGCGCACCCGGTCCGCCTCGCCGGAAATTTCCGCCTTATGCTGACGCAGTTTGTCGGCAAACAGCTGGCGGGCCTCCAGAATTTCACTGTTGTCGGTCTCGGCATAGCCGGTGGCGTCGGCGATGACCTCGTCGGTGTAACCGGCCTTGCGCAGGTCGTTGGTGGCCATGTACTCGGCGTTGCCGCCCAGCATGATATCGGTACCACGGCCGGCCATGTTGGTGGCCACGGTGACGGCCCCGAACTGGCCCGCCTGGGCCACAATCTCGGCCTCCTTCTCGTGGTTCTTGGCGTTGAGGAGGTTGTGTTTGATGCCCTCCTTGGTGAGCATCCGGCTGAGAAGCTCGTTCTTCTCGATGGACACCGTGCCCACCAGCACCGGCTGGCCCTTTTCGTGGCACTCCTTCACCTGGCGGATCACCGCACGGTACTTCCCCTGCTCGGTTTTGTACACGGCGTCCTCGTTGTCGATACGGACCACCGGGCGGTTGGTGGGAATTTCCACAATGTCCAGCTTATAGATGGTGGCAAACTCCTCCTCCTCGGTCATGGCCGTACCGGTCATGCCGGAGAGCTTGCTGTACAGGCGGAAGTAATTCTGGAAGGTGATGGTGGCCAGGGTCTTGCTCTCCCGCTGGACGGAGACGTGCTCCTTGGCCTCGATGGCCTGGTGCAGGCCCTCGGAGTACCGGCGGCCGAACATCAGGCGGCCGGTGAACTCATCCACAATGATGATCTCGCCGTCCTTCACCACATAGTCCACGTCCCGCTTCATGGTGCCGTGGGCCTTGATGGCCTGGTTGATGTGGTGGGCGATGGTGCTGTTCTCCGGGTCGGAGAGGTTATCCAGGTGGAAGAACTCCTCGGCCTTGGCGATGCCCCGGGCCGTCAGGGTGGCGGTGCGGGCCTTTTCGTCCACGATGTAGTCCGCGTCCAGGGTCTCGTCCTCGGCCTCCTTGTCGTCGGTCTCCGTCACCACATATTTTTTCAGGCGGCAGGCAAAGGACTCGGCCATGTCATACAGCTGGGTGGATTTTTCCCCCATGCCGGAAATGATCAGGGGGGTCCGGGCCTCATCGATCAGGATGGAGTCCACCTCGTCCACGATGGCGAAGCTGTGGCCCCGCTGGACCTGCTCGTTCTTATAGATGGCCATGTTGTCCCGCAGGTAATCAAAGCCCATCTCATTGTTGGTGCCGTAGGTAATGTCGGCGGCATAGGCGGCCTGGCGCTGTTCCTTGGTCAGGTCGTGGACGATCAGGCCCACGGTCAGGCCCATGAAGCGGTGGACCTTGCCCATCCACTCGCTGTCGCGCTTGGCCAGATAGTCGTTGACGGTGACGATATGGACGCCGTTTCCGGTCAGGGCGTTGAGATAGGCCGGCAGGGTGGCCACCAGGGTCTTGCCCTCACCGGTTTTCATCTCGGCGATGCGTCCCTGGTGCAGGACGATGCCGCCGATGAGCTGCACCCGGTAGGGGCGCAGGCCCAGCACCCGGTCCGCCGCCTCCCGGACGGCGGCAAAGGCCTCCGGCAGGATGTCGTCCAGGGTCTCGCCCTGCTGCAGGCGCTGCTTGAACTCCGGGGTCTTGGCCTGAAGCTGTTCGTCGGTCAGGGCGCGGTATTCCTCCTCCAGGGCCTCGATCTTGTCGGCGATGGGGTAGATGGATTTCAGCTCCCGCTGGCTGTAGGTGCCGAAGATTTTCTGGATCAGTCCCATAGTTTTTGATTCCTTTCTGCTATACGAGGGTGCAGAGCACCAGAATATACAAATACCTATATAGTATACCACACCCGTCCCGGCTATGCAAATGAAAAACCTGTGAACAAACCCGGGACAGGCCCGGGACAAGCCGGGACAAGCGGCGCAAAAAGGACGGGCCTCGGGGTCCGTCCTTTTTGCTTACTATATTACTGCAAAAACAGGGAGGCCGGGCGATTCACCACCAGCATGTTGTAATACCGCAGCAGGTGATAGTCGTCCTTGTCCAGCTTGATGCTGGTGAGCAACCGGTCATTTTCCTCCAGCGGCTCCTTGGAGATCAGGGTCTTCAGGGCGATGGGGGCGAAAAACGGCGTGCTGCCGATGCCGGACAGCAGGCCCACGGCGGGGGTGCGGTTGTGCATGGGGTTGAGCATGCAGATATACATCTTCTCCGCCTCGTTGATCTGGTTGGTGAGCACCATGTGGGTGATGGTGTCATAGGGCTTCATCTCGCCGGTGAACAGGTGCTGGCACCGGTCCGGCTCTCGGAAATTGTCCACCCCCACATACATCATCACGTCGATGCCCTCGCCGGAGGCGGAGGGGGAGAAGCACAGCAGCGACCGCACCAGCTGCCGCACCCGGCCGTCGTAATAGTACATATACGCCCGGGGCTGGTTGAAATAGAAGTTCTTGGGCAGAACGGACTGGGCATGGAACACCGGGGGCTGATAGTCGATGAAGCATTTCAGGTCGATGTCCAGGGCCCGGGCCACATCGTACAGGGTCTCCACGTCGATGGTGATGGTGCCGTTTTCATACTTGGACACCGTGGCCTTGCTTTTGTTGATCATGGCCGAAAACTGCTCGATGGTATAGCCCCGGCTTTTGCGGTATTTCTTGATTCGCTGACCAACATGGTAGGAAAAGGAACCCATGCCGTCCACCTCCTTACGTTTCTGCCTGAATTGTACCAAACATTTGGTAGGAAGTCAACGAAAAGTTTCTGAATGAGAAACATTTTTTCGGTTCCATATCGCAATCATAGGGTGGACAGGTCCAGACAGCGGCCCCCCAGCAGGGCGGCCTCCTCCGGGTCGTGGGTGACGCACAGCAGGGACGCCCCCGGCGTATGGCGGCGGATATAGGCCACGGTGTCCCGGCGGCACTGATCGTCCAGGCCCTTGAAGGCCTCGTCCAGCAGCAGAAGCTGCGGCCCGGCGCACACGGCCCGGGCGATGGCCACCCGGCGGCGCATGCCGCCGGACAGCTGCGACACCGGCAGCCGGGCGCTTCCGGCCAGGCCCAACTCCTCCAGATGCCGGAGGATCTCCGGCTCCGGCAGGGTCCGGCCTGTTGCCAGGCGGACGTTGGCCACGGCGGAAAAAGCGCCGCACAGCCGGTCCTCCTGGAACACATAGCCGAGCCTTTCCGGAACGCCGGTGACGGAGCCGCTTTCCGGCCGCTCCAGCCCGGCCACGCACCGCAGCAGGGTGGTTTTGCCCAGGCCCGAGGGGCCCATCAGGCACACCGTCTCCCCTTGCCGCACCGTCAGGCTCACGTCCCGCAGCACCGGGCCCCGGCCGAAGTCCTTGTAAACATGGGAAATCACCAGGTCCATTTTTACCGTCCCTCCCACGCGGCGAAGCCCCGCCGCAGCAGCCACAGCACCAGCTTCTCAAAGCCCACGCTGCACACCACGATCACCACCGTCCAGGCCAGCAGGTCCGTCATCTGGAAATACACCTTGGCCTCGTACAGCCGCTCGCCGATGGAGCCGCCCACCACGCCGATGACCTCGGCGGCCACGCCGGACTTCCACGACATACCCAATGCCACGCTGCATCCGGACAGCAGGAAGGGCTTCACCTGGGGCGCGTAGATATACCCCAGCCGCCGGGAGAAGGGCACCCGATAGACCCGGGCCATTTCCAGCAGGGCCCCGTCGGCGCTTTTGATGCCCTGGAGGGTGTTGGAATAGATCACCGGGAACACCATGAGAAACGAGATGAACACCGCCAGCTGCCGGGTGCTCATCCAGATCAGGCAGATGATGATGAACGACGCCACCGGCACGGACTTGATGGCCGTGACATAGGGCCACAGCAAAAGCTCCAGCACCCGCAGCCGCCCCGCCGCCACCGCCAGCAGCACCCCCAGCACCAGGCCCAGGGCAAAGCCCCCGCTGATGCGCAGCAGGCTGAAGGCCACGGTGGCGAAGAAGCCCGGCTCCCGCCATACCGACCACAGGCGGCAGGCCACCTGCCACGGCGACGGCAGCAGCAGGTCCAGCCCCACCGCCATGGCCGCCCCCTGCCACACCAGCAGCGCCAGGGCCACCGCTATGCACTTTTGCAGGCTCGCGTGCTTCATAGCGTCCTCCGCTGCATTTATCTTCCCATCCAGTAGAAGTCGTCCCCGGGGAGCTTGCCGCCCACGGACTCAGGGTTCTGGTCATACAGCACCTGCAGATAGCCGCTGGCCATGGTCTTCATATTGTCGCCGGTGATGCAGACGATGTTGCAGTCGGGAATGGCCTTTTCGGCCACGGCGGCCTTGACAATGCCGTATTTCTCCACCAGGACGGAGGCCTCGGCGGGCTGATCGTTCAGGAAGTCCACAGACTGGGTGTATTCATCCAGGAGCTTCTCCACCGCCTGGGGATGCTGCTCCAGGAATTCGCTGCGCACCAGCAGCACCGCGGTGATCAGCTGGCTGCCGCCGCCCAGGGCGTTCCACTCCTTGGTCAGGTCCAGGGCCACCCGCAGACCGTCCACCTGACTCCGGGCCACCACCACAAAGGGCTGGGGCAGCATGGCCACGGCGCTGTCCTGGGCCGCCATCTGGGCCACGATCTCCGTAGGCTCGCTTTTCCACTCCACGTTCACGTCCTTGCCCAGCTCCAGGCCGTTCCGGGCCAGCAGATAGGTCAGGGCATACTCGGGGGTGGCGCCCTTGCCGGTGGCGTAGATGGTCTTTCCGGCCAGGCTCTTGATATCGGTGACGGTCTCGCCGCCCTTTTCCACCATATACAGCACGCCCAGGGTGCTGACGGCCAGCATCTTCACGCCGCCCTGGGTCTTGTTATACAGCACGGAGCCCAGGTTGGCGGGCACGGCCATGATGTCCAGCTCCCCCTTCAGGAACAGGGGATTCAGCTCGTTGGCGCTGGCAGCCATCTGAAAGTCAATGGCGTTGGCGGTTTTCTGGTTTTCGGCGTCGTCCAGCAGCTTCACCAGGCCCATAGACGTGGGGCCCTTCAGGCCGCCCACCCGAATGGTGACGGCCTCCTCCTGGGGAGTCTCTGGGGTCTGGGGCTGCTTGGCGCAGCCGGACAGCACTGCGGCGGCCATCAGCACCGCCAGCAGCAGGGATACAAATCTTTTCATGTGGTTTCTCCTTCCCGTGAAATGACGTTGGAATACTGTGTCTTGGCGCTGACGCCGGGCAGCCGCCCGATTTTGCCGGACAGCGCGGCGATCTTGTCCTGGGGCGCGTCCAGCACCACCGAGATGATGTTCACGCCCCGTTCCCGGTACGGCAGGCCCATGCGCCCGATGATATAGCCGCCGTATTCGTGCAGCAGCGCGTTCAGCGCCGCCGCCGAGGATTCCTGCTCCACGATGATGCCGATCAATGCCACTCTTGTTTCCATATTCCGTCACCTCCCTCCGAAAACAAAAGAGCCGCGCCCTGCGGCACGGCCCCAGCACCCGGGGACGCTTTCTCCGGGCGGTGTCATCTGTGGCGTAGCTTCCGTCGCAATCGCAATTTTGACGTCAGGAACTCACCTCTATTTTATGATGGCCGCCGTCGGTTGTCAAGGCCGGTTTTTCTTGCCAAACGCAAATACATATTGTATAATAATGTCGATAAATTACAGTTTGGAGTGATTTCATGGAGAATAATCGGAAACCCCGGGTACTTTTGACGGGCTTTACCCCCTTCGGCGGGGAAACCGTGAATCCGGCCCTGGAGGCAGTGAAGCGGGTGCGGTGCCCGGAGGCGGAGGTCCGCGTGCTGGAGGTGCCCACGGTGTTCGGCGAGTCGTCCCGGGTGGTGACGGCGGCTATGGACGCATTCCGGCCGGATGTGGTGCTGTGCGTGGGCCAGGCGGCAGGCCGCAGCGCCGTGACCCCGGAGCGGGTGGCCATCAACGTGGACGACGCCCGGATCCCGGACAACGCCGGGCAGCAGCCGGTAGATGCGCCCATCGTCCCCGGCGGACCGGCGGCGTATTTCGCCACGGTACCGGTGAAGGACATGGTCCTGGCCATCCGGGAGGCCGGGGTGCCGTCGGAGCTGTCCAACAGCGCGGGGACCTATGTGTGCAACCACCTGCTGTACTGCGTACTGCACCATGCAGGTCCGGGAGTCCGGGCGGGGTTCATCCATGTGCCCTGCATCCCGGAGCAGACGGCGGGCACCGATCGCCCCTCCCTGCCCCTGGCGCAGCTGGTCGCCGCCCTGGAGGCGGCGGTTGCAGCCTGCTGTAAAGGATAACCGGTTTCCCCCAGTGAAACATAAGGCTTCGCCGGGGAAATGCTGCTCCACGGATAAATAAACAGTTAAAGTGCTCTATTTTCGGCAAATTTAGGCACAACACCGCATTGACAAACAAATTGGGGCCGTTTTATAATGGAATCATCCGAAAGGAGTTGAATCCTATGAACGAGATCTACGTCATCGGCCACCACAACCCCGATACCGACTCCATCGTGTCCGCCATGGCCTATGCGGCCCTGCGCAACGCCCTGGGCGACCGGAACTATGTGGCCGCCCATATGGACCACATCAGCGACCAGACCCAGCGGATGCTGGACCGCTTCGGCTTCCAGCCCCCCCGGACGGTGCAGAACGTCCGCACCCAGGTGGAGGACCTGGACTATGATACGCCCCCGGCCCTGAACGCCACGGTCACCATGGACCGGGCCTGGCACATCATGCGGGAACAGAAGATCTCCGCCATCCCCGTCATCAACGAGGACGGCACCCTGTACGGCACTCTGTCCGCCGGCGACATCGCCACCTACAGCATGACCACCATCGCCAACCCCCGGGTGGAGGCGGTGCCCCTGTTCAACCTGCTCAGCGTCATCGAGGGCCGCCTGCTCAACGACAGCGGCGACCTGATCGACACCGTGTCCGGCAACGTGGTCATCGCCCTGCCCCAGAGCTGCGAGAACCTGCTGTTCGGCGACCCGGACAACATCGTCATCTGCGGCGACCAGCCGGATATGATCCGCCGGGCCCTGGACATCGGCGTCAGCTGCCTGATTCTGTGCCAGACGGAGGTGGACCCGGACCTGCTGGAAAACGCCGGGCGCACCTGCATCATCACCACCCCCTATGAGGCCAGCCGGGTGGCCCGGCTGATCTATCAGGCCAGCCCCATCTCCCGGCCCTGCCACAATGAAAAGATCGTGTGCTTCCACCTGTCGGACTATATCGACGACGTCCGCGAGGTGGTGCTGAAAAGCCGCTACCGCTGCTACCCGGTGCTGGACGAGAACGAAAAAGTCGTAGGCACCCTGTCCCGGTACCACCTGCTGCGCCCCCGGCGCAAGCGCGTGGTGCTGGTGGACCACAACGAGCGGGCCCAGGCCGTTCCCGGCCTGGATCAGGCGGAGATTCTGGAGATCATCGACCACCACCGCCTGGCGGATATCCAGACCAGCCAGCCCATCCGGGTCCGCAACGAGCCCGTGGGCAGCACCGCCACCATCATTGCCGGTATGTATCAGGAACACGGCGTCATGCCCTCGGCCAATATGGCGGGGCTGCTGGCGGCGGCCATCCTGGCCGACACCGTTATGTTCAAGTCCCCCACCTGCACCAAGCGGGACATCGCCATGGCCGAGCGCATGGCCCGCATCGGCGGCGTCAACATAAAGGAGCTGGGCCGCCAGCTGTTCTCCACCGCCGGAGGCAAATCTGTGGAGGAGCTGGTGAGCAGCGACTTCAAGGAGTTCCACATCGGCGAGCAGAACCTGGGGGTGGGCCAGGTCACCTGCCTGGACTCCATGGAGATGCTGGAGCGCAAGGAGGAGTTCCTGGCGGTGATGCGCCGCCTCCAGGAGGAGCGCCACTATAACATGGTGATTCTCATGCTTACCGACGTGCTGCTGGAGGGCACGCAGCTGCTGTATGTGGGCAGCGATGAGGCCATCCGCAACGCCTTCTCCGCCGAGCCCAAGGACAACGCCCTGTTCCTGCCCGGGGTCATGAGCCGGAAAAAGCAGGTCATTCCCATGCTGTCCGCCCTGTGGGGCTAAAAGGCTTGCAAGTCATTTGCCGCCTGCGGGCGGTAAACGCTGCGAGGCATTTTGATACACTGACGCACCCCCGGCGGAATCCCGCCGGGGGTGCGTTGGTGTATTCAAGACTCAGAAGCAGAACTGGAACGCGCAGAAGCCGGCGTACAGCACCAGCAGCACGATGCCCTGCCAGCGGGACAGCCTGCCCCTGGCCAGGGCGGGCACCGTCAGCAGCAGCATTACCAGCATCATCAGGGGGATGTCCACCACCAGGGAGGCGTTGTACCCGGCGATGGTCTTTTCCTGAGGCACCTGGAAGGGGGACAGGGTGGTGGACAGGCCGCTGACCAGCACCAGGTTAAACAGGTTCGCCCCCACGATGTTGCCCAGGGACAGGGCGCTGTGACCCTTTACCAGGGAGGTGATGGCGGTGACCAGCTCCGGCAGGGAGGTGCCCAGGGCCACGAAGGTCAGGGCAATGACGGACTCCGGCACGCCCAGCCCCTGGGCGATGAGAGTGCCGTTGTTCACCAGCAGGTTGGCCCCCACGGCGATGAAGGCCGCGCCGATGACCAGCAGCAGGATGTCCTTGCCCATGGAGGGGGTGCCGTCAATGGCCTCGTCCGCGCCGCCGGCCTGCACGGTGTCCCGGAAGCTCTGGCGCACGGTGAGGACCATGTACACCGCGAACATCACCAGCAGGACGATGCCCGCCAGGCGGGTGAACGAGCCGTTGGTGTAGGCGATGGCGGCGTAGAACGCAGCGGCGACGAAAAAGAAGATCACCGGGGTCCGCAGACTTTTGCGGTCTGCCTCCGAGGGGCGGATGGCGATGGTCAGAGCCGCGATCAGGGCGGTGTTGCAGATGACGGAGCCGATGGCGTTGCCGTAGGCGATCTCGCCGTGACCGCTGACGGCGGAGGTGGCGGATACCATCACCTCCGGCAGGGTGGTGCCGATGGACACCACCGTGGCGCCGATGAGGATCTCCGGCACATGGAAACGGTGGGCCAGGCCCGTGGCGCCGTCCACGAACCAGTCGCCGCCCTTGATGAGCAGCACCAGGCCCACGATGAACAGAAGAATGGGTACGAGCATGATAAGTTCCTCCTTAGCTTAGAAAGCTGCTGATGAATATTTCCAGACCGATAAAGATGAGGATGGCTCCGCCCAGAATCTGGGCCCGGCCGGCAAGACGGGTGCCGAATCTCCGGCCCAGCACCAGGCCGCCCAGACAGATGCACAGCGTTACCGCCGCGATGATCAGGGAACAGACCAGGGCCATGAGCCAGTCATATTCGGCAATGGTGAAGCCCACGGACAGAGCGTCGATGGATGTGGCTACCCCCTGCACCAACAGAGCGCCCAGGCCCAGCCTGGGGGCGGCGTCATCGTCTCCGCCGCCCCGGATGCCCTCGATGAGCATTTTCCCGCCGATGAAGCCCAGCAGGGCCAGGGCGATCCAGGGGATCAGCTTTTCAAAGGCCCGGAAATACTGCACGATGGTGTGGACGCAGATCCACCCCGTCATGGGCATCAGGGCCTGGAAGGCGGCAAACACCCCGGCAATGCCCAGCATCCGCCGCCGGGACATGTGGGGCTCGTTGAGGCCGTTGGCCAGGGACACGGAAAACGCGTCCATAGCCAGCCCCACCCCCAGCAGCACGCTGTTGAAAAAGAACAGGATATTCCACTGCATGTTCGTTTCTCCTTTTTTCGTGAAAATTCCATGAAAAAACCCGGACATGGCCGGGGGCCATGTCCGGGCTCGAAGGCGAACAGACAGACGAGTCCCATGCATCCCGCGGCAGTGATACATGAGTCTCGCAAATTAAAGCAAGCCAGGCCGCCAGGCGGCCAGTATGTTGACGTGCTGCGGACAATCGCCCGCTTGCTACTCCCTCATAGAGTTTTCAGTTCGTTCATGATACCACAGCCCCTGCCGGGAAGTCAATGCTTTTTTCGGAAGAATTTGTTGCTCTGAGCAGGAAAATCGTTTATAATAGGGAACAACGAGCTTTCATACCGGGAGGTGCTGTCATGCAGCGCATCAGCAAGGAAAACTATTACCTGGACATTGCCCAGACGGTGCTGGAGCGGGCCACCTGTCTGCGCCGGGTGTACGGGGCCATCATCGTGAAGAATGACGAGATCATCTCCACCGGCTACAACGGCGCGCCCCGGGGGCGGCGCAACTGCGTGGACATGGGCTACTGCACCCGGGAGCGGCTGCAGGTTCCCCGGGGGGAGCGGTACGAGCTGTGCCGCAGCGTCCACGCCGAGGCCAACGCCATCATCTCCGCCAGCCGCCGGGACATGGTGGGCGCCACCCTGTACCTGGTGGGCCGCAACGCCCAGACCGGGGAGCTGCTGCCGGACGCCACCTCCTGCCCCATGTGCCGCCGCCACATCATCAACGCGGGCCTGGAGCGGGTGGTGATCCGCCGCACCCCCACGGAGTTTCAGGTGGTGGACGTGCAGGACTGGATCGACAGCGAGGACGACGTGCCCCAGGCGTGAGACAAAACGGGAATTCACCGGCGTGTGCCGGGAAAATATATGGGACGAAAGGGAATTGCGATCATGTTGGACGAGAGAAAAGAGGAGGCATTCTGTACCATCCTGCGTGAGGAGCTTCAACTGGCCACCGGCTGCACGGAGCCCATCGCCGTGGCCTATTGCGCGGCCCGGCTGCGCCAGGTGCTGGGGCAGAGGCCCTGCCGTATTCTGGCGGAGGTCAGCGGCAACATCCTGAAAAATGTCAAATCCGTGGTGGTGCCCAACACCGGGGGCCGCCGGGGCCTTCCGGCGGCCATCGCCGTGGGCATGGTGGCCGGGGATCCGGAGGCCCGGCTTCAGGTCATCGCCCATGTGACGGAGGCGGACGCCCCCGCCATCGGGGACTATCTGGACCGGACGGAGATCCGCATCGACTGCCCGCCCACCCCCCGGATGCTGGACATCCGGCTGACAGGCTGGACCGGCGACGGACACCGGGCCGTGGTCCATGTGGCCAACAACCACACCAACATCATCTATGTGGAGCGGGACGGGGAGGTCCTGCTGGAAAAGCCCCACTCCGACTCCGCCGAGGACAACCTGCAGGACAAGAGCGTGCTGAACGTCCGGGATATCCTGACCTTTGCCGAGACGGTGGACGTCTCCCGCATCGAGGACTCCGTGGGCCGCCAGATCGACTGCAACACCGCCATCGCCCGGGAGGGCCTGCGGGGGGACTGGGGGGCCAACATCGGCTCCACCCTGCTGCTGTCCGGCGGCGACGTGGAGACCCAGGCCCGGGCCTGGGCCGCCGCCGGGTCCGACGCCCGGATGAACGGCTGCGAGATGCCGGTGGTGATCTGCTCCGGCTCCGGCAACCAGGGCATCACGGCCTCCGTCCCCGTGTGGCGCTACGGCGTGCAGACCGGCCGGGACCGGGAGACCATCCTGCGGGCTGTGTGCCTGTCGGACCTGATCACCATCCACCAGAAAACCGGCATCGGCCGCCTGTCCGCCTACTGCGGGGCGGTGTCCGCCGGCGTGGGGGCAGGCTGCGGCATTGCCTGGCTCCGGGGCGCGGACTATGAGGGCATCTGCCAGACCATCACCAACGCCGCGGCCATGATCTCCGGGTGCATCTGCGACGGGGCCAAGGCCAGCTGCGCCAGCAAGATCGCTATGGGTGTGGAAACTGGCATTCTGGGCTATAACATGTACCTGCGGGGCAACAGCTTCCGGCCTGGCGACGGCATCGTGGGCCGGGACGTGGAGGAGACCATCCGCAATGTGGGCATCCTGGCCTCTCAGGGCATGAAGGAGACGGACCGGGTGATCCTGAAGATCATGACGGAGTGATTCTATATGCTGCGCAACTATAAATTCATCATCGCCTATGACGGCACCCGCTTTTTCGGCTGGGAGCGCCAGCCGGGGCGGGACACCATCCAGGGGAAACTGGAGAGCGTGCTGACCCGGCTCCAGGGCAGTCCCGTGGAGATCACCGGCGCCGGACGCACCGACGCCGGAGTCCATGCCCGGGCCATGGCGGCCAACGCCCAGCTGGACGTGGACCTGTCCCCGGAGGAGATCCGGGACTATATGAACCGCTATCTCCCCGATGCCATTGCCGTCCGGGAGGTGAAGGAGGCTGCCCCCCGGTTCCACGCCCGGTATAAGGCCCTGGGCAAAACCTATCGCTATGTGTGCTTCGACGGGCCGGTGAAGCCGGTGTTCGACCGGAAGTATGTCACCCTGCTGGACTTTCACCCGGACCTGGAGCGGATGCAGCAGGCTGCGGCGTATTTGCAGGGACAGCACGACTTCGCCAGCTTCTGCGGCAACCCCCGGATGAAAAAATCCACCGTCCGGCTGGTGGACAGCATCACCGTGGTGCGGCAGAAGGACCGCATCGTGTTCACCTTCCACGGCACCGGCTTCCTGCAGAATATGGTGCGCATCCTGGTGGGCACGCTGCTGGAGGTGGGCCGGGGGACCCGGCAGCCGGAGGATATGCCCGCCCTGCTGGAGGCCCGGGACCGCCGCCTGGCGGGCCCCACCGCCCCGCCGGAGGGCCTGTGCCTGATGAAAGTCGACTACTGACCGTAATATCCGACAGAAAAATTACCTATTGTATCAAAAAATCCCGCCTTCGCGCGGGTGAAGGAGCCGATATGGAAGAATTGCTGCAACAGATCCTACAGGAGTGCCGCCCGTACACCGGGCAGGGGGCCCTGGCCTCCTATATCCCGGAGCTGGCCCGGCAGGACCCGGACCGTCTGGGTATCGCCGTGTTCGACAAGGACGGCAACATGGTGGAGGCCGGCGACAGCCGCCGCTGCTTCACCATCCAGAGCGTCATGAAGCCCCTTTTGCTTCTGCTGGCCCTGCAGGACAACGGCCGGGAGACCGTCCGGGCCCATGTGGGGGTGGAGGCCACCGGCAAGCCCTTTGACGCCATCAACGTGGCGGACAACGCCCTGCTGGCCAAGCACCTGAACCCCATGGTCAACGCCGGGGCCATCCTCATGTGCCAGCTGGTGGGGGGCGAGACCTATGACCAGCGGTTTGCCCGGCTGCTGGGCTTTATCCGCCGCCTGGCCGCCAACGAGAAAATCGACCTGGACGAGGAGGTCTATCACTCTGAAAAGGCCACCGGCTCCAAAAACCGGGCCCTGGCCTATCTGCTGAAGGCCCACGGCCTGCTCCACGGGGACGTGGAGGAGCTGCTGGACTGCTATTTCCGGGCCTGCTCCATCCGGGTCAGCGCGGCGGACCTGGCCCGCATCGGCTGCGTGCTGGCCTGCCACGGCCAGCTGCCGGACGGCCAGCGGCTGTTCCCGGCGGCCTATGGCCGGTTCGTCAACGCCAACCTGATGACCTGCGGCATGTACGACGGGTCCGGAGACTTCGCCATCCGGGTGGGAGTCCCGGCCAAAAGCGGCGTAGGCGGCGGCATCATGGCGGTGGTCCCCGGCCGCATGGGGGTGGGCCTGTTCAGCCCGGCCCTGGACGAAAAGGGCAACAGCCTGGCCGGTATCCGGGCGCTGGAGCTGCTGTCCGCCCGGCTGGACCTGAGCGTATTCTGATACTTGCGCAAAAAGAGCAAAGCTCTTTTTGCGCAAAAGACTTGCAGTCTGCTGCGCGCATAATTGGTTCGCCGTGGGCGAACCAATTCCACACTTGCAGACTGAGAAG
>ENA-UOOD01000765-UOOD01000765.1-human-gut-metagenome-genome-assembly--contig:-CS67-NODE-765-length-36616-cov-6.667405_pt1 | contig 36616 bp, 25 predicted proteins | sample MGYA00242464_ERZ724011 | MGnify/ENA metagenome assembly ERZ724011 | reverse complement strand
GAGATGTTGATGGTTTCGGGAGTATGGGTATTGGTTATGTTGAACTTATCAATATTCGTAGTATAACCATCTACCTTTTCTTCCGTGATAGTATAAACTATCTCATTGCCATTCTCATACTTAGGGAGATTGTTAAAGGCATACTTCCATCCATTGTCCTTTGTTGCCTCGGCGGTCTTCTTGGTATCCACTTTGTTTGCAAAGAGATGGATTGTTACTGATTCAGGTCGCTTGCCATCCTGATTGTCGTTGTCGACCCAAGTCTTTACGCCGGAGATGTTGATGGTTTCGGGAGTATGGGTATTGGTTATGTTGAACTTATCAATATTCGTAGTATAACCATCTACCTTTTCTTCCGTGATAGTATAAACTATCTCATTGCCATTCTCATACTTAGGAAGATTCTCAAAGGCATACTTCCATCCGTTTTCCTTTGTTGCTTCTGCAGTCTTATTGGTATCTACTTTGTTTGCAAAGAGATGGATTGTTACAGATTCAGGTCGCTTGCCGTCCTGGTTGTTGTTGTCAACCCAAGTCTTAGCACCTGAGATGTTGATGGTTTCAGGAATATGGGTATTGGTTATGTTGTAGCCATCTACCTCGGGTTCATAGCCTTCAACCTTAACTTCTTCGATGGTATAAGCTATCTCATCACCGTTATTGTACTTCGGAAGATTCTCGAATTTGTATTCCCAATTGCCTTCATCATTCGGGGTTACTGTCTGAGAAGTTGCCTTAGTACCATCTGCCAACAGGTTTATGGTTATTGACTTTGGACGTTTACCATCCTGGTTGTTGTTGTCAATCCAAGTCTTAGCACCTGAGATGTTGATGGTTTCGGGAGTATGGGTATTGGTTATGTTGAACTTATCAATATTCGTAGTATAACCATCTACCTTTTCTTCCGTGATGGTATAAACTATCTCATCGCCGTTCTTGTACTTCGGGAGATTCTCAAATTTGTATTCCCACTTGCCTTCACTGTTCGGGGTTACTGTCTGAGAAGTTGCCTTAGTACCATCCGCCAACAGGTTTATGGTTATTGACTTTGTACGTTTACCATCCTGGTTGTCATTGTCGACCCAAGTCTTTATGCCTGAGATGCTGATGGTTTCGGGAGTATGGGTATTGGTTATGTTGAACTCATCAATATTCGCAGTATAACCATCTACCTTTTCTTCCGTGATAGTATAAACTATCTCATTGCCATTCTCATACTTAGGAAGATTGTTAAAGGCATACTTCCATCCGTTTTCCTTTGTTGCTTCGGCAGTCTTATTGGTATCTACTTTGTTTGCAAAGAGATGGATTGTTACCGATTCAGGTCGCTTGCCGTCCTGATTGTCGTTGTCGATCCAAGTCTTCACGCCGGAGATATTGGTGGTTTCGGGAGTGTGCTTGTTAGTAAGGGTTATGCTTACGGTATTTCCGTCGTCTTTATAGGTTACAGCGGAGGTTTTTTCATAACCCTCGATGTTTGTAAGTTCTTCTATGGTATACTTAATCTGAACACCATTTTTGAACTTATCCAACTCCGGCCAATAATACGTCCAGTTATTATCAGCACTTAGCTGTACTGATTCTCCGTATTCACTTTCGTCTGCAAGAAGTTGAACTACTATGCTATCTGGCCGTTTGCCATCCTGGTCTTCAGCATCGTTCCATAACTTAACAACAGTCAATGAAACCTTTGCAGGAGTATGGGTATTTGTTACATCATACGTATTAATATCTGTTGTGTAACCTTTGACTGTATCCTCAGTTATGGTGTAGAATATCTCATTGCCGCCAGCATACTTATCCAGATCTTCAAACTTCCACGACCAATTATCAGCTGCGGTTACTGTTTTGCTTTCTGCGTATTCTCCATTTGCAAACAGGTTGATTTTGATTGATGTAGGTCTTGCTCCGTCCTGATTGTCGTTATCGTTCCATGTCTTGGAACCGCTTACTTCGATTTTTTCAGGATTGTGAGTATTGGTTACATCATACGTATTAATTTCTGATGTATAGCCTTCGACTTTATCCTCGGTGATGGTATACTTTATTTCTACACCGCCATCTCTATACTTTTTCAGATTATCAAATGTCCACGACCAATTGTCTGCTTCAGTTACCGTCTTACTATCCACGGATACTCCATCAGCAAGCAGGTTAATAGTTATTGATGTGGGACGGACTTTGTCCTGATCGTTGTTATCATTCCATGTCTTTGAGCCGGAAACAACAGTCTTTTCAGGCGTATATTTGTTTTTAATAGTCCAACTGTCATTTGCTCCGGTAATAGTAGATATATACGGTGAATTGTTCGGTACAACCTCTTTAACTGTGTATTGGATAGGCTTATCATCTTCGTCATACTTCGCAAGATTTGCGAAGGAATCAGTCCAACCGTTTCCTTCATTCAATGTAACCGTTTCACCTGTTTCCTCGCCATTAGCAAGAAGCTTAACCGTTACAGATTCAGGTCGCTTGCCGTCTCTGTCATTATCATCATCCCAATCCTTGCGAACGGTAACAACAGTGAAGCCATGACCGGTTTCATATAGATTATTTGCGGTAATGGTAATCTCAGTCTCCGGATTGTACTTAAAGGTATAAGTGGGCTTATCAGCGTTGTCGGTAAATGAACCAAAGTTGGAAAAATCATTATCATCTATTTCAACTATTGTATACTGCTTTCCGGATTCCCAAATCCATGCAGTAGCAGTCTCCTCCATTACTTTGGTGTCCGAATTATACTTATACTCGAAAATATCCTTTCCGACTTCGTTGAGAACAATCGAGCTTGAAGATTCTCCCTTTTTAACGCTGACAGTTACGCAGGTGAATTTTCTGTCGGTTAAACTGCTGCCTATTGCGCTTTGTGAGAACTCGTCATGTACTATAGCTTCTCCCTTATAGATAACAAAATTGAATTCGTTATTTTCTAATACAGAAGTACCATTAACTATAACCTTTTCAAGAATAAGCTTATTAGGCACGCCAACGCCTACTACCATCGGGGCTGCCGATATACGATTTAGTGATTCCTGAGGCTTATCATCACCGGTCATAAGATCTATATTCGGGTGATACTGATATCCAAAGCTGTTCCATGCGATATCGCCGTTTGTAATACCGTCTTCTGCTTCAATTTTAGCATCGTAGAGTATTTTTACTTCTGCATTTTCAGGAAGCTTTCCAATAAATCTCACCCTGACAGAGCGTGATGTAGCCTTGCATTCAGAATACCATCTGCTGCTTTCAGCCTGCTGCCAATCCTCGGTTGTAAACTTGTCACCATCTTTTCCAGAGCAGTCGCTATATTCAATGATATAACCACTTTTATACAGCTTGCCATCTACATATACCACTGGATCTACAGGATTATCAAGGAATGAAACCTTGAAATCGCTCTTTCTTTCCTGGCCGCTGAACATCAGGGTATCGTCTTCGTCAGGAAGGGAGTTTATAACTACAAGGTCTTCCATAACAAGATTGTTATAGCTTTTAACAGTCAGAGTGTATTTAACATTCTTTGTTGTACTGTCAACAAAAATCGTATTGCCATTAAGGTCGGTTGAAATACCGCGGTTGCTGGAAACGTCAAGTTCTTCAATTTCCATCACCGACGTAGTAGGATAAGTATCGTATACGCTTATGGCGGCGTTGCTCTGAACACCTATATAATTACCTGTGTTATCTGCAATCTTCTGACCTATCGTAACACGCCTGTAATCAGCCAGCGAATTCTCTTTTTCAGAAGGATATATAACTGCAGTATTGGTGAAGTTGGTCTTTTTGACATCACTACCCGGTATAAGCGGCAATGCGCCGTTATTGCCGTTTTGAGTGGTTACAGTAAGAATACCGTATCCTCCGCCGGGAAGGAGAGCCCATATCTTGTCGCAAAATCTTATATTAAGAGTTATCGGGTCTTTTTCGCCTTTTCTGGTAGCAGATACCTTTATTGCGTCACCGCCCATTGCGCCGTTATTAAATGTCTTTGCCTGAACTTTCATCGTTACAGGATCACCGTTTATCGTAATGCTGTATGGTTTGTTATCACTATGAGCAGGTGTTACAATAAGCTGATCCTTATTGACGCTATCAGGTTTTATATCAAACAAATAATAATTGGATGTTCCATTATTATATGCAGACAAATACTCATTAGGCTCCCATGTGTAACCGCCATTATCTTTTGGTTCTTCACGAAGATCAGCAGGAGCAAACATAGAATAGCAGAATCTTCCATTGAAAGTATAAGGATATTCAATAGTATCTGAAATAGTATAGTCGCTGAGCCAGCTTTCACCGTTATTTATGGCTTTTATCTGCCATTCAACAGGGTCGGTAGATTTATATATTGTTTTGTCACCGGAAACAGTTTTGTTTATACCGGGAACTACTTCTCCACTTTCAACATCTACAGCGGAGTTAAGCCACAAATCGTCGGGACTCTTCTTTACGATTACTCGATACATATTGGAATTCATGCTGTTAACTTCTTTATCGTCAACAACCTTTCTGTCACCGTCGTTGGGGGCAAGACCATTTTTTTCGGAAACAGCAACGGGGTTTTCTTCCTTAGAAACCATATCAACGCCAGCGCCGTTGTAGTCCACATACTCCATTATAACATTGTTGGTAAATACATCTTCGTTATAGTAAGCATCATCATCAACGTATGCCATAATGCCGAACTGTATATATTCATTCGGCTGAAGATAATACATACCTTTGTATGTGCCGTCAGTTTCCTTCTGAAGCTTTCCATCTGTATCTGGTTCAACGGTCAGCTCAATAATATGCTGAGCATACTTACCAACATTTGCGGTTATTTTTGCATTTATAAATGTTCCTCCGGGATCTGCGAACGGGGCATTGCCCTCAGCTAAAAATGTTGAATCATTTTGTTTACTGCATGGTGGGGCAAGCTCATCAGGAGAACTTATAAGCTTAAGATATCTTATATACGGCGGCATCGAATCATAAATCGTAGGAAGATACAGCTTTGTCTTGCCGCAGTTTTTAATGGTTACATAGTATGTAACGAGGTTCTGCACAGGATATTGATTAATATTATTACTGTAACTGGATATGGATATATTTTTTCTGTTCAAGCCGAGAACATACATATCATATTTAGGCAGCCAATCAGCATGCTGCTTGCTTATACCAGTTCCAATTTCATATACACCCTTTTGCAGCAGTACCCTGCCCTTTTCAAGGAATGTATGGCTTACCGTTGCCGGAAGGTTATACAGATAAAAGCTGTTGGTAAGAGTCTGCAAGCCGTATTTGTCAAATAATCTGTTATAATCGTCCTCGGCAGAAGAGAATCTGAGCTTTACATAAATATAAGCATAAACATTGCTAAAAGACTTAGGGAACTGAATCGAGAAATCATCATTCCAGATTATAAACTGCTGTCCCTGTGCAAAATTAAGCTTTCCGTCCCCACTGGGAGCAATACCGCTTACAGAAGCAAACTGCGAAGCGGGAAGCCATTTATTAAGCTCAACCCCGCCGGAATTTTCAATCCTAATACCGCCTTCGTTTACGACGAACATCAAGTCAATATCTTCGATTTTCCAATGATAAGCATCAGATATGTTCGGCAAAGCGTCAAAAATCGAGTCTTTAGTCAGGCTCAGTGCAGTGCCCTTGTGTCCAAGGTCAAGACGGTAAATAACCTCAGTGTTATCCCTGCTTATAGACGACTTGCGTTCAGTGGCTAAGACATCATCATCGGAAGATGTTTCAACACCCATATCAGTAACTATATTCTTATCATGAGTTACGCTTACACCCACATTAAAGCATTTATCATACAGCCTATGCTCCTGATTGTCGTTCAGCCAGACGAAGTTGCCAAGTACCGCTTGACCAACATCATCGTCCATCGTGACAACCGCCTTATATTTGAATTCATAACTGAAGTTATAAGCCGGAGTATCAGAGAAATACCACTTTATAATTGTATTGATAAGACCGTTCTCGTTCTTGGAAACGGTTACACTGTCGGCACAGCGGCCATCTATCCAAACATTTTTATATGTTTTAGTTGTTCCTCTTGCTGGATTCAGGATATAATATGACTTGCCGTCAACCTCATATTCACTGCATCCTGCCATCTGAGGATTCTTAACAGGATCTATCAGCAGAGCCTGAGGACCGAACATATTATCAACAAACGGCAGAGTTTCATAGGTTCCTGTGCCGCGGTGATTAATGGTTGTGGTATAGTCAATTATATCGTTGTTAACACACACTGTTTCAACGCCGTCAGAATTGACGCCGTTTACCGTGCTTCTTTTCTTCAGAAGAAGGTCTGGCATAACTCTGACGCTGTACGTTTCACCCAGCGACGATGTTGTAGTTGTTGGAGCTGCAACAATCATACCTTCCTCTGCATCGTTCAGCTTTAATTCAGCCGTATTCTGAATAGCCAGCTCCGCAAAAGTCTTGTCAAACTGATACCACTGCTCCCAATCAGAGCTGAGGTTCTGGAAGGTATTTTTAACATCGGCATCTAAGTTTATAACCTGCTTTTCACCTGCTGCAAGACTGTAATTCTCTACAGTCCACTCTGAGGTATACAGTGACGCAGGCGTTACTACATAGCTATAGGCTTTACCGTTATATTCTATGCTTGAAAGTGCATCTCTAAGGCTGGTTCCTTCGGGTATATCTATCGAAATACAAGATTCGGCACCGGAAGACTGTGCCTTGCCCATTTCAACAACCATCAAAAGACCGCCGTTTTCTCCGTTAGATATGGTTATGGTCGCATTATCTGTAAGCTTCTTGGGATTGCTTTCTGTAAGACCTGTTCCGGCATACATATGATCAGATGTTCCATTTTCCAAATCGCGCAGATATTCAGAAGTCCAGTCTATGCAGGTGTTATAGTGCGGACGGGTTTCACACGTATTTGAAGAATCAAGCACAAGACTTGTAGAACCGTCTACAGAAGTGACTTTCTTGTCGGTTGTAAGGGCTTCAAAAAGTGTCGCACCCGTTATCGTTACCACAGGATTCGCGCCAAGCTTATCATCTTTTAACATCTTTTCAATGTTTTCGGCCGTGATGTACTGACTGATCTCTCCTGCCTGATTCTTTACATGAAGCTTATCTGTTAAAACTATCTTGCCATTAAAATCATAAGCCGATGGATTAGACACAGTTATTTGATACTTTGCCTTCTCACCAAAATACTCCGGAATACTAATCAATTTCTTTTCAATCTCTAATTCAGCGGCCCAGGAGTTATCGTTAAAACGGGAGCTGTGTCAGAATTATCAATTGAGCTGGAGAAAGAATAATTATAATGAGCATCAACACTATTATTTATTTCTATCTTTTCATTCTCAACCGTTTCGTCAGGGGTATAAATAAGTATACCTTCTGAGAATCCCAAATAAAAATCAAGTCCGGAAATCTCATTAACAGCCATGCCATTTTTGACAGATGAATTGCTCGCAGTCCAACTTATATTAAGCATTTTGCTTTGGCCGGGAACTTCCCGCACCTTGATATTCGATATGACTGCGCTTGTATTATTGCTGATTGACGCAAGCTCGTGAGTTTCGCCGTTAAGCTTAACCATAAGATAAATCTTATCGCTTGTTTTCTCGATGGAAAGCGTATCCAATGCGGCAAACAGGTCATCCCTGAAGCTTACATTCTCAGGCAATTCAATTGTATCCGTAAAATCAACCGAAAGAACATAATCAGAGCCAAAACCGTCCTTAACGATATTGCCGCTGATGGTATCTGTCTTTGCAGAAGATATTCTGTAGCTGAAGTCGGTTATCGTTTTTTTAGTTTCACCATTTATCTTGTATGCAATGACCTTTGGTACTATTGAATTATTTACTGTTTTTGACAAGTCAAACCTATATGGCTCGACTTTCCATTCCATTTCAAAATACTCACCAGTCGTCGTTGCTCCGTCATATTCTATTTTATCATCGGTAACTGGATATACCAACAGAGCAGAATCGCCATCAATATATGAATTTGGAATTGCAGCTGCCCAGAATTGAAGCTTTCCGGGAGCCTGAGCGTCCTTAATAGTGAAGTTTACATTATCTGAAACCGTATCACCAACCTTCGCTGTGATATCGCGATAATATATACCGTCATAGCCTAAAGGTTTAAAGCCAAACAATAACAGATTGTCACCGTCATAGCCATCGCTGCATCTGGCATACATTCTATACGTGTAATTCTCAAGTGGGTTGCCTGCATAAATTACCACAGTTGCAGTTTCGCCGGTCAGCATTTCTTTTTTATTGATGTTGAACGAAGCCAGCTCAGCCTCGGTCGTACCAAGATCTAATTTCATGGTATTGTCAGCATCCTTGATGTAGCCGCCGAAATGGCTGTCAGCATCGTCTGCTTCCGGACGCAAAGAGGTATTTGCGAAAAGACCGTCTATATCAGCTGGACTTAGGTTAGCATTCACGAAGAAATCCTTAACCTGCTGAACTGTATATGAATCTTTTATTTCAGCACCATTGCTATCAAATATCCTATTAAGACCGCGGCAGTTCGCAAAAGCACCCTCGCCTATATTAGTGATCTTATCGGCAGATACGAACTCAATACTGCTGTATTTACAGCCGCTGAAAGCATTGGAATGTATGCTGGTGGTTCTTTCATCTATCCTGCATACTCCGGTATTGCTCTTGTCGGCATATACCAATTCCAATTCTTCTGTCGGTGATGCCGCAATAATCTTATAAATGTTTCCGGAAGCGTCGGCAAAGTAATCTCCGCCTAAATCATCAAACGGCAGACCCATGCGGCTGTATGAATCATCACCGGAAGGCTCTATGCTAAAGATGGTGCCCGGATTAAACTTAAGCTTAGCCTTGGTTCCTTCAAGCTGCTTGAGCAAGGAAGCGGTAACAGTTTTGGTATTCTCACCGAATACTATCTCAAACTCGTGATCTATTCCGCTGAATACTTCGGAAGCCGAGGGATTTACATTGACTTTTCCTGCGTTGCAGTAGACCTGTTCAAGAGCAGCGCAGTTCTTAAAGGCTCCGCTGTTTATTACAACTACGTCCTGATCAGGTGCAATTCTCTCGGGAAGAAAAACCTTTCTTAAATTGGCGCAATCCAAAAAAGCATCGACCGAGATGCCGGAAAGAGCGGTTGCCTTAGACAAATCTATAACGCTCAGTCTGGAATCTTTAAAAGCTCTTTCGCTCATATATGCAAGCTGAGGATTCTCGCCGAAATCAATGTCAAGAATGTTGCAGTCGGAAACGATTTCAGAACCAAACTGAGTAATGGACTCAGGAAGGATTAAAAGCTTGGTATGTGCTCTTATGCTCCAGCTGTCAATCTTTTGAAGGTTGACAAGCGGTCTGAGGTCTATAACGCTGATATTCTCCGGGCCCTGGTTGCTGGAACCGGTTTCCGCATTTACAAACTTTTTAATCTGACTTGTGCTTGTTATGTTTGTATTAGTCTCGAAGGTTATATTTTCAAGATTTCTGCAAGCAAAGCAGATATTTTCAATGGAGCTTCCGTTTGCACCGAAACCATGAGGTATTACTACCGACCTCAGAGAGGTACAGAACGAAAGCATGGCAGAGCCGGATTCACCATATTCGGTGGTAGCTGCAGGGACCGTTATTATGCTGCCCTGAAGATTTTCAAGGTTTATGCTCTGCAAAGAGGTACATCTTGAAAAGATATGCGAGCCGAGGGTCATATCATTGGTATTGTATTCAAAATATACATTCTGCAGAGAAGGACAGCCGTAAAACGCACCCGCTTCTATATTTTTTACGGAAGCAGGAATAGTGACGCTATAAAGTCCCGAATGGGCAAAAGCACCGCTTGTTTTATATGCGGCGGTATCTCCGCCGATAGTTGTAAGGCTTGTGCAGTTTTCAAGGTTAATGCTCCTCAAAATAGGACATCCGGCAAAAGCCTCAGCATTTATCACCTGCAAAGCAGGGACGCCATTCGGACCGACTATTACCTTATTAAGATGAGTAAGATTGCTAAATGCCGCTCTTCCTATCTGGGTTATGGATGAATCTATAACTATATCACTTATAGTATCCCTATAGTCACTAAATTCTGGTGAGGATATGAAGCTGTCGGGAATAACTCCACCGAGCGCACTGTTTATGGTAAGTCTGTGCATACCGGAAGGCGAAACCGCTACTGTATAGTCAACGCCGGCACTGACTGCCCTTTCAAGAGTAAAGAGCATGACACCGTCGAAGTCAATAAAGGTTTCGTCTTCGTTAAAGATAGGGTCGTCTAATATAGGATCATCCTGCGATGGGTCATCCTCAGCAGGAAAGTCCGACGTGGGGTTATCCTCTGACGGAAGGTCCGGCAATGGATTATCCTCTGTTGGAATATCCTGCGACGGATCGTTCTCTGACGGAACATCCGGCGTTGGCACATCTTCCGACGGGATATTCTCAGACGGCGTGTTCTCAGCGGGAATATTCTGGGAACTATCGTCAGGATTAGAAGGTGAAGCCACCCCCCCTATTTCATTTCCAGAAGACTGCTGCAGATAACATGACGGAGCATGGATATGCTCGGGAATCTGGCAGGTCAGTATCGATTCTGAAAAATAGCATCCCTCACTGTGAGTATGCTCCTCAGATTCCTCCAATCCGCATATAACTGAGCTGTTTGCGGTATAGCAAGCAGCTGAATGGGTATGCTCCTGAATTCCGCATACAGGCATACCGTCAAACACTGCCGCAACAGGAGTTGCAAGCGTGTTGACTGCCGTTACCAAACCAACGAGCAGACAGAAAGCTTTTCTTGCAATTTTGCTCATATTGATTTTCGTCAAAATTGAATCCATTTTACTCATTAACTCATTTCTCCCTCGACGTTTGATTTATTGTTAACTGCTTAATGCTTATTTCAGTCTAAAAATGTACCAAAAGTGTGTGCAAAATCACATCACTCATCGGTCTGGTGCCCGTTTTTTGGTTTCACTTTAGACGAAAATTAGTGTTATACTTATTTCCCGTTAAAAAGTGTCTGTAAAATCGCTGCAAAACCCATCGTATAGCGGTTTTGTGGCGATTTTACAGCAACACTTTTACGAGAAATTAGTATTATATACACAGCCGGACATCCACCTGGCATAAAATAAAAACACGACTGCGGACTTCATGCAGAAAATCCGCGGGTTTTGCCGTGAAAACAACCCATAACATAATAAATCATACTCAAATAATTTAATATGATAAATACTGCATTATTATGTTACAGAATCATCCGCCACAATAATACCACAGTCAAGTCCTTATGTCAACAAAGTAGCCAAAAATACATAAATATGAAATTCATTTTTATTCATTGCGCCATAGCATACAGGGCTAAAACTGTGTAATTTCACAATCAAAAGCTGCGATTGCCGTGCAAAAGCAGGCACAGCCGTTTTTGCATGGCAATCGCGTTTTTCTATAAAATCAACAGGTGATTAAGCCGTTTTAGCTAAAGATATCTCATTACTCATGACTATTTCAAATATCGCTTCTCACCCATTTCAAAAACGTCACATGAGACACACCTATCCTGCGCGAAGCCTCCCTTGCCGATATTCTGCCATTCTGCCACTCTGCTTTGACGCTTTCAAACTGCTCAGAACGCTCCATAAACGGTCTGCCGAGCTTCCTGCCCCTGGCCTTAGCGGCAGCTATCCCTTCAGCCTGCCGCTGATGTATCAGCTCGCGTTCGGTTTCTGCGACATAGCTTAAAAGCTGAAGTACTATATCCGAAATCAGAGCTCCGGTAAGGTCCTTGCCACGGCGGGTGTCGAGCAGGGGCATATCCAGAACAACTATTGCAGCTGATTTTTCCTTGGTTATTATCCGCCACTGTTCAAGTATTTCATCGTAATTCCTGCCAAGGCGGTCTATGCTCTTCACCACAAGAACATCACCCTCCTTTAGCTTCCGCATGAGCCGCTTATAACCGGGGCGCTCGAAATCCTTCCCCGAAAGCTTATCTGAAATAACATTACTCTCCGGCACGCCGAACTCCGTCATGGCAAGGCGCTGGCGATCCTCGTTCTGGTCCTTTGTAGATACTCTTATGTAAGCATATGTTTTTGACATTTTTCGATTCCTCCTTTTTTATGTATTTTACTACAGGACAAAAAATCAGCACAATGGTTTTTCCCACTGTGCTGAGATGTTTTATTAAAATGATATCAAAAATCGGGCACAAAATCACTGTATGATGTATTTTGCACCCGCTTTTTAACATTCTTAGGCTGAAATAAGTATAGTATGCTTTTTATGAACATATCATACTGCTTTTTGAACTATTCTAATGCGATTTGACAATGCTGCTGTTTTCAAAACGGTATCCGGGATAGAAATGCTCAAGAATGTTTGAAAACAGCTTTTCACCTATTCCGTCCAGATACATTATCTGACGAATATCAGTGAATCCGCCCATAGCGTCGCGGAAATCTATTATCAACTCCGCTCTTTTCTCGCCGATACTTTTTATTTTCATCAGCTCTTCCTTGTCAGCAGAATTGATTACTGCAACGTCTGGCTGTTCGGAGGGGATAAAGCTATAGCTGCCGTATTCCGTCCTAAATCTATTTAAGCTTTCAGCGCTGATAATTGCAAAGGCAAGGCAGGCAATATAAATAAAGGCAGCCGCGGAAATCATGACGGCTTCCGATAATGTAATCCGCCTTGATGGCTTTTCTATATGCTTTTCTCTTTCACAAATGCTGTATTCGGACATATCTGCAACAGAAGCCATGCTCTTCTCCCTTCGCTGTATATTATGGATATTATAGCATCAAGCAAAAGTTCAGTCAACTGTTATTTGTGAATACTGTCTTGAATTTACTATAAGTGCCTGAAATATTAATAAATCAATAATAGGCAACACTATTATTAAGAAATTCGGCACTTGCTACATTAGCGCCATATAGTCAGCAAGTCCGCTTCTGGACTTCTGTATTTTGGGCAACTCTTTGAAAATCATATTATATCTTATAAGCTGCTTTCTGCCGTCCTAAAGACCGTACATCCGCATATTTTTGTTTCCTTTCGGCTTACTCTGTATCGGATACTTGCTGCCGTGACCCCAAATTTCAGTGAATACTTAATTACCCGTTGACGAAAGTGCGCACTTGATTATATAATGTTCATTGAAAAGACAACTCCTTTGTGCTGGTGTGTAGTGTGGTTACTTACATCTTATCACATTTGAGTTGTTTTTTCAATTTTTATTGTTACTTATCTATTTGTAGCATAACATTAAAAACAAATGAAAAATGCAAACCTGTTTTATCTTTCAACTTAATCAGTTGTCTCAAAATATGCTTCAAACTCCGCGTACTGTTCAGCGGTATAGCCAACGTTTTCCGTGCCAACAGTTACATAATCTATATCGGTTCGGTTTATTTCAAATATTGCCTTGCCGTCGTCGGATGATGTGATACTTCCGTCGTAAGCAAACTCGAAGCAGGTACCGGGTGCTATGCTTTCGATATCTACAGTCTCGCCCGCTTCATTGCGGATCTTTTCGACGGGATAGCTCAGCTTTACATAATCCTTTACTCCGCAGGTGCCAAGCTGAACCATCGCATAGATAACGGCGTTGCCGGAATCGTCGGAAGCAGATTCTGCCTTGACTATCCAGCCCTCGCAGATGTACATTTGCTCCTCGAAACAATCATCATAACTAAAGGTCGCCAAGCACTCATTATATGCGTTATCATCTGCCCCTTCGCCGGTTATCGAAACCTTGGTAACTATGCCGATTTGCAGGGGGTATGTTTCCATTAAAGCTCCGTCAAAAACAATATTTACAATAGCCCCAGTGAGGTCTTCGAGCTTTTCGATGTCATATTCACCATCTATTGCGCTTATCGGCACACTGAATGTGAAGGGCGTATATTCCTCGCCATAGCCGTTGATTATCGCCGCGCAGGAGAAGCCAATAGTGTCCGAATCCTTATACTTGTTGGCGCTGACCACTACTGCGTTTTCAATGGTAGCGGTCTCGACCTCATAAAAGGTGTCCTGCTCGGAACTGTCTGCGCTGTCCACGGGCGGGTCAGTGTCGGGGTTACGGTCTATGAACGTATCGTCACCCTGCACGGGGTCTTCGACTACTACGCCTTGATTGTTCCCCTCCCCGCCGTTTGAGCCGGTGGTTGAGTTGCCCGGCGTATCAGACCCGCACGCAGCTAAAAGCGCGCATATCATAGCGAAAGCCAAAAGCATGGATAGAATTTTCTTGGTTGTTTTCATTTTATGTTACTCCTTTTTTGGTGGATTTTCATGCGTCTTTCATCCTGTAAAACAAAATACGGCAGAAAAATATTGCATATACCGTTCGGCAGAGCTATTGTTCACGAAAAGTTTACAAATAGACTACTACAATAGTCTTGACATTTTCAGACTATTGCAATAGTATAGTATTAGACTATTGCAATAGTACAAGAGAAAAAAGGAGAGCATTCAAATGGATAACAAGCTGTTTAACTCGGAGCTAAAGGTGATGGACGTTCTTTGGGACGGCGGTGACAAATCCGCAAAGGAGATATCCGATATCCTCGGCAAGGAAATCGGGTGGAACAAGAACACAACCTACACCGTAATCAAAAAGTGCATAGCAAAGGGCGCTATAGAGCGAAGCGAACCAGGCTTTATCTGCCACGCCGCCATAGACCGTGAGACGGTGCGGCAGAGCGAAACCGAAGAGCTTCTGCAAAGGCTTTTCGGCGGCTCATCCGACCTGCTGTTCGCCTCGATGATATCCAGCGGAAAGCTTACCAAGGAGCAGGTTCAAAGGCTTAATCGAATGGTTGACGAGCTTGCAGACGGTGAAACAAAATGAGCATAGTTTTGCTGAGTCTTGGCTGCGGTATGCTGATTCTTTTGATACTGCTTGCGCGCAAAGTATCGGCAAGGCGGCTTCCAAAGCGGGTTATAACCCTGCTATGGGCGATGTGTGCGCTGAGAATGATTATCCCATTTTCGCTGGAACTCCCGGTTCTTTCACCGGATGAGACAGTTGTCGCCGATGAACCCGCTGTGATTATCTATCCCGCCGATGCTGCGGATGATATCTTCCCTGTCGCGGCTTATGAATCGGACGAAATACCGGCTACTGCCAATGGCGGCATCAGGGATGATGCGGGTGCGGGCGCATATTCAAGCCGGAAATCTCGGAAATTCCCTATTAAAGCCTGCCTGTTCGGGATATGGCTTTGCGGGGCGGCGGGTATGTTCGTATTCTTCGGGATTGACCTTGCTAAAAGCCTTAAAAGGGTAAAAGGCGGTGCTGAATCTGTTAATCCATGTGTTCGGGATTGGCTTAACCATCACAAAACGCTTAGGCGCATCAGGATAAGAGTTTGCGGAAACGTTGGTTCTCCCCTCACCTATGGCGTGCTCAGACCCGTGATTGTCATAACCGAGGCAGCAGACAGAAGTGTGACAGAAACATTGAATTATATACTCACCCACGAATATATGCATATCAGGCATTTTGATTCTGCCTTGAAGATCCTGCTTGCATTTGCGCTGTGCATACACTGGTTCAACCCGCTTGCATGAGTGATGTTCCGCACAGCAGCAAAGGATATTGAGCTTGCCTGCGACGAGGACGTGATACGAACCTTGGGCACGGATGAGCGGCGGGGCTATGCCAAAACCCTGATACTGACAGAAGCCGGAGGGAATGAACTCCTTTTCAGCGATTTGAAGACCAACACTATTGAAGAAAGGATAGTGGCAATTATGAAATATAAGAAATTAAGCGCGGTATCTGCCGCGATTGCGGCGGTTATTGCGGTATCTATTGCTCTTTGCGCATTTACTAAGCCGGTGGCTAAGGAAAACGAGGAGATTGTAAGAACCACCGCTCGGCAGAAGCCTAATGTTACCTGCGAGGAAACATATGTCAGGGATTCAAACGACCATATGCGCAGAACCTACGGTTATGTAATGGCAAGCAGTACTGATGTGGTTCAATATGATGATGAAAGGTCCGGGACCTACGTTTATCCGGATTATTTTGCAGCCTTAATGCCGAAGACTATACCGAGCTTGTCCCGGATGAATACGGCGTTTGCTATCTTAAGATTTCAGACGCCAAACAGTTTTCGTATACCGGCAGGGTCGTTATCACCAATGACGACGGCAAGCCCTTTAAAGCCATATACAACGAGTGCGACAACGCAAGCTTTACCTACTGCGAACACTATGAGCTGTCCGACGACGATAAGGACATATTGGGATTTGTTGTTGACGGCAAGGATGTTAAAAAAATAGAAAGTGACAGCGGACTTGTCTGCACAACACGTATCGGCGACAAGGAAACCACTGTAAAACGCAAGGGCGGATACTCTGTCGGGCTGGGAAAGCAGTTTGACAGCGATACCGAATTCTACATCTTCCTTGAATCGAAATTTCCGGCATATATCGACTGCATATCGGTATCACTGATGCAGGGTTCCTTCCACGGCGGATTGGAAAACGGAAAATATTATATCGACGGAAATCAATACTTCGTAGACGGAGCAGAAGCTGCGGATTACATCTTAAGAAAGCATCAGCTTGAATCGGCATACAACATTTCGCTCGGCAACAGCGTATCCTTGCAAACCTCTAATAAGCTTCTTGCCGGATTGAAGGCGGGTCAGAAAGTTCATGTTGTTACCGATATAGACCTTGAAAACACGGTCGTTCCGGAAAAACGCAAGTGGACAGATTCCGAAACCGGCGAAATCTATATCGACGAAAGCGGCTGGGAAGAACCGCGTTGGGAACTTACACTTTTCAGAAAAAGCGATGACGGTGGTTCATATGAGTGGGTTTCAGGTACAATGAAAAGAAATCTGGATGTGAACGTAACGTTTGAAATCCCGGAGGACGGAGACTATGCGGTACGACTTATGAACGGCTCCGCCGGCTCGCTGCTCGATATCATCTCAACAGATATCGAAGTTATAGATTAATTCTGACAGTACTCCATCTTCGTACAATAGCAAGGGGTCGGGGCAACTACTAATTTCAGCTTAAAGTGAATCCAAAAATCGGGCACAAAATCGCTATATCGTGGATTTTGCACCCGATTTTCGGGACACTTTATAAGCTGAAATAAGTATAGCTCCGGCTCTTTGCTGTTTTTATGACAAAAGTTTTTCAAACAAATATTTGCAGTTTGTATAAAAAATGTATGTGCTAAAATGATAAGACCCAAAAAGAGTAGGAAGTAACTCAAAGATATGGTATAATGAATTCACCACAAACCAAAAACCATATCAGAGAGGAACTTCCCATGAACATTATAGCACAAGAAGCCCGTAAACGTCAATCAGTAGTTAAGCTTGCAATCAGAAAGAACAAGAGTTTTGCAAGCAGAATATATGGAGTAAGCCTGTCAAGCGTGAAAAGGTGGTGCAAGCGTTATGACGGAACATGGCAATCACTGGTAGAAGGCTCTCACCGCCCGCACAGCCATCCCAAAAGACACACCGCCGAAGAAGAAAAGCTCATACTTGAAGCATTCAGGAAGAACTATCTTAGATATGGTTGGGACGGAACATATGACGCTGCGGTTAAGGCCGGCTACACCCGCAGCTTTAGCGGAATGGTATATGCGGCAAAACGCATGGGTCTTGGTAACAAATCGAAAGATAAAAAGCAGCCGCGTACCAACACAAGTCGGTATCCGGAATTGACGTATCCTGGAGAAAAGGTTCAGATAGACGTAAAAGAAGTACCGTATGCCTGCCTCAGAGGCGCATTACTGCGAGATAACAAGCATTTATACCAGTGGACAGCAATCGATGTCTGCACACGATTTCGCTTTGTATATGGCTTTGAGGAGCACACTCCGGAGAATACGGTAAAATTTCTTAAGATGCTGTTGAAGGCATTTCCCTTCCCGATAAAGGCAATCCAGACCGATAATGGTACAGAGTTCACATACAAATTCATCAGCGAAACCGAGAAAAGCCCGATGGATAAATTCCTTGAAAGACTGGGCATAGAGCACATTCTGATACCACCGAGAACGCCATGGCATAACGGCAAAGTAGAACGAAGTCATCGAAACGACCAGCGTTATTTCTACGATTGGGAACACTTTCGCAGTGTAGATGAACTAAATGAAAAGCTCAAGGTACATCTTGAGTGGAGCAACAACAAGACTATGCGAACATTGGGCAGAAAAAGTGCCGTTCAGCTTCTTCAAGAGAAGCTGGCTGCTTACCGCCCGAGTACCTGACCCCAGAGCCGCTGCAATCGGAAGCCTTTTCCACTTCGCCTACGGCTCCGTTCCAAAGGCTTCCGATTGCGATTTGTACCATTCTTTTTATTTTTTACGCTTATATGGGTCATATCTATTGACAACGCAGAAAATATTTGCAGTTTGTATAAAAAACATCTTGTAATATTTAAAGAATTGTTGTATAATAAGTACGTATGTGATACATCTGTGTATTAAGTCTAAGAAATATGGGCGATAATATCCGGGTGTATATGATATATTTGTTCGCAAATCTTAACATCTTTGAAAGGAGTAATTACTACTATGAATTATTCACGCGAAGTTGAACAAATGTGCTGTGTAGCAAAGGGTCCTAAGCACGGTCCCGCTCCGATCCCCGAAGAGGGCAAGTGGATTCAGTCCAAGGAAATCAAGGACATTTCCGGCTTTACCCACGGTATCGGCTGGTGCGCTCCCCAGCAGGGTGCCTGCAAGCTTTCGCTCAACGTCAAGGACGGCGTTATCGAGGAAGCTTTGGTTGAGACTATCGGATGCTCCGGCATGACTCACTCCGCAGCTATGGCGGCTGAAATCCTCCCCGGCAAGACTGTTTTGGAAGCTCTTAACACCGACCTTGTCTGCGACGCTATCAACACCGCTATGAGAGAGCTGTTCTTGCAGATAGTTTACGGCAGAACGCAGTCCGCTTTCTCTGAGGACGGTCTTTCCGTCGGCGCAGGTCTTGAGGACTTGGGCAAGGGCACAAGAAGCCAGGTCGGCACCATGTACGGCACCAAGGCCAAGGGCGTTAGATACCTTGAAATGGCCGAGGGATACGTTACAAGAATGGCCTTGGATGAAGACGATCAGGTTATCGGCTACGAGTTCGTTTCGCTTGGCAAGATGACCGACTTCATCAAGAAGGGCGACGATCCTACAACCGCATACAACAAGGCAATGGGTCATTACGGCAGATTCGACGACGCTGCCAAGTATATCGACCCCCGCAAGCAGTAATAGGAAGAGGAGGTAAAGATCATGGCATTATTTGAAAATTACGAAAGAAGAGTTGATAAGATCAACTCCGTGCTTGCCGAATACGGCATTTCTTCCATCGAAGAATGCAAGGAGATTACCTTAGCTAAGGGTATCGACTGCGATAAGATTGTTAGAGAAACCCAGCCTATCTGCTTTGAAAACGCTGTATGGGCTTACACTGTAGGCTGCGCCATCGCTATAAAGATGGGCTGCAAAAAGGCTGCTGACGCTGCCGCTGCTATCGGTATCGGACTTCAGTCCTTCTGCATTCCCGGCTCTGTTGCCGAGAACAGAAAGGTAGGACTTGGCCACGGTAACCTGGGCAAAATGCTCCTTTCCGAGGAGACTGAGTGCTTCTGCTTCTTAGCAGGTCACGAGTCGTTTGCTGCTGCCGAGGGCGCTATTAAGATTGCTCTTAATGCAAACAAGGTAAGAGTTAAGCCCCTGAGAGTTATCCTCAACGGCTTGGGCAAGGACGCTGCTTTCATCATCTCCAGAATCAACGGCTTTACCTATGTTGAGACCGAGTTCGACCCCTTCACCGAGGAAGTTAAGGTCGTTTACGAGAAGGCATACTCCAAGGGACCGAGAGCTGACGTTAAGTGCTACGGCGCTGACAACGTTCCCGAGGGTGTAGCTATTATGAAGCTTGAGAACGTCGGCGTTTCCATCACCGGCAACTCCACCAACCCCACCAGATTCCAGCACCCCGTTGCAGGTACCTACAAGAAGTGGTGCAACGAGAATGGCGTTAAGTACTTCTCTGTTGCTTCCGGCGGAGGAACAGGCAGAACCCTTCACCCCGACAATATGGCAGCAGGTCCTTCCAGCTATGGCATGACCGACACCATGGGAAGAATGCACTCTGATGCTCAGTTTGCAGGCTCCTCCTCTGTTCCCGCTCACGTTGAGATGATGGGACTTATCGGTATGGGCAACAACCCGATGGTCGGCGCTACAGTTGCTTGCGCTGTTGCTGTCGAGGAGGCTATGAAGTAATCTTTTATCGGCTTTTTACAAAATAAAATTATCAGGTGCGTTGTGGGATTCAGCCCTATAACGCGCCTGATTTTTATAGCAATATAAAATCGGGAAAGCTTCATATGAGACTCTCCCGATTTATACATATTCACAAACATTTTTGTGGTAATTCCGCCGGTTATTTCTTCATAAATCCCGCGCCGCTGTGCCATGCCTTGCCTACAAGCTCGCCTATGGCATAATAACCGTTTCTCATCTGGTCGAAGGCGAAAGTATTAAGCTTTCCGGCATCGATATTTCCCTTTTCATCCAGAACCTTTTCGTCTGCAATGACGTTTTCGATTTTTCCGAGGATTCGCAAGCCGTAAGGCTCTTCCTCAAACTTAACAACTGTGCATTCAAGAGTTACCGGATATTCCTCGATAACCGGCGCGTCAACTCGGTTGCTCTTATAAGCATGAAGACCTGTGCGTGCAAACTTATCCGCCATGTCGTTTGAAGATGCTATTCCCAGGAAATCAGACTCCGCAATGGTATCGGTTCCGGGAATCGCAAGGGTGAAAGCTCCCCTCGCCTTCAGATTGGCAACGGTTTTGTGGGCACTTTCAAGGTTGAGTGCCACCATATCCTCGGCGCATATGCCACCCCAAGCCATCATCATAACGTCTTCTGTGCCGTCCTCGTTATATGTGCCGATCATATAGGTAGGCATCGGGAACAGGTAAGGTTTAACTCCGAAATCTTTTTTCATAACAATCTCTCCTTAATAAATATATTATTTGATAATTCTTGACTGATTTCTGTATTCTGCCGGGGTCATCCCCTCCAGCTTTTTGAATACGGTGCTGAAATACCCGGCGTTGGGATAACCGCAGGCAGCGGCTATCTCTGCAATAGGCATATTGCTATTATGCATAAGATACTTAGCTTCCTGAATCCTCTTTTTTACAAGATATTCATTAGGGCGCATATTCAGCGAATCCTTAAAGATGCGGCAAAGATGCTGAGGGGTAACTCCTGCTATCTCGGCAAGATATGTCATCGGGAAATCCGTGCTGAAATGACCGTCGATATACTCCAGCACTTTTAAAAGCAGCTTACTGCGCTCACTTCTTGATTTATTCAGACGGTCGTCGATATGCCTGCGGAATTCAATTATATAGTCATATACGAGCCCGGAGCATACAAAATCGCAGTAGAGCTTGTCGGAGCTTTGGGATGTATACATCCTTCCCAAGATTTTTTTCAGAGCGCTGTTATCCTCCGGTCTTATGATTATCGGCTTCGTCATTCCAAGAAGACTTAATATGTGGCTGGCAGCATAGCCGTCAAACGTCGCCCATGTGACGTTCCACATACCGCCTTCCGGAAAATACTCATGAGGGTAGTTTGCCGGAAGGAAGAAATAGGAGCCTTCATCAATGGCGCAGAAAGTATTGTCGAACTTCAAAGTTCCCCTTCCCTCGGCACTGTAAAGGATTTGATGCCATTGATAGCCTTCCGGTCTGACAATATGGTTCTGCCACTCGCTTCCGCCTATGCCCGTAAGGTGGACGGGCAGCTTTCGTGCCTCGATATTATACGGATAAATACAGCCGTTAATTTTCACATTATCACCAGCCAATCAGCAAAACCGCGTTCCAAGTCTTAAGTCCGAATTTTTGATTTATTATAGCACGATCCGAATTCCTTGTCAATAACTTCTTGATTTTTAACATTGTATATAGTGATAAGCCTCGTAAACAAAGCAAAATCAGCGAATAATATCTGAATTTTGAATATATCTTATGTTCAAAAATAATAATAATATTCACAATTTTCAATTGACACTATAAACAATAAATGATATCATTCTTTTAAAAGAAATAATTAATTTCAACAAATAGTATGTCCAACAAATAATCTTCAAGCAGTAAATTCATATGAAAGGAATGATAATATCATGAACAAAAATGTAAAGAAAATAGCGGCCGCGGCGGTTGCTGCAGGACTTCTTGCCGGATGCGGCTCGTACATGAAAAAGTATGAGAGCAAAATAGTCGAAATGCCGCCGGAGGATGCATATGAACAGGTTGAGGGCGTTGAATATCCACAATTCCAGAAATACACCTACTTCTCCTCCACAGCCGGAAGGGATACAAACGTGAATGTTCTTCTGCCCGCCGGATATGATGAATCCAAGGAATACCCGGTTCTTTATATTCTTCACGGCTACTGGGACAGTGAGGATTGGATGGCAAGAGATATAGTTAATATACCTGAAATGCTCACAAACCTTGTCCGTGAAGGCGAGGCAAAGGAAATGATAGTTGTCTGCCCATACATTTTCTGTTCTGAAAGGCTTCCCTACTGCACCGGCATGGACTTTGAAAACAATATGGCATATGACAACTTCATAAACGACCTCACCACCGACCTTATGCCATTTATCGAGGAGAACTTCTCCGTCGCCAAGGGCAGGGAGAACACAGCGGTTACCGGCTTTTCTATGGGTGGAAGAGAATCTCTTTACATAGGCTTTAGCCATCCCGAAATATTCGGATATATCGGAGCGGTCTGCCCTGCACCCGGCGTAGTCTCTGCCGACGGCTCGGGTCAGCTTATGAGCATAAACGATATGAAGCCGAGCGAAAACCAGCCTTATATGCTTCTTATAAGCGCGGCGCAGAATGACGGCGTTGTCGGCTCTATACCGATGTCCTACCACGAACTTATGGAGGAATATGATGTTGAGCACATCTGGCACGTTATGCCCTCCACCGGTCACGACCACACAAGCGTTAAGCCGCATCTTTATAATTTCTTCAAAGTAATATTCAAGGTCTGAGCCGGCTTGGATATCGTAGGATAAGTTTTTTGTTTACATGAAAGGAACAGTTATGATTATGCTATTACACAAGACGCTTGCTTTACTGCCGGCCGTGACTATACTGCTTTCATCCTGTGGGTTCAGCTCTTCAAGAAGGCTTGTAGACCCCAATGATGTTATTCCTGCCGAAAGCTACAGCTTTGAAAAGCTCACATTCGACAGCATAGAGGAAAAGGATTTCAGCTGTCTGCTCGAAGCTGAGGACGGTGAGCTTTCAAACAGTGCGACCGCAAAAGCCTCAAAAAAGGGATATTCAGGCAAAGGTTATGTTGACATTACCGACAATTCGGGATTTAAGATAACCGTTGAAATTCCATCGAATCAGTTTTATAAAATAACAGTCCGCCACCGTGCAGACGGTCACAAAGAAAACGAGCTTCGCTTCAACGGCAAAAAGGTTTTCGACATCTATTCTGAGGCGGGTGACTGGGTTGAAAGCACTGTGGACGGTGTATTTCTTGAAAAAGGAACAAACACCATAACCCTCGGCTCGGGCTGGAGCTGGTTCTCACTCGACTCGATAAAAATCGAAAACGGCAGTTCACTTGACGATGGTCTTTACACCGGCATGGCAGAGACTCTTTCAAACAAATATGCAAATCTGAAAACCCAAAATATTTATCAGTACCTGCGCGCGATATATGGTAAAAGAACACTTGCAGGGCAGTGCACAGACTACGGCAACAACACAGAAACCGATGCTCTCTACAAGGGTCTTGGCAAATATCCGGCGGTCAGAACGTTTGATTTCATCTTCGACAGTCCGAACTACGGCTACAATAACGACCGCCCCGCAAAGGATTACGACCTTGCCATCAAGTGGAGTCAGGAAGGTGGACTTGTCGTCTACGACTGGCACTGGTATGCTCCCTGCAATGGCTCTTCGTTCTACGCTAAGGACACTCAGTTCAGGCTTTCAAGCGCTGTGACCGATATTGATATAGCCCATATGAAGCTATCCGAAATAAAGAAGCTGTATGAGGACAAAAAAATAAGCGAGGAAGCCTACAAGCTTGTTTCGGATATAGACAGCATTTCCACGCTTATGCAAAAGATGGAGGACAAGAACGTAACCGTTATGTGGAGACCTCTGCATGAAGCCTCCGGCGGATGGTTCTGGTGGGGCGCTTCAGGTCCGGAAGCATATAAGTGGCTCTGGAAGCTGATGTACGAGCGCATGACCGACTACCACGAGCTTGACAATCTTATTTGGATATGGAACGCGCAGAGTAGTGACTGGTATCCTGGTGATGAATACTGCGACATCGCTGCGATAGACATTTACAACGCTGCTCACGATTACGGTGCGTCCCCTGCTATGCTTGCCGATATGCACGGTTGGACGGACGGCGTTAAAATGATAACCATGAGCGAATGTGCAACCATGCCAGACCCCGACCTTATCATTCGTGACAATGCCTATTGGCTGTGGTTCGCGGTTTGGAACTGGGACTACATAGTTAAAGACGGCACACCGGTACTTTCCGATGCATTCACCGACTATTATATGATGGAAAAGGTATACAACAGTGAGGTAATAATCACCCGAGACGAGCTTCCAGAATTTTAGAACAAAATTAGCACCGCACAAGGATTGTTTGCAATCATTGTACGGTGCTGATTTAACTATTCCTGAACTTTCCCGCCGGCATCCCCTCACAGCGCTTGAACATCTTTTCAAAGTAGCTCGCAGAGCAGAAACCAAGCTCTTCTGCGATTTCATCTATCCTTTTATCTGTGGTGCGAAGAAGCTCTCTTGCGGCCTGTATCTTTCTTTTGGTGATATATTCCATCGGGCGGATAGACATTTCATCCCGGAAAAGCCTGCAAATATACTGTTTGGACACACCCGCCGCTTCACTCAGGCTGTCCAAGGTTATTCTTTCACGGTAGTGAATATTGATATAATCCACCGCGCGGACAAGCGGCAGGCTTACCGTTCCGTGGCTGCTGCTCTGAACGTTTATAAGCCTGTTCAGCTCGACAAGAAAAGAATACAGAATTCCCGAAGCTCGGTATGTTCCATAGAATCTGTCGGAATTTATAGCTTCGTGCATATTTCTGTGAAGGCGTTCTAAGTCTTTGGTTTCATATAGTGTAAAAATCCGCGGCTGGTCGAGCTTAAAAATCTTTGCCGTTTCATCTGCGGCAAAACCGTCGAAGCATACCCAGCGGGTATCCCAGATATTACCGTTTGAGTAGTACTCATGCGGACATCCCCTTGGCATGACAAATCCCATACCGGGGGTTATATGATAGCTTTCTCCGCCGAAAATAAGTGTACCAGTGCCGTGCAGACAGTATATAATCTTATGAACGCCCTCTCCCTCATCCCGTATGACATGATACTGCCATTCGTTCAGTCCTACTGTTATGACAAACAGAGGCAGCCTATATTCACCTGTTAATATCGGATAGTCATAATAATAATACGCCATAATAACAACTCCTGTTTAATATTATGCTATTTATATAATATCATTACTTGACGGCGCTGTCAATATCGTTTATAATAAATAAAACAGAGCGGCTTGAAAGGAGCAATATTTATGTTGAAAAAAATTATACCTGTTTTTATCGCACTTGTAATGGCTTTAATGTCCGTTTCGCTCAGTGCCTGCGCTTCCTCACCTGCTCAGGCAGATATCAGCGAACGCACCACTATGGAAATAGTCGAGGATATGGGTCTGGGTATCAACCTCGGCAACACCTTTGACAGCACCGGAAACTGGTTCCATGACGTTCCCGGTCAGGAAACCGCATGGGGCAGTCCTATCATCACTAAAAAGATGATAAAGGGCTATGCGGATGCCGGCTTCGGAGTTATGAGGCTTCCTGTTTCCTGGACGGTGCTTATGGACGAGGATGGCAGTATTAACGCCGAGTTTATCGACAGAGTGGAAGAAGTAGTAAACTGGATACTCGACAGCGGAATGTACTGCATACTTAATTCCCATCACGACGGATGGTCGGAAAAGTTCTATGATGACGAATCCGCCGCAATGGAGCTATACGAAAAGATGTGGAAGCAGATCAGCGAAAGGTTCAAGGATTACGGCGAAAAACTGATGTTTGAGTCGATGAACGAGGTCGGCTTCGACAAGATGTGGAACAGATACGGCGGCACACAGGGCAAAGCCGAAGCGTTTGAGCTGTTCAATAAAATCAATCAAAAATTTGTCGATATAGTAAGAGCGTCGGGCGGAAACAACGGTGAGCGCCACCTTCTTATCGCCGCGTACTGGACGGATATCAACAATGCCTGCGACGAGCTGTTTGTTATGCCCGAAGACCTCAAGGGAAGATGCGCGGTTTCAGTACACTACTATACTCCCGCGACTTTCTGCATACTCTCGGAGGATGCAGACTGGGGCAAGGCTCGCACAGACTGGGGCACCGATGCCGATTATGAGGAGCTGAATACCCAGTTCGACATGATGAAGGAGCATTTTATCGACAAGGGAATCCCGGTCATCATCGGCGAATTTGGCTGTACCACCTCGAACAAAGAGCGCGAGGTCGCTGAGCTTTGGCTGAACAGCGTAACCGAGGCTGCTCTTAGCAAGGATATGTGCCCTGTTCTGTGGGATACCCCCGGCGGAGAATATGACCGCGAAAAAGCCGAGTTCAAGCATCCCGATTTTGTAAAGAAGCTAACTGCATTGAACGACAAGTATTAATATCTTTTACTTATAGGAGAGCAAACCAATATGTACAGATTATTCAATGATAACTGGCAGTTTTGTTTTAAACGCATAGGCGAAAAGCCTGCCGATTCCGACTATAAGCCGGTAAACATTCCGCACGACTGGCAGATATACAACACCCTCGATCTTTACAGCACCGGCGACGGCTTCTATCGCAAGCGTTTTTCTGTAAGCGCTTCCGAAGGCTGCGTCTATACCCTTCGCTTCGAGGGCGTATACATGGACTCCGTGGTATATCTGAACGGTGAAAAAATATTTGAATGGAAATACGGCTACACCACCTTCGACGTCCCGCTTGAAGGGCTTCGCAATGGCGAAAATGAAATTATAGTAAGAGTGCGCTATCAGTCTCCCAATTCAAGATGGTATTCCGGCGCGGGAATTTATAGAAATATCTGGCTAAGGAAGACCGGCGAAAGCTATATCTTAGCAGATGGCACATATGTTGTCTTCCGCCCGGACGGCGATGTATGGCGCACCGAAATAGACACAGAAATAAACGCGCTAAAATTTGGCTCGGTAAGGCACATCCTGCTCGACAGTGATGGAAAAGCGGTCGCCTCGAGCGAGGCCGGGTTTGAGAGGTGCACACAAAAGGTATCTCAGAGCTTCAATGTAGCTCAGCCGCACCTTTGGAGCGTTGATGACCCTTACCTGTACACTCTGCGGACAGAGCTTATCATAAACGGCGAATGTGCGGATGTAAGGCAGGAGCGCATAGGATATAGAACCATCGGGTTCGACAGCGCAGAGGGCTTCTTCCTGAACGGCGTGAATCTTAAGCTCAACGGCGCTTGTATGCACCACGACCTCGGAGCGCTCGGCTCTGCGGTAAATCGTGCCGCCACGAAGCGTCAGCTTGCCATCCTGAAGGATATGGGCGTGAACGCCATACGCACATCTCACAATCCGCCGTCGGTGGAGTTTATGGAGTTATGCGACGAGATGGGAATCTTAGTCGACAGCGAAGGCTTTGATATGTGGGAGCTTAAAAAGAACGACTACGACTATCACCGCTTCTTCCCGGAGTGGCACGAAAGAGATGCGCGCAGCTGGGTGCGGCGCGACCGCAACCACCCCAGCATTATAATGTGGAGCATAGGCAACGAAATTTACGACACCCACGCCTCGCCGCGCGGCACCGAGATAACCAAGGAGCTTGCAAGATGCGTCCGTATTGACGATTATAAGAACGCGCATCCTGTAACAATAGGCTCCAACTATATGCGCTGGGACCCGGCTCAGAAGGGCGCAAAGTATCTGGATATTATAGGATATAACTACACCGAAGATATTTACGATGAGCATCACGCCAAGCATCCAAAGTGGATAATATACGGCTCGGAAACGGCTTCAACCGTTCAGTCCAGAGGGGTATACCACTTCCCTGCAAAGGTGTTTACCACCAACTATGACGACGGTCAGTGCTCTTCCCTTCTCAACTGCGCCACCGGCTGGGGCGCGCCAAGCCCGGAATACAACATCACCGAGGACAGAAACCGCAAATTCAGCCTTGGTCAGTTTATCTGGACTGGATTTGACTACATCGGCGAGCCTACACCCTATCACAGCAAGAACTCCTTCTTCGGACACATCGACACCGCAGGCTTCCCCAAGGACACCTACTATGCATACAAAGCCGAGTGGAACAAAAACGCCGAGCCGTTCGTTCACCTCTTCCCCTATTGGGATTTCAACGAAGGTCAGCTTGTGGATATATTCGCATTTTCAAACTGTGCACGCACCGAGGTTTTTGTCAACGGCGAGTCTATAGGATGCTTCGAGCATGATCATGAGAGCGGCAATAAGCTTACCGGTCGCTGGCAGGTGCCTTATCATAAGGGATACATTAAAGCAGTCGGCTATGACGAAAACGGCGTTAAGCTCTGCGAACATATCCGCACAAGCTTCGGCGACCCTGCGGAAATAATCCTTAAGCCGGACAAGACTGTGCTCAATGCTGATGGCGAGGATATGGCTTTTATAGAGGTATCTGTTGCGGATAAGGACGGCAACACAGTTGAAAATGCCAGAAATCGCATAAACGTTGAAATCAGCGGTACCGGAAGGCTTTTGGGTATGGATAACGGCGATTCCACCGATTATGAGCAGTACAAAACCACCTCACGCAGGATGTATTCGGGCAAACTTCTAATTATGATAGGCTCCAAGACAGATGCGGGAGATATCCGCCTTAAGGTCTCGTCGCCAGGACTTCCTAAAAAGGAAATATCATTCAAATGTGTGCCAGCAGAAGCCGCCGAGGGAATATCTTGCATCGACGATGATATCTGCACCGAGAGCAAGTCGGACATAAGCCTTAGAAAAATCGAGCTTGCCGTTTCCGACCAGCTTATCACTCCTGAGAATAAGACAGCATCAGTCAGCATAAAGCTTCTGCCCGAGAATACCACGTTTACTGCGGATGATATATGCTTTAAGGCTGTCACCGATTCCGGCGTTGAAACCAATCTTCTTGATATTGAAAGGGACGGTCTGAGCGCTGTCCTGAAACCCCGTGGGGACGGTGCTTACAGGCTTAGGGCATACTGCAAGAACGGCACTGCGGTTGAAGAGGTCATCTCCGAAATAGAGATGGAGAACAGCGGCTTCGGTCCTGCAAGCTTCGAGCCTTACGGCGAAATCATCTGCGCGTCTGTGGCTTCCAATGCCGGCGAGCTTATGAGCAACATGGAGGGCGGAGTCCTCACCGAACACGGAGACACCTCAATCAGATTTGACTGCGTGGACTTCGGTAAAATCGGCTCGGATGAAATCACCATAGGTATATATACCTACAACGAGGGCAAGATTCCAGTCGATTTGTACATTGACGGAAAGCCTCTGCAAACACTTACATTCCAAGCCAAGAATGAATGGAACGTCTACAAATACAACACATTCAAGCTTTCTGAAAAGCTCAAGGGCGTGCATAAGCTGGAATTTATGATTCATGAGCAGCTCAGGTTCAAGGGCTTCAAGTTCCTGCTGCCGAGAAGGCTTGGAGAAGAGATATCCGCACTTGAAAACGACGGCATATACGGCGATTCGTTCAATATCGGCTCTGAGATGATAGAGCATATCGGAAACAACGTTACTGTATCGTTTGGCGGAATCGACCTTTCGGGCGGCGCCAATGCGGTGGAGATAACCGGCAGAACCCACAACGAGCATGACACCCTGCACCTTCGCTTTGCAAGCGGCGAGATGAGCGCAGTTGAATTCGAGCATTCCGAGGATATTGTCACCCGCAGATTCGATATTGCGGCGATAGAGGGAGTAAAGGATCTACAGCTTGTTTTCCTGCCCGGCTCTGATTTCGATTTGAAGTCGTTCAGATTTGTCAGGATTTAACGGCAATAACGCCACTCTTCCCTGCCCTGTCAGATAAAACTATTACACTCCGCAGCTTCCTATAAATCAGGAGGCTACGGAGCTTTTTTATGCGTGACGTGTGCGCGACGCTACACTATATCTGAAACTTTTGGAATATCTCTCACCTACTTGAATTGTCGGCATTTGTGTGGTATACTCAATTCAAATCCTATTCCAACGAAAGCATGGTTCCTATATGTATATCAAGATTTCAATCTGCGACGACAGCGCCGCCGAACGCGAAAGAATAAGCTCCCTTGTTTCCGACTGGACTTCTACTTCGGGAACGGACATCACCCTGAACGAATACTCCTCCGCCGAGGAATTCTTATTCTCTTATGAGGACTGCAAGCCGGATATCCTTCTTTTGGACGTTGAAATGCCGGGGTTGAACGGAGTTGAGCTTGCAAAGAAGCTTAGGGCGAAGAACAGAATCATCCAGATAATTTTCATAACCGCCTACTCCGACTATATCGCCGAGGGGTACGAGGTTGCGGCTCTGCATTATCTTTTAAAGCCGGTGGAAACGGAGAAGCTGTTCAAGACATTGAACCGAGCTGTAGAGCGGGTCATCCGCGACTGCCGCTCGATAGCCCTCGAAACTGCGGACGGTACCTTTGTTACCCCACTTTATGAGGTCAGATACTTAGAAGCCTGCAAAAACTATGTCACCGTTCACGCCGAGCGGGATTATACAGTGCGTCGAACGCTGAGCGACTTCTCGGGCGACTTGGACAGCCGGTTCATCAAGGCGGGCAGATCGTTTATCATCAATCTTCTGTGGATAAAGAGGGTCTCGAAAACCGAAATCGAGCTTAAAACCGGTGAGATAATACCCATCCCCAAAGCCGCATTTGAAACCGTCAACCGGGCAATAATCAATCTGAAATAGGAGTAACGACATGAAAATACTTAACCGCCGCAACGACCGCAAGGTCGCCGCCTATCAGCAGGAACTTATAAAAGCCCACTACGCCGAGGTCGAAAGTATGTACAAAAAGATGCGCGGCTGGCGGCATGACTACCGCAGTCACATACAGACCATGAAGGTTTATGCGCAGAACGGCGATATGCCGGCTATTATGCAGTATTTAGATATGCTGGATGATGATTTGAAGACGGTCGACACCGTTACCAAGACTGGCAACCCCATGACTGACGCTATTCTGAACTCGAAAATCACTCTCGCTCGGTACAAAAATATTCCTGTCAAGGCGGACGCAAATATTTCCTGCGTGTTGGGGATATCCGAGCTGGAGCTCTGCTCTATCATAGGAAATCTGTTTGACAACGCCATTGAAGCAAGCCTTAAGCTGCCCGAGGATAAGCGGCAGATTCGGGTGTATCTTGAGGTGAAGGAGACCAACCAGCTTTACATATCGTTTACCAACCTCACCGCCACGCCGAAAATGCAGAAGATTATGGGAAGATACAAAAGCTCCAAGGGTACGGAGCATGGAATCGGGCTGGAGAGAATCGATACTATAGTCAAGCGGCTTTCGGGGTATGTCTCCCGCAACAGCGAGGACGGGGCGTTTACTACCGAGATACTTATTCCGCTTGAAAAGGTCAATGAGACAGCCCTGTAAACAATTCGTCCCTGAAAAACGGCATTTCGTCCCAGATTTTTAATTTGGGGCGAAATTTGTGTTATAGTAGTCGCAAGAGGTGATTTATATGCCCGAAGAAATCAAGAAAAAAGGCAAAAAGGAAAACAAGAAGGAAAAGCCGACCTACAACGTTTTTCAGTGCTTAAGGTTCGCTTTTTCGCGGGTCTGGAAATATACCAGGGTGTACTACCTAATTGTTTTCAGTTCGCTTATTTTTGCGTTGCTCAGACAATTGTCGCGATTCTATTTCAGCCCTGCGCTTTTAGGGGTTTTGGAGGAAAACGGAGGGCTTGGCAGGTTCATGCTTACGCTGCTGATATTGGGCGGAGGTCAGGCACTTATGAGCGGTCTTTCAAACTATATCGACAATAACCGCCATCCGCAGATAATAGTATTAATGTCTCGGCTGACCGAGGAAGTAACTCACAAAATCGCGAACACATCATATCCAAACTTTCTTACCAAAAAGTTCAAAGACCGAACCGGGCAAGCCTTTGACGCAACCGGTATAATCGGAGACGCATATTACTACGCTTGCTACTCACTTGTTTATAGAATCATCCTGTTTGGGATATATCTTTACTTTTTGAACGATATTCATCCCGTTCTCGGACTGGTTACAGCGGTTTTGTCGATAATAATGTTCTTCTATAACCGCTGGGCTTACGCCTGGGGACAGCGCCACCGCGACGAGGAATCGGAGGTCTGGCGAAAGTGGGGATATGTTCACGACAACATGATAAAGCTCCCACTTATAAAGGAATTGAAGCTTTTTGGAATGTCCGGCTGGGTAGAAAGCATCTTCCGCGACGTCTGGATGATATCGGCAGGGCTATCCAAAAAGCGCGAAAAATTCTTTGCGTGGCGCGGGGTGGTTAACCTTGTGACCGACCTTGGGCGCAGCGGCTTTGCCCTCTACTTCCTCATCTCAATGGCTATGAGGGGCGAGCTTACGGCGGCGAGATTTTTACTTTTGTTCAACGCTGTCGGCAACTTCTCGGAAGAGGTTGGCGGTATGTTCGACGCTATCAATAAAATCCGCGAGAATTGCTTAAAGGTCAACAACTTTATGGAGTTTATAACCTACCCCGAGCCGTTTAAGTTTGAGGAGGGCGAAACTGTTCCGAGGGCGGATGAGTACGAAATCCGGCTTGAAAACGTAAGCTACACCTACCCGGGTGCGGACAAGAAGATTCTTGACGGCTTTAACCTTACCATTAACAAAGGCGAGAAGCTTGCTATGGTTGGGCTGAACGGCGCGGGCAAGACGACCGTCGTCAAGCTGATATGCGGATTTTTAGACCCCGACGAGGGGCGGGTGCTCTTAAACGGCAGGGACGTCCGCGATTTCAACCGCCGCGATTATTACAGCCTGTTTTCGGCGGTGTTCCAGCAGTTCTCGATTATCGACAGCACTATTGCGCAGAATATCGCGCAGACTGTCGAAGATATCGACTACGATAAGCTGAACGACTGCATCGAAAAGGCAGGGCTTACAAAGGCTATATCCGAACTGCCAAAGGGGCTTGAAACCCATCTGGGGCGGGACATCTACGAGGACGGTGTTTTGCTCTCCGGCGGGCAGACCCAGCGGCTTATCCTTGCGCGGGCTCTGTACAAAAACGCTCCTATTCTGGTTTTAGACGAACCCACCGCAGCTTTAGACCCGCTTGCTGAGAACGACATCTACATGAAGTACAACAGGATGTGCGCGGGCAAGACCTCGGTATTTATCTCCCACCGATTCGCTTCCACCCGCTTCTGAGACAGGGTTGTGTTTGTCAAGGACGGCAGGGCTGCCGAAGTCGGCACTCACGAGGAGCTTATAAGACTTGGCGGCGACTACGCCAGGCTATTCGAGGTTCAGGCGAGGTACTACAAGGACGGCGACATCAGGGAAAGCCTGACATCATCAAGGAAAGGAGCGGCGGCAAATGCTTAAGAAAAAGGAAAATAAAAGATTCGAGCTATCGTTCAGGGAATCTGTCGCATGGACGTGGAAAGCCGTGAAGCTGCTGCACTCCTTAGCTCCCGGCGAAATGGAGCTTGATTTCACAGCCGACATTGTGGGCATAATCAGGGAATACATCGATATCTATATTATAGCGCGGATAATAGACGAGCTTGCTAATGCGCGCCGCCCCGAAAAGCTTTTATGGCTCGCTGTAGGATTTTTAATCAATATGCTTATATATCAGGTGCTGTACTATCTGTTCTTCCACACAAAGCAATATAAGGGCAATTTCAGAGGCGAGAAGAAACAGCGGCTTTTCGACAGAAAGCTTGCCGAGCTTGATTATGTGGATGCCGAGCGGCAGGAAATCAGGGACGCATATTACAAGATTCAGCAGGATCAGCGCTGGCTCGGTCTGGGAATCGACCGCGCGTATGAGTTTATTGAAGCCACTATTCAGATTACCGCTGCCCTTATCTGCGGAACAACGCTTTCTGTGGGCTTTTTGTTTGCCAAGGTCGCAGATGGAACGCCCGGGGAATGGTTTTTAAACTCTCCCCTTATCATTCTGGCGGTGATTCTTGCGATTGCATTATGCACACGTTTGGGCAACACCTTATCGCTTGCAGGATATGATATCCGCAAGAAAACAAACGATTCGAGCGCATTATATGACCGCATGGATCGTCACACCGAAGACATTCAGAAGGATGAGCACCGCGCTTTGGATATGCGCATATACAACCAAAGCTCTCAGCTGATTGCCATGCGGCGGGAAGCTGTTGACTACGGCTATGCAAAGGCAGTCAGGAAAGACTGGCTCGGCGCGGCAGGACTGCTGCAGATGGCAAGCAACATTATAGCGTGGCTCCCCGATTCTATTCTGTTTCTGTTTGTAGGGATAAAGGCGATTGCGGGAGCATTCGGAGTCGGACTTGTTTCGCAGTATGTATCCTCCCTGACAGCCGTATCCAACAACATTTCATGGCTTATCGGCACAGTCATGAGTATGCGAATCAACGCGCCGTACATAAAGAAAGCGTTTGAATTTTTGGAGCTGCCGAACAAGATGTATCAGGGCTCTCTTACCACCGAAAAGCGCTCAGACAGACAGTATGACGTTGAGTTCAGGGACGTGAGCTTTAAGTACCCCGCCGCCGAAAGATGGGCTTTGCGGCACGTGAACATAAAGTTCAAGGTTGGCACAAGGCTTGCGGTCGTCGGCGAGAACGGCTCGGGCAAAACAACCTTTATAAAGCTTCTCTGCCGACTTTACGACCCGCAGGAGGGGGAAATCCTTCTCAACGGCATTGACATCAAAAAGTACAATCCCAAGGACTACATGGGTGTGTTCTCGGTGGTATTTCAGGATTACTTCCTGCTCTCACAGCCGCTGGGCGAGAATGTCGCCTGCGCAAAGGAGTATGACCGCGCCCTCGCGGAGAAGTGCTTGCGGGATGCCGGCTTCGGGGAACGCTTGGAATCGCTTCCGAACGGGCTTGATACATATGTTTACAAGGAATATGAGCAGGACGGCGTGCAGTTCTCCGGCGGAGAAGCGCAGAAAATCGCCATCGCGCGGGCGCTTTACAAGAATGCTCCGTTTATCATCCTTGACGAGCCTACAGCCGCGCTTGACCCTATTGCCGAGGCGGAGATATATTCGCAGTTTGACCAAATCACCGATGACAGAACGGCAATCTACATAAGCCACCGGCTTTCAAGCTGCCGCTTCTGCGACGAGATAGCAGTCTTCGATGACGGCAAAATCGTCGAGCTTGGAACGCATGACAGCCTTCTTGAACATGACGGAAAGTACAAGGCGCTCTGGGAGGCTCAGGCGGGGTATTATGCCGAAGAGAAAGCGCGTGAGGCGGAGGTCTCCAGCTGATATAAGCCTTATAAATGAACAAAGCCGCCGCAGGATCCCGAAAAAAAGGATTCTGCGGCGGCGATATTTTTCACAGGATGACCTTTCCAAGCCGGTGAAGGTGCGACATCCGTTCGGGCGAAAATACTAATTCTACGTAAAAGTGTAGAAGGGCTGCTTGAGCAGCCCAAGTAAAATCGCCGCAGAACCGCTATACGATGGGTTTTGCGACGATTTTACAGACACTTTTTAACGTAGAATAAGTATAAAAAGCCCGCAAACATCTTGCATGAGATTTGTGGGGGATATCGATTATAACCGGCGATATCTTCGCTATTGCTGCCAGCGCAAGGATTACAGCATGGGTGAATACTACGAAAGCAGCATTACATTTTCTGGTGGAAATATTCATTATTACAACTGTGACAAGGCGAGCGTTGAATCGGTATATGCTCCAAGCCATGGGCTTTCGGGTAAAAGGCACGTTAAAATATGCTTCCTCATAAGGAGACTGTATCGCACATCGGCGCCGAAGCTATAAATTCTGCGCTCTCCATGCCCAGCATCTTTGGTGGGTTCGCGCCAGACACACACATCAACTAAAAAACCGCACCTTGCGGTACGGTTTTTTAGTTGGTCTGAGTGACGGGACTTGAACCCACGGCCTCTACCACCCCAAGGTAGCGCTCTACCAAGCTGAGCTACACCCAGATTCACAACATTTGATATTATAGCACTACTCGCAAAAAAAATCAAGATGTTTTTGCAAATTTTTTTAAATATTTTTCGAGAAATTTCTGATTTAATGTTTTGCTTTTTCAGTGAACAGGTACATATTATAAAAACGACTGCAAATCAGTCTGAATTTGATATGTTTTTTAACAATTTGACGAATTTTAATATTGCTCTTGAATTGAGAACGAAATACTGGTATAGTTATATTAATTGTGAAATACTGATTTCAGTCTA
>ENA-UOOD01000751-UOOD01000751.1-human-gut-metagenome-genome-assembly--contig:-CS67-NODE-751-length-37020-cov-18.389044_pt1 | contig 37020 bp, 33 predicted proteins | sample MGYA00242464_ERZ724011 | MGnify/ENA metagenome assembly ERZ724011 | reverse complement strand
GTCGTGCCGTTGACCGTCTTGGAAATGCGTTTTCCGTCGGCATTGTAGCCGTAGGTGATGCTGCTGCCGGTCTTGCTCATGGACGCCAGCTGGCGGCCGTGCTGCCAGGTATACGTCCACGTTCCGTCGTTCAGGGGATTGCCTATGGCGTCGTAGGTGATGGACTTCCCGTTGAACGCCGTCAGCAGGTCCGGCCAATTGGCGTCGCCGTAGGTATAGGTGCTGCTTGCTGTCCGGACGTGGCCGTCTTTTAACGGCCACGTCCGTCAGCCGGGATACTTATTCCTCCTCGTCGGGTTCCTGGTTCTCCAGGTCGGGAGGTATTTCCCCCCGCCGCAGGCTTTCAAATTGCATGCGTTCCTCGCCCGGCAGTAGTGGAAAAATCAAAATGTGAGGCCAACGGTAAATAGCGGATTCCAACTGAAAAGCCCCACCAGCTGTCGTCCGAATCGGTTTGGTACTGCAAACCATCAAAAATGGCTGCCCCACTTCCGTGCTACCCATCTTATCTACCGGGAACACACCTACAATTTGAAACCGCTGCCATGGATATAGGCGGCGAAAGACACCCAGAAAAGTCACGGTAATTCCCTTAGTAGACACAATATATGTTCGGCTGGTAGCGATAATATGAGCAAAAGATAATACGTTAAATATAATGCCCAGGGAGACAATCGTGACCGTGTCAATTGCTATGCGTATGGGTGGCTGAAAAACCCAGCAAAATGTCTGAACGAAGTATTCATAATCCACATATGCCAGCACCATCGCCATTCCTACCGCAGCTGCATGAAACTTTCGGGGCTCAATACGTAAAGTATTTGCTTCTGGGTTTTTCATACAGTCATCCTTTCATATTGGTAATCAAATTCCTGTCCGCCGTCGCTTATGGATGTAATATTTCCCTTGTCGTCATAGGTGTACGTGTAGGTAGCCTTGCCGTTGTTCCACGTTTTCACCTGGGTGGAGGTAGCTGTCGAACTGGGGTCCACGTAGGTGACGGCGGTGTTGACCACGGAGGTGCTGCCGTTTTTGGCGGTCAGGCCCGTCATGCGGCTGAAGCTGTCGTAGGCGTAGTTAGCGGAGATGGCACCCTCCGTTGCCTTGGTCAGCCGGTTGTCCTTGTCATAGGCATAGGTGCTGCTTGCTGTCCGGACGTGGCCGTCAGCCGTGGTAAAGAGTTAGAAGGTAGGAAGAAAGATTCCGGACAACATCCTGGGCGTTTCACGCTGTTCTGCAGAAATACATTTCAATGCGGTATTCTACTTTTCTTGTTGATGTTAATACCCGGTGTATACTTTTCGTCGCCCCGATATGCAAATTGCGGGTCTGTATCATCGGCTAATCTGATAATGTACAGAGACCGTATACCCACATTATCTGCATCTGCGGTATCCAGCAGCATATATTCCATGGCAAAGCGGTACTTATCCTGGGTTGTTTCAACATCGTAAGTCGCATACAGGCATTTCCAATAACGTCCCGTACCATCTTCGTTCATCCCACCTATAGATCCAGGGCCGCCCCAGTCATTATATGAAAGCATATCACCTCGGAAGTAGTCAAACAATGCGGTGATAGTTTCTTCTATATTTTGCGATTCCTTCAGTGATTTTTCAGAAAAGAATGCTTTCAGAGCGACACTGTCTTGATTTTGAATGGCTCCTATTAGTGCTTCAAAACGCTCATTTGCAGTCTCTCTCTCATTTTTTATAAATAAATCTCTTACCATATTTGAGTCACCTGATGAGCAAGACGTTAATAATAGGGTCATAATAATCAGCATTAACAAACATACTTTCCTCATAGCAATTACCTCATAACATCAAAAGTAAAACCTGGCTATACCAAATCCTTGCATCAAGGCAAATGTCCATCCAGCAGGTCTCAAAGCCCGGAAAGCATTATACATACCAGGATCGTTAAGCCGTATAGTGAATATAGCCGTTAAACTGCTCGCATTCATATTCTGGTAATTGGGGTTAAACCCGGTAATCCACCAGGTATAATCGCTGAACGAAATAATAGTTGAACCGTTATATTTCACTTCTACGTACATAGACATTGCAAGGCTCTTGTCCACATGCCAATGCGGTTCACCACCAGTATAAATTCCTAACTCGGCCCCGGCACCTAAATTAATGTAGTCGCCCTTCCACGCCCATATAACATATTCTTGTCCATTGCAGGTATACGTCCACGTTCCGTCGTTCAGGGGGTTGCCTATGGCGTCGTAGGTGATGGACTTCCCATTGAACGCCGTCAGCAGGTCCGGCCAATCGGCGTCGCCGTAAGTATAGGTCTTGCTTGCTGTCCGGACGTGGCCGTCTTTTAACGGCCACGTCCGTCAGCCGGGACGGTTATTCACTCTGGTCGGGTTCCTGGTTCTTAATTGCTGTTTCAAGGAGCAAAAGGCATGAAAATCATGCACGTCAAACCCACCAAGAAGCAGATTCCAACAAGGCATGCCCCTACTATGCCCGTTCTTGCGTCCTTTTTCTTTCCGCCTTTACGACAAACATGGACGATAGAAAGCGTGAGGAGCTCAGCGCCGCCTCCACCTAATCCAATTCCAATAACAATCAAAATGCGGTAATATCGCGCCGGGAAAAAGCCGATTTCATTAAAGGCCAGCAATCCCAATCCAAGCGGCATCAGGAGCATAGCAATAGCGGTGCCTATGGGATTCCGCGGATCATGTTTATATTTCCGGGAAAACAGCATCCAAAGCCCTGTTATCATGCAACCAACAGAGGCAATCATCACTACAATAAAGCCTATAGTAGAAATATTACCGATCACGTTTTACCCTTCTTTCTGTATGCCTTTAGGAAGCGGTCCTTTAACACATAGAAAAAACCGTCAACCGCTACTCCGGCTGCAATGGATATAAACACCGCGGGAAATGCGCAGAAGTTGGCGGCGATAAAGCCCCCTAACATAATACATATGCCTATGTCTCTACTATGTACAACTCCGCTGCAGCTACTTTGCAACAGGTTTTTTCGCTTTTTTCGAAAGAATCGTAATATATGACAAAAGACGGCAGATGCTTTTGGCTATTATATCCAAGCAACGAGATGAAGCTGGGACATAATAGCGCAAAAAGCACCTTAGCCGCCGTCTTATTTGCCGCCGAATCCCGCTTCCATGGCCTTGCGGGCTTTACTTCTGGCTCGTGTCAGCATCATACGAACGCTGGCAGCGCTGACCCCAAATGCCTTCCCTATTTCTGAGTCACCCATGCCTAGAATATATTTGCCTTCCAACAGATTCTGTGCTCTCTCATCCAACTGTGGCCAGACTCTCCAGAGTGCATCCACATCTACTGAAGCCATAATCCGTTTTTCTGGATCAACATAGTCCGCCGAAACAATAACAGCCGCATAGTCTTCCATAGAAACGTCAGTCCGATAACTCCGTTTTTTCTCTGCAATCGCGTTATGCATTGAAAAAATATAGAGGCGATTATATGGGGCGACGGTTTAAATGGCATATGTTTTTCACATCATTTCTGCCGCTTTGGGTATCTATGGTGCTTTTTGACAACGAGAGCGTGGTCATCCATGACCGCCTGCCGCTGGGCAGAGTGCCTCGCATGACCGAGAAAGAGTACTTCACCCGGGGCTGTACGGCTCTGCTGGATGCCGTCGGAGGCGCTATCCACCACATCGGCAACATCCATATGCTCATTGTTGGATATACAGATATGATGTTGACGCATGAAAGAGCATACGCGCCGAATGGTTCCCGCATGGCATCGGTACTTTGTCAAAAACTCAGCGAAAAAAATGCTCGAGATTTCTACTGATTGTGCAGCATCAATTTCTTGGAATAGCCTCTTCTGGCTCACTGTTTTTGGCGGGGTCGAAAGGCCACAAGCATAATAAAGAATATTTTCGATCCGCAGACTGTTGATGACGATACGCCTGTGTGCCCATAGGCCCAATCCCATGTGACGAAGTGAACTCCGTGTTTGCTCTGAACTCCAGCCAGCACAGTGCCGTTGAAATCCGCCAGCACCTTGTCTTTGGCATTGATCCGTTCCGGCTCGTTGATATCCTCATTTCGGTAGGTGATGCCGCCGTTATCGGTCACCTCACAAAGCGGCACCCCGTCAAGCTGGACACGTAGCCCATCAGTGTGAGTCCTGTCCGTCTGAAATCCTTCTCGGGCAAGGGCGATTGCCGTTTCTTTGAGGTAACGAGTTTGCGAATCCTTACTGTGGTCGTTCATATCTGTTTTCCTCCTTCGTTGATAAAATAAAAAAGCGCCCATCTTCGTATTGAAAATGGGCGCCAATTGTGTACTTGATTTAATTGTTGTGGGGAGCGGGGAGGTGTATCTGAACCGTAGATAGAACAAGACCGTAAGGCGTTGGCCTTACGGTCTGTTGTTGGTGGAGATAAGCGGGATCGAACCGCTGACCTCTTGAATGCTATTCAAGCGCTCTCGCAGGTTAACTATACCTCCCAATCAACGGGCAACAGATAATCTACATTTCCATTGAAACTTCAGTTAATTTGTGGGCCTCTTTGGTGTTTTCAATTGGATAGAACATAGATGTCAAAGTCCCCGGCAAATTCGCCCCCACTGTTGCTATATACACGTCTTCAACCAAGTTTGATATGAAGTATCCAAATGACAAATCATTTATTTCATAAAAGCTATAATGTGGTCTTACATTCTCTTGTTTAGGAGTATACTCGGGCCAGTATTTTATAAAGCAATTCTCACCTATACATAGATGGTTTACTTTTCCATTACTTCTAATTAGCGTAGAGCGCACCTGTTGATTTACATTTCGGTTTAATATCCCATCATACCCCTCGAACGAAAAGATGCCCGAAAAAATAGGTTTACAAACGATTTCTGAGGCAACCGAAAGTTTATCTATAACTTGAGTCAACTGTGTTGCCTCTGTAATGCGAGATTTTACCTCTATTATTCCGAGGACTGCTTCTGGAACAACAATGACAAAATCAGATTGTCGAAACATTACGGGGAAATCATTCCGATATATAATAATATCGACCTGAGTTGAAAGCCCTTGTTCTCCCATTACGAATCCCGTACCTACAGATACGCTCTTAGGCAGGTGCTTTCGAAGTATATCAGTCAAAATTATTTCTTTATATCTTCCGTCTTCTGGCCAATGGTGGTCATCAATAAAGTTCCGTAGTCAGCCTTTGATGGATAGTAATTCTTTTGAAATAGACTTTTGATATTCTAAATAGTTTGGCATATAACTTCCCCTTCAACATCTTCAATTAGCCGTAGGACTACAAATACTTCTCCTTTAGCAATTTTGCCGCCCTTACATGTGCAATATTGGAACTTTTATAAAGTTCGTCTACTAACCGTTCTTTTCCTCAACCCTACAATCCAGCGCCGTACAGATCTTCAGAAGTATCTCCGTTGTGACATGGCCATTCCGCCCCATTTTAGTCACAGACGCCGGGCTAATGCCCGCCTTTTCACACAGGTCCTTTTTCTTCATATTCTTATCGATGAGCAGCTTCCGGAGTTTTTTATAACTGACAGCCATAAAATATCTCCTCCATACCGATATATGAAAAATGCTCCGCCGCTTGGCAGAGCATTCGGTCTATTGCAGCCATACTGCCAAGGCCTATTCCAACACATGACAGCGTTATTTATAATGATAGCATATTTGGTCAGAGAAAGCAAGAAAATGATAGATCCGCACGAATTCCTCCAGGTTTTCCGGAAAAATAGATGTTTTTTGCAGAAATTACCTGTCTTATACCAAAACCTGTTAAAAAGCTTGAAAGGCTTTTTATAGTGCCGAAGGTGCTTCCGTTTTTTATGAGACGTCACATCGCGCTTTCGCACGCCGTGCGTGCGAAAGCCTGAGAAGAATTCTTGTTCAGGTACACGCCCCGGCCAAATAATAATTGCAATTTATTTGCCGCCTGCGGGCGGAAAACTCTGCGAGACTTTTAATTTTTTTCGTTAGGCTAAGGAAAAGACGGGATTTTGTAACAGTTTCGTTAATAATTGCCCGCCCCTCTTGCGCACGGCGCTTTAGAATGTTAAAATTCTTTAAAATGTTTTTTACAGTCGTGTAACAACTGACTTATAATGCGCAAGGAGCGATACGATTATGCCCAAATTCAGCGTAAAGAAGCCGCTGACGGTGTTCGTGGCGGTGCTGGCCATTGTGGTGCTGGGTGTGGTGGCCTATCTGAAGATGACCCCCGACCTGATGCCCAACATGGACTTCCCCTATGTGATCCTGGTGACCACCGACCCCGGGGCCAGCCCCGAAACTGTGGAGGCCGACATCACCAAGCCCCTGGAGCAGTCCATGGCCACCCTGGACCGCATCAAGAACGTCACCTCCAGCTCCATGGACAGCGTGTCCATGGTGGTGCTGGAGTTTGAGGACGGGGTGAACATGGACACCGTCAGCGTGGATATCCAGCAGAAGATCAACCAGCTGAAGGGCTCCTGGGGCGACACCGTGGGCGACCCCTATGTGCTGAAAATGAACCCCTCCATGCTGCCGGTGCAGGTGGTGGCCCTGTCCTATGACGGCAAGGACATCACCCAGCTGTCGGACTTCGTCAACGACACCCTGTCCCCCAAGCTGGAAGGCATCACCGGCGTGGCCAGCGTCACCGTCAGCGGCACGGTGGAGCGTCAGCTCCATGTGATCCTCAGCCAAAAGAAGCTGGATGCTCTGTCCCAGCGGCTGTCCGATGCCATTGCGAAGCAGCTGAACGATGCGGCAGGGCAGCTGGCCTCCGCCCGGGGCCAGGTCAACAGCGCCAAGGCTGCTATCCGCAGCGCCGAGGAATCCGCCGTCCGGGACGCCGTGACCCAGGCCCTTACCACCATTCAGGACAGTCTGAAAACCCTGCGGGACAGCCGGGACCAGCTCCAGGACAACCTCCGGGAGCTGGCGGACATTCAGCGGGAGAAGGCCCGGCTGGAGGCGGAAAACGCCCCGTATCAGGCGAAGATCGAGGCCATCCGCCAGAACCCCTCCATGACGGAGGAGGAAAAGCAGGCGGCCATCGCCGAAATCGAAAGTGACCCCGAATACGTCCGCATCCAGGCGGAGCTGGCGGCGCTGGATCTGCGCATGGCGGCCCTGGGTGTCAAGTGGGACGAGGCCGTCCAGCGGGCCAAGGAGTGGCAGAAGCAGCTGGAGGAGCTGGAAAAGCAGCTGCGCGACCTGGAGACCGACGAGGGTGTGGCCAAGCTGGCGGACCAGGTATCCGCCGGGGTCCTGACCATGACCGACGCCGTGAACCAGATCATCTCCGCCAACATCCAACTGGACAGCGCCCTGAGCCAGATCGACCAGGGACTCCAGACCCTGGAGGAATCCCGTTCCGCCGCCCTGAGCCAGGCGGACCTGTCCTCCAGCCTGAGCCTACCCACCATCACCGCCCTGCTGACGGCCCAGAACTTCTCCATGCCCGCCGGATATCTGAAGGAGGACGGCGTGAACTACATGGTTTCCGTGGGCGATTCCATCGACACCCGGCAGGACCTGGAGGACCTGGTACTCTTTGACCTGGGGATGGACGGCATCGACCCCATCCGCATGAAGGACGTGGCCGACGTGGCCATCACCGACAACTCCTCGGAGATCTACGACAAGCTCAACGGCAAGGACGGCGTCATCGTCTCCCTCAACAAGCAGTCCACCTACGCCACGGCGGAGGTGTCCAACAACATCAACAGCCGCTTCCGGGAGCTGGAGGCGGAGTACGAGGGGCTTTCCTTCGTACCCCTGATGGACCAGGGGGACTACATATACCTTATCATCAACTCCATTCTGTCGTCTCTGGGCTGGGGCGCACTGTTCGCGGTGCTGATCCTGTACCTGTTCCTGCGGGACCTGCGGCCCACGGTGATCACCCTGTGCTCCATCCCCATCAGCGTGATCTTCGCCGTGGTGCTGATGTACTTCTCCGGCGTCACCATCAACATGATCTCCCTGTCGGGCCTGGCCGTGGCGGTGGGTATGCTGGTGGATAACTCCGTGGTGGTCATTGAGAATATCTATCGACTGCGCTCCAAGGGGGCCACCGTCATCCAGGCGGCGGTATCCGGGGCCCGGCAGGTGCTGGGCGCCATCGTGGCCTCCACCCTGACCACCGTGTGCGTGTTCCTGCCCATCGTATTCGTGGAGGGCATCACCAAGCAGCTGTTCACGGACCTGGCCCTGACCATGACCTATTCCCTGCTGGCCAGCCTCATCGTGGCCCTGACCCTGGTGCCCGCCATGGCCGCCGGTATGCTCCGCAAGGAGAAGCCCCAGAAGCCGGGACTGCTGGATAAGGTCTACCCCGCCTATCGCAAGGCGGTGTCCTGGTCCATCCACCACAAGCTGGTGGTGCTGGGGGTGTCCCTGCTGCTGCTGGTGGGCTCCGCCGGAGCCGCCCTGGCCCGGGGCTTTGCCTTTATGCCCAATATCGACATGAACACCGTGAACCTGACCATCTCCATGCCCGAGGGCTGCACCCGGGAGCAGGCGGTGGCCCTGGCGGACGAGGCCCTGCAGCGCATCGCCGCCGTGGACAACGTGGAAACCGTGGGCGCGATGATGTCCTCCGCCTCCGGCGCCGGGAGCATGGACATGACCAGTATGATGACCGCCGGCGGCGGGGAATACGACGTCACCGCCTACATCACCCTGCCGGAGGGGGCCTCCGGCGCGGAGGCCGGCAAGCAGATGGAGGCCGCCTGCGCCGGTATGGACTGCACCGTCACCGCCTCCGGTGCCATGGACACCTATATGTCCTACCTCACCGGCAGCGGCATCACACTGAACGTCTACGGCGACGACATGGAGCAGATGCAGTCCGCCGCCCGTGACCTGGCGGCAAAGCTGGCCACCGTCCCCGGCACGGAGAACGTGTCCGACGGCCTGGAGCAGGCGGCCGCCGCCCTGCACCTGTCCGTGGACCGCAACGCCGCCATGGAGAAGGGCCTCACCGTGGCCCAGGTGTACATGGCCGTGGCCTCCGCCCTGACGGACACCGACAGTTCCCTGTCCCTGACCCTGGACGGGCTGGACGTCAGCGTGTCCATCCAGTCCCCGGAGGAGAGCCGCATGACCCGGGAGAAGCTTCTGGATCTGGAAATTGACCCCTCCTCCGCCTCCGCCATGAGCAGCATGATGAGCAGCGCTTCCGCAAACAGCTCCATGGGAAGCATGAGCAGTATGAGCGGTATGTCCGGCATGAGCGGCATGAGCAGCGCAAGTGCCTCCGGCAGCACCCAGAGCGGCAAGTCCGTCCGTCTGGGGGACATCGCCCAGCTGGAGGAGACCGTCAGCCTGAACACCATCAACCGGGACCAGCAGCGGCGGTATATCACCGTGTCCGCCGACGTGGCCGACGGCTATAACGTCACCAAGGTCACCTCCGCCGCCGAAAAGGTCATCGGCCAGGCGGAGCTGCCCCAGGGCGTCACCGCTGCCTTCCAGGGGGAGAACGAGGCCATCATGGACGCCATCCGGCAGCTGCTGCTGATGCTGCTGCTGGGCATCGTGCTGGTGTATCTGGTGATGGTGGCCCAGTTCCAGTCCCTGCGCTCGCCGCTGATCGTCATGTTCACCATCCCCCTGGCCTTCACCGGCGGCTTCCTGGCCCTGCTGCTGGCGGGGGTGGAGGTCAGCGTCATCTCGCTGATCGGCTTCGTGATGCTGGTGGGCGTCATCGTCAACAACGGCATCGTCCTGGTGGACTATATCAACCAGCTGCGGCTGGAGGGCATGGGCCGCCGGGAGGCCATCATCGAGGCCGGCGTCACCCGCCTGCGGCCCATCCTTATGACGTCTCTGACCACGATTCTGGGTTTGATCGTCATGGCCTTCGGCAACAACGTGGGCACGGCGCTGATGCAGCCGGTGGCCCTGGTGTGCATCGGCGGCCTGCTGTATGCCACGCTGATGACCCTGCTGGTGGTGCCGTGTATGTACGACATTCTCAGCCGCCGTGACCTGCGGAAGGTGGACGAGGAGGAGCTGCAGCTCCTGGATATGTGAAAAATAAGCGCAAAAAAGCAGCCGCGAGGCTGCTTTTTTGCGCTTATTTTTTCGCTTACAGAATGATCACCGGCCCGGCGGCGGCCAGGCGGCCCTCCCGGACGGTGACGGTCTCGCCGGTCAGGGCGTTTTCATAATTGCCGTCGGCCAGGGGGACGGCGGCCGTCCCCGGGCGGCCCGCCAGGGGGAACACGCCCACCGCCAGGTGTTGGCCGTCCCGGTAGTCGGCCACGGCCAGGCCCTGCGCGTCGTCCGCCTCCACATGGAAGGCGGCGTCTGTGGGCAGGCACTTTTTGATGTCGTACAGCTTCCGCAGCAGGGGGGACAGGTCCTCCCCGGTCCAGTCGATGGGCTCCCGCTCAAACAGGGAGGGCGTATGGACGGCGGAAACCTCCTGCCCGGCATAGAGCAGGGTGGTCCCCTTCTGGAAATAGCTCAGGGCCGTCCAGGCCAGCAGGCTGTCTCGGTTGGGGAAGCGGTCCGCCGCACGGCGCTGGTCATGGTTTTCCAGGCAGCTGAGCTTGTTGTACCAGGTGGGGAAGCTGAGCTCCTGGAAATTCAGGGCGGCAAAATACCGGCTCAGGGGCATGGTCCCGCCAGTAGCTCCCTCATACAGGGGCCAGATGTCGTAGGGGTACAGAATGTCGAACACGTCAAACAGCTCGTTGTCCGTGGCGGCGTAAAAGCCCTGGCGGCGGAAGGCCAGGATGTGGTCCAGGTGGACGCTCTCCCCCAGCCAGATGGCCCCGGGGCGCACCCGTTCCACCGCCTGCCGGGCCTTGCGCCAGAACGCCACCGGCACAGTGCTGGCCACGTCGCAGCGGAAGCCGTCCACATACTGGGCCCAATAGCACAGGGACTCGATCTGATAATCCCACAGGCCGGGAACGGCGTAGTCCAGGTCCACCACATCGGTCCAGTCCCCCACCTTGTTGCCCCGGCTGCCGTCGGGCTTGCGATAGTAATACTCCGGGTGCAGGGCCACCAGGGTGGCATCCGGGGAGGTGTGGTTATACACCACGTCGATGATGCACTTCATGCCGTTTTCGTGGATGGCGTCCACCAGGTGGAGGAAGTCCTCCAGGGTGCCATACTCCGGGTTCACCGTGCGATAGTCCCGGTTGGCATAGGGGCAGCCCATGCTGCCCTTGCGGTTGGCTTCCCCGATGGGGTGGATGGGCATCAGCCACAGGATGTCCGTGCCCAGGGCCCGGATCCGGGACAGATCCGGCTCCACGGCCCGGAAGGTGCCCTGGGGCGTGTGGCTGCGGACGTACAGTTCATAGATCACGCTGCGGCGCAGGGCGGGATTGGTTTCAAGGGACATAGAAAATACCTCCCATGCAAGATTATTTCAGGGTGCTGCTGTTGTTCAGCACGCCGGTGCTGTACAGAAACAGCACGTCCTGATCGGTGAAGGTCAGATAACGGCCCAGCTGGGCCGGGGACAGATAGCGGATATCCACCAGAGTGACCCTGCTGTAGCCCTCCAGCAGCAGAGGAGCCAGGCTGGAGGCGAAGGAATCCCGGAAGATCACCAGCTCCCGGTCCGTCCGGGCGTTGGGACTTTCCACCGTCAGCAGGGACACGGACCCGGACAGAAACAGCTCATACGGGTCGCTGCCCCGGGCCTTTTCCAGGTCGTACACCGGGCCTTCCCCGCCGGTCTCATAATTGGTGACCCGGCAGGCGGCGATGGTGTCGTTGGTGAGATAGCGCAGGGTCTCCCCGGCCAGGGGCAGGGCCGCGTACCCGGAATACACCCCATAGAAGGGGCGGTCCAGGGTCACCTCCGTGTAATCCGCGGCGGCGTCCGTCCCCATGGCCCCGGCCAGATACCGGGCCACGGCAGGAAGCCGCTCCTGCCGCCAGTGGGCGTCGGTGCGGTAATAGTCCTCCAGGGTCAGCCGGTCAAACAGGTCGATATACGTCATCTCCGGCGCGCCCTCCCGCAGCCGGGACACCAGGGCGTCATAGTCCATGGCCGGACGGCCGGAGGCCGGGGCCAGGAAATACCCCTTGTCCGGGATCACGGAGAGATAGACATTGGCCTCCGTCCCGGCCAGATAGGTGTCGTACACATACCGGAAGCGCTGGGCGGCCCGGTCCACGGAACCGGTATTCAGGGGAAAGTCCAGCTTGGCGGCATAGCCCCCGGAGAGATACACCCCGTCCACGTCCCGCTGGCCCAGCAGGTCATAGGACACCAGGGAGCGCAGGGTACGGAACTGCTCCCGCAGGGGGAACTGGTCGGCGGCGGCGTGCCCCAGCTTGCCGGCATACTGGCCGGACAGGAAGCCGGAGACGGTAAGCTCCGGCCACTGGGCCAGGGGGCGGCGCTCCGCCTGGGACACGGCATCCGGCGTCCGTAGAACGGACCACAGGCCAAAGCCCGCCAGAAACGCCGCTAGCAGACACACGGTGATGATTTGCTTGGTCTTCATGTGCACCTCCTCAGAACCGGAAATACAGGAAGGGATTGGCGGAGCCGCTGACCAGGAACGCCGTGCATACGGCCAGCAGGGCCAGCAGCGCTATGGGCTCCAGCGCGTCCAGCACCCGCCCGGCCCGTCCGGCGGCGATCCGGCGGCACAGGGCGGCAGGCAGCGGCGTGGACCCCACGGCGGCCAGCGCCAGCACCGGGGCATAGCTGCGCAGATAGTAGAGGGCGCCGCTGTCCCACAGGGGCAGGCCCCCCAGGCCCAGCAGGCCCCCGGCGGTCCCCAGGGCGGCGGGGACAGACGCGGCGTCAAACAGCACGAAGCTGAAAAGCGCCGCCAGCAGCACATACACATGGCCCAGCGCCGGGACACGCTTCAGCCACCGGCCCAGAAACAGCTTTTCCAGCAGCAGGAACGCGGCAAAATACAGGCCCCAGGCCACGAAGTTCCAGGCGGCCCCGTGCCACAGGCCCGTCAGGCCCCACACGATCACCAGGTTCCGCACCCAGCGGGCCTTACCCACCCGGCTGCCGCCCAGGGGGATATACACATAGTCCCGGAACCAGGAGCCCAGGGAGATGTGCCAGCGCCGCCAGAATTCCGTGAGACTGCCGGACACAAAGGGATAGCGGAAGTTCTCGGCAAAGCGGAAGCCCATGATGCGGCCCAGGCCGATGGCCATGTCGCTGTAGCCGGAGAAGTCGAAGTACACATGGAGCATATACGCCGCGGCGTACAGCCAGGTCAGCAGCACCGTTTTCTGACCGCTCTGCTGATACACCGTCACCAGCTCATACAGGACGTTGGCAAGCAGTACCTTTTTCCCCAGGCCCAGCACAAAGCGGCGGGCACCCAGAGCCGCGTCCTGCACCGTGTGGGTGCGGCTTCGCAGCTGGGGGGCCACGTCGGCGTAGCGGACGATGGGGCCCGCCACCAGCTGGGGGTACATGGCGATATACGCCGCCAGGTCAATGAGATTCCGCTGGGCCGGGGCGTCCCCCCGGTACACGTCGATGACATAGCTGAGGATCTGGAAGGTATAGAAGCTGATGCCGATGGGCAGGGCCATCCGCAGCAGAGGTACCGACAGCCCGGTGACGGCGTTGAAGCCGGAGATCAGGAAGTCGGCGTATTTGCAGTAGGCCAGCATCCCCAGGCTCAGCACGGCGGACAGGGTCAGCAGCAGCTGCCTGCGGGCGGGATACCGCTCCATAAGCCGGGCGGCGGCATAGCCCTGTAAAATGGCGGCGGCCATGAACAGCACGAACCGGGGCTCGCCCCAGGCGTAGAACACCAGGCTGCACAGCAGCAGAGCGGCATTTTTCAGCCGCCTTGGGGCCAGAAAATAAAGCCCCAGGGCGCAGGGAAGAAAATAGAAGAGAAACGGCAGACTGGAAAACAGCATGGCCGCGGCGGGTTACTGGATGGGCTCGTCGCAGGCGGTCTGGACGCCGGTGTAGGTGGCGGTCATGGTGTTGACAAAGTCGTCCACCAGGTCGTCGGCGCCGAACAGGGCCACCACATACTCGCCATAGGTGAGGACCACCAGCTTGTCAGGGAAGCCGCACATCCACTGGGTGTTCTGGACATTCTGGCGCAGAGCGTCGGCCACAGCGGAGACGTCGCCGCTGTTTTTCACATGGAACGCGCCGCAGGTAAAGCTGTTGGCGTTCATCATGTGGGTCAGCGACGCGGCGTCGTCAATGAGATCGGATTTGTCGGCGGGGAAGTGCAGCATATAGTCCAGATTGTCGGCATCGTCCACCGGGAAAGCGCCGGGGGCGTTGTCTACGGGGTTATCCAGGCTGCCGCCCACCACGGAGAACTTCTCGCTTTCGGGATAGGCGTTCCACACGGCGGTCAGCAGGTCCAGGGCGCTGGCGGGGAAGCCGCCGTTGACGTCGCCGCCCTTCTGGGAGGAGCAGGCCGCCAGGGACAGGACCATCACCAGGGCCAGCAGCATAGTGAGAAACTTTTTCATGGGTAAATACTCCTTTGTTATCGTTTTCAAAAGCCATCCGTGCATTTTTGAAGGGCTATTGGCAATGCATCATATCATATTCCCGGCGAAAAGGCAAGCCAGGACGCAAAGATTTTATCAAAAAGGTGTCCCCCACCCCTGTGCTCCCCATACTTTACAAATCCTTTACTTGACGCAGGGGGCCGGGCCTGGTATAATACTCCCAATCGAATACCGCTGTGAGGGAGTAATTCCGCCCCGCTTTGGGGTTAGGCAGTTTCGTCAAAACGGCGCTTCTGCGCCCGGACTGCTTTGAAAGAATGAGACTCATGCATAGGCTTTGCCTGTGCATGAGTCTTTTATTTTCCTCCGGCGGGTATGATCCTACTATAAGGAGTGAAGCGTATGCACAAGGAGTACAACCAATCCCCCCGGCAGGTCCTGGAGGACCTGCACGCCGCCGAGACCGGCCTTTCCGGCCGGGAGGCGGAGACCCGCCTGGGGCAGTACGGCCCCAACCGCCTGCGGGAGGCCCCCAAGGCCACCCTGCTTCAGCGTTTTCTGCAGCAGCTGAAGGACCCCATGCTGCTGATCCTCATGGCCGCCGCCGCCGTGTCCGCCGTCACCAACTACCTGTCCCACGAGCCCTTTACCGAGGTGCTGATCATCCTGGCGGTGGTGCTGCTGAACGCCGTCCTGGGCGTGTTCCAGGAGAGCAAGGCCGAGGCCGCCATCGAGGCTCTGCAATCCATGACCGCCGCCACCAGCAAGGTCCTGCGGGACGGCTCCGTCACGGAGCTGGAGAGCAGCCGCCTGGTACCCGGCGACATCGTCCTGCTGGAGGCCGGGGACGCCGTCCCCGCCGACGGACGGCTGCTGGCCTGTGCCTCCCTGCAAATTGAGGAGGCCGCCCTCACCGGCGAAAGCGTCCCCTCCGCCAAGTCCCCGGAGGCCCTTACCGGCGAGGTGACCCTGGGCGACCGCCGGAACATGGCCTATATGGGCTCCACCGTGGCCTACGGCCGGGGCCGCATGGTGGTCACCGCCACCGGCATGGACACGGAGATGGGCAAGATCGCCGGCGTCCTGGCCCGGACGGAGCAGGAGGAGACCCCCCTGCAAAAGAAGCTGACCCAGTTGGGCAAGACCCTGTCCTGGCTGGTGCTGGGCATCTGCGTGTTCATCTTCGTGTTTGACCTGATCGTGGCCGGGGACTTCTCCCTGTCCGGCATTCTGGAGACCTTCATGGTGGCCGTATCCCTGGCGGTGGCCGCCATTCCCGAGGGCCTGGCCACGGTGGTAACGGTGGTGCTCAGCATCGGCGTCACCCGCATGAGCCGCCGCAATGCCGTGATCCGCCGCCTGACGGCGGTGGAGACTCTGGGCTGTACCCAGGTGATCTGTTCCGACAAAACCGGCACCCTGACCCAGAACAAGATGACCGTGGTGGACCACACCGGGGACACCGCCCTGCTGGCCTCCGCCATGGCCCTGTGCAGCGATGCCGTCCTGAACCCCGACGGCTCCGTCCAGGGGGAGCCTACGGAGGCGGCCCTGGTGTCCTTCGCCGCGGAGCATCAACTGCCCAAGCTCCAATTGGAGCAGGAGCGCCCCCGCATCGGCGAGGCCCCCTTCGACTCCGGCCGCAAGATGATGTCCACCATTCACCGGACCCCCCAGGGCGTGGTGCAGTATACCAAGGGCGCGCCGGACCAGGTGCTGGCCCGCTGCACCCACTATTGGGAGGGCGGACAGGCCCTGCCCTTGACCGATGACCGCCGCCGGGAAATTCTGGCGGATAACCACCGCATGGCCGCCCAGGCCCTGCGGGTGCTGGCCGCCGCCAGCCGCCCCTGGCCAGACGGCGCGCCGGAGGATCAGACCCCCGCGCACTTAGAGCAGGAACTCTGCTTCATCGGCCTTACCGGCATGATCGACCCGGTGCGGCCCCAGGTGAAGCCCGCCATTGAGGAGTGCCGCCAGGCAGGCATCCGCCCGGTGATGATCACCGGCGACCACCAGGACACCGCCGTGGCCATCGCCCGCCAGCTGGGCATTCTCTCCGACCCCTCCCAGGCCATCACCGGCGCGGCGCTGGATGCCCTCAGCGATGAGGAGCTTACTCAAAACGTGGACCGCTACAGCGTCTATGCCCGGGTCCAGCCGGAGCACAAGGTCCGCATCGTCAGCGCCTGGCGCCGCCGGGGAGCCGTCACCGCCATGACCGGCGACGGCGTCAACGACGCCCCCTCCATCAAGTCCGCCGATATCGGCATCGGCATGGGCATCACCGGCACCGACGTCACCAAAAACGTGGCGGACATGGTCCTCTCCGACGACAACTTTGCCACCATCGTGGGCGCCGTGGCCGAGGGCCGCCGGATTTACGACAACATCCGCAAGGCCATCGGCTTCCTGCTGGCCAGCAACATGAGCGAGGTGCTGGGGGTGTTCTTCTCCGCCCTGCTGGGCTTCACCCTCCTCAACCCCGTCCATCTGCTGTTCATCAACCTCATCACCGACTGCTTCCCGGCCCTGGCCCTGGGCATGGAGCGCCCGGAGCCGGACATCATGCGCCGCCCGCCCCGCTCCGCCAAGGACGGCATCTTCTCCGGCGGCCTGGGCTTCGACATCGCCTATCAGGGCATCCTTATCACCGTCATCACCATGGCCTCCTACATCATCGGCCACTGCATGGAGGCGGGATGCTTTGAAATGCCCCGGGGCGTCTCCCCCCACGGCATGACCATGGCCTTTTTGACCATGAGCATGTGCGAGATTTTCCACAGCTTCAATATGCGCTCCCAGCGGCGCAGTGTGTTCACCCTCCGGGGCCACAACAAGGTCCTCTGGGCCGCCATGCTGGGCTCCCTGGTGCTGACCACCGTGGTGCTGGAGGTGCCGCCCATCGCCGCCGCCTTCGGCTTCACCCCCGTCAGCTGGACGGAGTACGGCATCGCTCTGGCCCTGGCGGTGCTGGTGATCCCCATTGTGGAGCTGGTGAAGCTCATCCAGCGCAGACTGGGCAAGTAAACAAAACCGGCTCCGGCGCGTCGCGCCGGAGCCGGTTTTCACATTCCAACAATTATCCCTGCCGCTCCAGGCAGGTCTGATAGGTGTCCCACAGGTCGTCGTTCATCTCCAGCACCATGCGGCCCAGGCGCAGGCCCGCCGCCGTCCGGGTGTGGCGATAAATGCCGCACAGCTCGTCCTCCTGACTGCACCGGCCATAGGCCAGCAGGGTCCGGGGGTCCTTCCTGGCCCACTGGCCCAGGGTCACCGTCTCCCCGCAGTAGGGGCACTGCACCTCCCTCATGGCCGGGTCCTCCTGGCCCTGGGCCAGGGAGGCATACACCCGCCCCTGCACCAGTCCGGCCGCCCGGTCCTGGGGATACTGCACATACCGCAGGCCGTATTCGTCCATGCACCCGTCCAGATCCATCCGCCCGCAGATCTGCACGGTATTCCGCGCATCGTTCAGGGCGTCGTGGGCCCGGTCCGGGGTCAGCTTCAGCAGCTCCATCGCCCGCTCCAGAGAGCATTGCCGGTCATCCCGCATGATCTCGTGGCCGAAGATCCGCTGCAAATCATAGCAGCAGGGCATCTCCGCGTCCATTCCGTGCATCAGCAGGTTGTCCATCAGCACCGGAATGTCGTCCGGCCCCCAGGTGCACAGGCAGCAGTCCTCCCCGCACCATTCCATGAACTCGGCATAGGCCCGGGGAAATTCCGGGGCTTTTTCCAGGTCCTGTGCCCGGATTTTCGTCAGCTGCACCACGTCGCCGTTCATGTGGGGATAAAACCGGGGGCGGATGAAGGTCTTGAAGCTGCCGGTCTCCCGGAACCGCTCATCCAGCCGCAGGGCCCCGATCTCGATGATCTCCGAGTCGAAGAAAAACGGCTCCCGTATGGCGCTGTCCGGATTCAACGGCTGGTTCCACTCCAGGTCCAGGACGATATAGGAAAAATCAGCCACGTCTGGCAGCTTCCAGGGCCTTGCCCTTGCGCTCGGCCTCCCGGAACTCCTCCTGGGACTGGGCCATGGCCTGGGCCAGCAGCTGATCGGCCACGGACTTCAGGTCCATCTTCAGCACCTGGTCAATGACCTCCTGCTGCTTTTCCTGGTCCACGCCGTAGATAGTCATGCCGCAGGACAGGAACCGACGCAGCTTCTGCTCCATGGTGAAGCTCCGGTCGCACTTGCGGGCCATGAAGCTGCGCAGCATGCCGGAGGTAGCCAGCTCCAGCTCATAAAAGTCCTGCCGGGTATAGCCGGGATGCTCCTTCCCGAACAGCTCCACCAGCTTGTCCGTCACCACCTGATGTATATAGTTGGCGGTGGCCGCATAGGAGTACGAGGAGACATACAGCTCCCGCAGCCCCTCGGTCTTTTCGGCAATATACAGCTGGATGGCAGGCTCCACGGCGTAGAACATCACCGGGTCATAGTCCTTCCCCAGCAGCTCGTGCGTAACGGCGAACTGCTTTTCATACATCCACTTGGTCAGCTTCAGCAGCAGCGCCTCCTTGTTGGCAAATACTGCAAAAAACGCGGACGGGGACATACCCGCTGCCTGCGCGATGGCGGCGGTGGTGGTCCGTTCATATCCGTTTTCCAAAAACAGCCTGATAGCTGCATAGGTCATCCGATTCTCTCTTTCGGCGACCTTGGGCTGTGCTCCTCTCGGCATAGCGTCCTCCTTTACAACCGTTTGAACGATTTTTCCATCCTGACAGAGTATAATATTGTATATTAGCAACAAAGCTATACTACATTAAGGTTAGGGCTTCCTACCTGTTAAGTTAGTATTTTAACATATCTTTTATTGTTTTTCAATGGGCGAAAAAAAAATTTTAGAAATTGTTTTTCTGTGATATATGGTGCAGATTTCTGTCGATATGACCATATATTGTGGTACGCATGCCATGCGGCTGTCCGTGCTATACGGACAGGTTTTCTTCTTGTGTCGTCTGTTTCCAGTATATGACAGCACCCGCCGATTCCGCGCAACGGAATCGGCGGGTGTATATACATATGAATCTACTGTCTGTCGGCGGTTATTTACTTGATGATCTCGCCTGCGGCTTCCTTGGCCCGGATCTCCTTCATGGCGTCCTTATGGCTCAGGTTCACCCGGCCCTTCTCGTCGATCTCGGTGACCTTGACCCACATCATGTCGCCCACCTTGCAGGCGTCCTCCACCTTCTCGATGCGCTTGTCGGCCAGCTTGGAGATGTGCACCAGGCCGTCCTTGCCGGGAGCCAGCTCCACGAAGGCGCCGAAGGTCATCAGGCGCACCACGCGGCCGTAGTACAGCTGGCCCACCTCGGGCACGAACACGATGTCGTCAATGCACTTCTTGGCGATGGCGCAGCTCTCGGCGTCGGGGGAGGCAATGTGGATGGTGCCGTCGTCGTCGATGTCGATCTTGGCGCCGGACTCGGCCACGATCTTCTGGATGACGGAGCCGCCCTTGCCGATGACGTCGCGGATCTTATCCGGGTCGATGTGCATGGTGACCATCTTGGGCGCGTACTTGCTGACCTCGGCGCGGGGCTCGGCGATGCAGGGCAGCATAACCTGGTCCAGGATCTGGCAGCGGGCGTCATAGGTGATGTCCAGCGCGTTCTTAATGATCTCCATGGTCAGACCGTCGTTCTTCAGGTCCATCTGGATGGCGGTGATGCCCTTCTTGGTGCCGGCCACCTTGAAGTCCATCTCGCCGTGGAAGTCCTCCACGCCCTGAATGTCGATGAAGGTGGTGAAGGAGCCGTCGTCGTCCTGGATCAGACCGCAGGAGATGCCGGCCACCGGGGCGGAAATGGGCACGCCGGCGTCCATCAGGGCCAGGGTGCTGCCGCAGATGGAGCCCTGGGAGGTGGAGCCGTTGGAGGACACCACCTCAGACACCACGCGGATGGCATAGGGGAACTCCTCCACCGGGGGGATCACCGGCAGCAGGGCCCGCTCGGCCAGTGCGCCGTGGCCGATCTCCCGGCGGCCGGGGCTGCGGGCGGGCTTGGCCTCGCCCACGGAGTAGCCGGGGAAGTTATAGTGGTGCATATACCGCTTCTCGGTCTCCTCCCAGATGGTGTCCAGCTTCTGGTTGGCGGACAGGGTATCCAGGGTGGCGACGGACAGCACCTGGGTCTGGCCGCGGGTAAACAGGCCGGAGCCGTGGACCCGGGGCAGCACGCCCACCTCGGCGGCCAGGGGCCGGATCTCGTTCTTCTGGCGGCCGTCCACCCGGTGGCCCTCCAGCAGCCAGGCCTTGACGATCTTCTTCTGGAACTTATAGGTGATCTCGTCCAGATACTTGTCCATCTCGGGATAGTCCTCCAGGAACAGCTCGTGCCACTTTTCGATGAGCTGGTTCCAGCGGGCCTCGCGAACGTTCTTGTCGTCGGTGTCCATGGCGGCCTTGGCCTGGTCCATGGTGGCATCCACGATCTTCTGGAACAGCTCCTCGTCGAAGTCCGCATGGGGATAGTCGAACTTGGGCTTGCCGATCTCGGCCACCATCTGGCCGATCAGGGCAATCTGCTTCTGGTTCTCCTCATGGGCCATGCGGATGGCCTCGAACATCACGTCGTTGGGCACCTGGTTGGCGCCGGCCTCGATCATGACCACCTTCTTGCCGGTGGACACCACCGTCACGTCCAGATCGCTGACCTTGCGCTGCTCGCTGGTGGGATTGAACACCAGCTTCCCGTCCACCAGGCCCACCTTCAGAGCGCCCACGGGGCCATTCCAGGGAATGTCGGAGATGGCCAGGGCGGCGGAGGTGCCGATCAGGCCGCAGATCTCCGGGGAGCAGTCGTGGTCCACGCTCATGACGGTGCACATAACGGACACGTCGTTGCGGAAGTCGTGAGGGAACAGGGGGCGGATGGGGCGATCGATGACGCGGCTGGTGAGGATGCCCTTCTCGCCGGGGCGGCCCTCCCGGCGGTTGAAGCTGCCGGGGATGCGGCCCACGGCGTACAGCTTCTCCTCAAAGTCCACGCTCAGGGGGAAGAAGTCGATGCCGTCCCGGGGACGGGGCGCGGCGGTGACGCAGCACAGCACGCTGGTCTCGCCATAGGTGACCATAACGGCGGCGTTGGCCAGCTCGGCCAGCTTGCCCACCTCCAGGGTCAGGGGGCGGCCCGCCAGGTCCATGGTGTACTTGTGGTAATGGGGGAACTGCCGGTGGGTGATGATGGTAGACATGGTTTGGCTCCTTTTCATTTGGATTTTTCCGCATGGGAGCCGGGGCCGTTTAGCACTTGAAAAAGTGCCGGAAAATCCGGAAATTCCGGCGTTTTTTCAACTGCTAAAGGCTTTGATCGGCTCCGCACACGGGCAGGGATGGTGTGAAAGAAGGGTGGTGCGCACGGGGCACACCACCCTGTTTTCAGCTTACTTACGCAGACCCAGCTTGGCAATCAGGGCACGATAACGCTCGATGTCCTTCTTGGCCAGATAGTCCAGCAGGCGGCGGCGCTTACCGATCATCATCTGCATGCCGCGGCGGCTGTGGAAGTCATGGGGATGAACCTTCAGGTGCGCGGTGAGCTGGTTGATGCGCTCGGTGAGGATAGCGACCTGGACCTCGGGGGAACCAGTGTCGGTCTCGTGGGTGCGGTTGGCCACGATGATGGAGGTCTTCTGATCTTTCAGCATCATAGTTGTGTTTCCACCTTTCTTTTATTGCGCCCGCATCCTGAGTGCCGGGACAGGCAGAGCATCCACGGGACTAAGGCAAGGGGCATGGCACGCACACAGCGTACTCTGATACGATAGCACAAAATGCGCCGGTTGTAAAGAATAAATTTTGGATTTCCGCCGCATTTGGTCAAAATTGTCCCGGTTTCCGGCGGGACATCCCGCAAAAGCCGGGTTTTGTCCCGATTTTTCCCCGGGACAGGCCGGGACGCGGACCCCCGTCCCGGCGCTTTTTCCCTGGGATGCCGATTTTTAACAAAACGTTCACGTCCCCGGCATTGCAAACCACGGCCTTTTACGCTATCATGTAAAGTAGTAAATCAGGCCCGACCGGGCCAACAAAGGAGAAAACAATATGAAGGGTAAGAGCGGCTACCTGAAATGGGGTCTGACGATCTTTCTCACCGTCTGCGCCATTCTGGTGTTTTACGACACGTTCTATATGAGCGGCGCACTGCAGCGGCTGCTGTCCAAGCTGGCGTCCATTCTGTCGCCGGTGCTGGTGGGCCTGGTGATGGCCTATCTGCTGGCCCCCATCGTCAACTGGTTTGAAAAGCTCATTCTTTCGGGCCTGCACCGGATCAAGAATCTGGAGGGAAAGACCATCCCCCACGCCGCCGGGTGGCTGCGGGCCGTCAGCATTCTGCTGACCTGGGCCATTGTGCTGCTGCTGCTGTATCTGATGTTCAGCGTGGTGATCCCCCAGCTCATCGACAGCGTGGTGATGCTCATCAACAACGCCGAGACGTATTACAACAAGATTTACGGCTGGATCACGAACCTGCTGGATAAGAACCCCAAGGTGGAGGACTGGGTCAACGAGAATCTGGAGACCTATTACCAGAATCTGCTGGACCTGCTGACCAACAAGGTGCTGCCCGGCGCCCAGCAGATGCTCACCACCATCACCGGCGGCGTGATCTCCGGCATCTGGGGGCTGGTGAGCTTCGCCATGGACTTCCTGGTGGGCATCATCGTGTCGGTGTATATGCTGGCCATGAAGGAGCAGAGCCTGGCCCGCTGCTGCAAGCTGCTGTACGGCGTGTGCAAGGAGGCCCACGCCCGCTGGATTGCCCGGGCCGTTCGCCGGGCCGACGGCATCTTCAGCGGCTTCGTCCGCGGAAAGCTGCTGGACTCCCTGATCATCGGCATTCTGTGCCTCATTGGCTGCACCATTCTGGGCATGCCCTATGCCCCGCTGGTGAGCCTGATCGTGGGCGTTACCAACGTGATCCCCTTCTTCGGCCCCTTCATGGGCGCGGTACCCAGCGCCTTCCTGATTCTGCTGGTCAGCCCCAAGAAGTGCCTGTTCTTCGTGATCTTCGTCATCGTTTTGCAGCAATTTGACGGCAACATCCTGGGCCCCAAGATCCTGGGCGACGCCACGGGCATCTCCAGCTTCTGGGTGGTGGTGGCCATTCTGGTGGGCGGTGGCTTCGGCGGCGTGCTGGGTATGTTCCTGGGCGTGCCGGTGTTTGCCTGTTTGCAGGTGCTGGTAAAGTATCTGGTGGACCGGCGTCTGCGCCGCCGGAATATGCCCACCGAGGCGTATTGCTATGTGAACCGGGATCAGGATCAGCCACCGGAGCAGCAGTCATAAATGCATCAAAACCTCCGGCTTAGCCGGAGGTTTTGATGAGACTATCCAAAAAGCCTCGCAGAGTTTGCCGCCCGCAGGCGGCAAATCAAGTGAGATCATTTTCGCCCGGGGCGTGTACCTGGGCGAAAATACTTCTCAGTCTGCAAGTGTGGAATTTGTTCGCTTTCAGCGAACAAATTATGCGCGCAGCAGACTGCAAGCCTTTTATCCCCAAAGGGCTTGCCCTTTGGGGATAAAAAGAAAAGCACGGCCGAAGCCGTGCTTTTCCGGTTAAATCGGTTGTTTACTTGCCCATGGGGGCGCCGCAGTGGGGGCAGAAGTTGCTGTCGGACACAGTGCCGCATACGGAGCAGGTCTTGGCGTCGCCGGACTCCTCCTGGGGCTCCTCGTCCTGGGTTTCCCCCTTGCGCTTGGCGGCCTCCAGCTGGGCGATCTTCTCCTTGGAGGCGTTGACGGCGGCCACAACGTCCTTCACGGCGTCGGGCAGCTCACCCTGAAACTCGGAGACGAACCACTCGCCGATGGCCCGGTAGTTCTTCTCGATCTCACGCTGCTCGGAGAGAATTTCCATGTTCACCTTGGCGGCGTCGGTGGCAGCCTTGGCCTTCTCGGTGGCGGTCTCCGCCAGATCCTTGGCCTTTTCGGCAGCCGCACCGGCCACCAGCTGGGCCTTCTTGGTCAGTTCATCAAAAAATGCCATAGCAATGATCTCCTTTCAGATTCTGATTAATGCTTAATTAGGGCCATTATACACCAGGGTGGGCGGTTTTGTCAATGCTCAATCCAGTCGGATGCACGGGACACGGCGCGCTTCCACAGGCGATAGTCCCGGTCGCAGTCCGCCTGGGGCCGCAGGGGTTCAAACACCCGCTGGCTCCGGCGCAGACGGGTCAGCTCCTCCAGGCCGCTCCACACGCCGCAGCTGAGGCCAGCCAGGGCCGCCGCGCCGAAGGCGGTGGTCTCCACCATCCGGGGCCGGTCCACGGGGATGCGCAGCAGATCCGCCTGCAGCTGCATGAGAATGTCCGACACGCTGGCCCCGCCATCCACCCGCAGGGCGGTGATGTCGCACCCGGCGTCCTGCCGCATGGCCAGCATCAGGTCCGTCACCTGATAGGCGATGCACTCCAGCACCGCCCGGGCGATGTGGGCCCGGCCCGTGCCCCGGGTGACGCCCAGAATGGCCCCCCGGGCGTACATATCCCAATAGGGCGCCCCCAGGCCGGTGAAGGCCGGGACCACCACCACGCCGCCGGAGTCCTCCACGGACTCCGCCAGACGGTCACACTCCGGGGCGGAGTCGATCAGGTGCAGCTCGTCCCGCAGCCACTGGATGGTGCTGCCGCCGTTGAAAACGCTGCCCTCCAGGGCGTAGGCCGTGCGGCCCTCCACCTGCCAGGCCACGGACGTCACCAGCCCCGCCCGGCTGCGGACGGGCTTTTCCCCCACGTTCATCAGGGTGAAGCAGCCGGTGCCGTATGTATTCTTGGCTTCGCCCGGGCGGAAGCAGGTCTGGCCGAACAGGGCAGCCTGCTGGTCCCCTGCCGCGCCGCACACCGGTACCCCCGCCAGCTTTTCCAGGCCCGGGATGCCTTTTTTCACCAGGCCGTACACCTGACTATTGGCCACGGGAAGGGGCAGAATAGACATGGGTATCTCCAGCAGCTCGCAGAGCTCCGCATCCCAGCACAGGCGGTGGATATCAAAGAGCATGGTGCGGGAGGCGTTGGAGTAGTCCGTGACGTGGGAGCCGGTCAGCTGCCAGATGAGCCAGGTCTCCACCGTGCCGAACAGCAGCTCTCCCCGGTCCGCCTTTTCCCGGGCGCCGGGGACGTTGTCCAGCACCCAGCGGATCTTGGTGGCGGAGAAGTAGGCGTCGATCAGCAGGCCCGTGGCGGACTGGATGCGCTCCTCCAGCCCCCGGCGCTTCAGCTCCTCGCAGAACTCCGCCGTCCGGCGGCACTGCCAGACGATGGCGTTGTATACCGGCCGGCCGGTGGTCTTGTCCCAGAGAATGGTGGTCTCCCGCTGGTTGGTGACGCCGATGCCGGCCACCTCCCCCTCCAGCCCGGCTGCGGCCTGGGCCACCGCACGGCGCTCCGTCTCCCAGATCTCCATGGGGTCATGCTCTACCCAGCCGGGCTGGGGATAGAGCTGGCGGAAGGGAAACTGGGCCTTGGACACAATGTCGCCCCGGCGGTCAAACACGATGGCCCGGGAGCTGGTGGTCCCCTGGTCCAGCGCCAGAATATAGGTTCCCATAGAAGTCTCCTCTTTCTTTTTGTTTCAGAGTATGCTAATATAGGGTATTATAACACAGAAAGGACAGGATTACCATGACGGATTTCCAGGAATTTACCTTTCTTTCCAGCGACGGCCACACCCAACTTCACGGGGCACAGTGGACCCCGGCGGACCGGGAGCCCATTGCCGTTTTACAGATCGCCCACGGCGTGGCGGAGCACATCCTGCGGTATGACGATTTTGCCCGGTATCTCAATGATCGGGGCATCCTGGTGGCGGGACACGACCATCTGGGCCACGGCAAGTCCTTGCCGGAGGGCGGCACGCCGGTGTATTTCGGCGACGGCAGCACCTGGGAGACGGTGGTGGACGACATCCACCTGCTCCATGACCGGCTGCGGGAGCAGTATCCGGATCTGCCCATCCTGCTGATGGGCCACAGCATGGGGTCGTTCCTGTCCCGGTCGTACCTGATCCGCTATCCCGGCACGGTGGACGCCGCCATCATCATGGGCACCGGCTGGCAGCCGGAGATGACCATCCGGGGCGGTCTGCTGCTGGCGGGAATTCTGTCCGGGCTCAAGGGGCCGGACGCCGTCAGCAAGATGGTGACGAATATGGCCTTCGGGGCTTATAACAAGGCCTTCGGCGACAAGCCCCGGACCCCCAACGACTGGCTGTCCGCCGACACGGACAACGTGGACCGGTATATGGCGGACCCCCTGTGCGGCGCGGACGCCACGGTGGGCCTGTTCCGCCAGATGCTGCGGGGCCTGCGGTTCAACCAGACCCCCGGGAATATCGACCGGATGGACAAAAACGCCCCCATCCTGCTGATCGCCGGACAGGACGACCCGGTGGGCGATATGGGGGCCGGTGTCCGGCGGACCCACGACGCCTTCAAGCGGGCGGGGATCAGGGACGTGACCCTGAAGCTGTATCCCGGCCTGCGGCATGAAATTCTCAACGAGGCCGCCATGCGGGACACGGTGTACGGCGACATCGGGGCCTGGCTGGACCGGGTGCTGGGCTAACGCAGAGCCGCCAGCAGGTTGGGCAGGCCCAGCAGGTCCACGTTGTGGGTCCGGCGCAGCAGGCGGACGGTGAAGAAGCTGTCCGCCGTCAGCACCAGCAGCAGGGCCAGCCCCGCCCCGGCGGGGGCGTGCAGGGCGATGGGGTGCAGCAGGGGCTGCACCTGCCGGAGGGCGAAGGCCGTCAACGGACCCCATATCACCGCAAAGGGCACGCAGACCCGGCGGTTCAGGTCCATGTGGGTGCTGCCGTAATCCCAGAACATGACGCCCAGGAGCTTGTCATAGAGAAAGTGGACGGCGTATTCCACGGCAGTGGCCGTAAGGCCGCCATAGAGGGCCAGGCGGAAAAACCCCCGGCGCAGATCGGCAGGCAGGTGCAGCACCGCCAGCATGGCCAGGCCGTACACCGGGCACAGGGGCAGCAGGAGAAAGCACTTGCGCACCTGGTGCCGGGAGCCGGTGGCGGCGGCAAACGCCTTCTCCAGCAGGTATCCCAGAAAGCTATACAGACAAAACAGCCACAGCCAATACACAGCCGCACCCCCCCTTCGCTCTCATTTTGTCCCGGGGGCGGGGCTGTGATACGCGGGGAAGGAGGAAAGATATGGATCAGTGGGAGCAGCTGCGGCAGCAGTGCATGAGCTGCCGGGCCTGCGGCCTGGCGGATACCCGGACCAACGTGGTGTTCGGCGTGGGAGACCCCAGGGCGGAGGTGCTGTTGGTGGGCGAGGCCCCGGGAGCCAACGAGGACCGGCAGGGCGAGCCTTTTGTGGGGGCCGCCGGGAAGCTGCTGGACGATATGCTGGCCATGATCGGCCTGCGGCGGCAGCAGATCTATATCACCAACAGCGTCAAGTGCCGCCCGCCCCAGAACCGGGACCCCCTGAACACGGAAAGGGACGCGTGCAGCGGGTATCTGCGGCGGCAGCTGGAGCTGATGCAGCCGAAAATCCTGGTGTGCCTGGGCCGCATCAGCGCGGCGGAGATCATCAAGCCGGACTTCAGGATCACCCAGGAGCACGGGCAGTTCTTTGAAAAGGACGGCATGCAGATGATGGCCCTGTATCATCCGGCAGCCCTGCTGCGGGACCCGGGCAAGAAGCCGGAGACCTTCCAGGACCTGAAGCGCTTGCAGGCCAAGATCCGGGAGGTCTGCACCCGGACGCCCATGGAATTTGCATAATCGTGAAAGAGGCCCCCATTTTCGCTGAGCGAAAACGGGGGCCTCTTTGACTGTCTCAAATCAGGGCTCCATATTGCGGATCTCCTCCAGCAGGGCGTCCAGGCTGTCGCGATCCAGGGTCTGGGGCTTGTCCTCCGGCTCCTCCGGGGCTTCCTCCGGGGTTTCGGGAGTGGGTTCCTCCGGTTCCGGGGCAGGCTCCGGTTCAGCCGGGACTTTCTCCTCCGGCGGCGTGACAGCCTCCGGGGCGGGGGCTTCCTCCGCCGGAACGCTTTCCGGCACGATCACCGGGGGAACCAGCGTCTCCTCCGAAGCGGCGGGGACCTCCGGCTCCGGTACAGGTTCCGGCACAGACTCCGGCGTTTCCTGCGCAGGTTCCGGTTCCGCCGGGGACTGGGGCGGCTCCATCTGGGCCAAGCGGTCCGGCAGACGGCGGCGGCTGCGGGCAATGCCCACGGCCCGGCCCATGAAGAACAGCAGCACCAGCAGGACCACCAGCCCGGCGGCCAGAATGGCGTACATAGGGAGCCAGCGGTTCAGGGGCAGGTCCACCGGGGCGCACAGGGCTGTCCACAGGGCCCGGAAGGGGCCGGTCTGGGTCTGCGGCTCCTCCGGAGAGGGATCCTCCGGCTCCGGCTGGCCGATCTGGGGCAGGGTACCGGCAAAGGCCGGCATCCGCACTACATGGACCGTATAGTCCCGGGTGGTGCCGTCCTCGGCGGTGCAGGTGACGGTCAGCAGGTTGTCGCCCTCCTTCAGGGACGCGTCAGGCTGGGTGACGCCCAGGGCTTTGCTGTCCTTGGCGGTGGCGGAAAGGGATATCTTGGAGGTCTCATAGGGGACGTACACGGCGTATTCCGTGATTTCCGGGGAAAAGGCCGGGGACAGCTGCCCCGTGGAGGGGGTCAGCTCCGACAAGGACGCGTCGCTGCTTAAGGTGACGTTGGGGTCCGGCTGCCGGGTGACGGAGATGGTATACCGGCGGGAAGCCCCGTTGGCTGCGGTAACCGTCAGCACCACCGTGTTGACGCCCACGGACAGCTGGTTGCCGCTGACGGATACATCGGCCCCGCCATCGGCGGCCCGGTAATCCAGGGGCAGCCGGGACACGTCATAGGGTACGGTGACGCTGTATTCCGTGGTTCCGGCGGAGAAGGCCGGAGACAGGGCATAGTCCCCGCAGGACAGGCCCGCCAGATTGGCATTGCCGGAGGGGGGCGCGGCCACGCTGGCCGCCCAGGACGCGTCGTTCAGGGACTGGTCGCTGTTGCCGTCGGTGGCCACAATGTCGATGATGGTGGCGCTGACCCGGGTCCCGGCGGCCACGCCGGACTTCACTTGGAAAGTGACGGCCAGCACAGCGGCGCTGCCGGTGATGGGATTGGACAGGGACTGGTCATAGGCCAGCAGGTTGCCGCCGCTCATATCCACGGACCAGCTGGAGCCCACCAACTGGCGGGTGCCGGTAAGGGTCAGGGCGCTGCTGTCGTAGTGCAGCACGGCGGTGATGCCCTGGATGTTGGAGCCGCTGACGGTGAAGGTGACGGTGACGCTGTCACCGGCCCGGACGCTGCCGGAGCCGGAGAAGCTGGCCCCGGCGGCCTCCGCCGTTACCGGAGCCAGGCCCCACAGCAGCAGCGCCGCCAGCAGGCCCGCCAGGACGGATGAAATTCTCTTTCTCATGGGTCAAGCCCTCCTGCTCAGTTGGGTTGGATGGTGCCCCGGCCCAGCAGATACGCCTGCAGCCGGATCATGTCGGTGATGGTGACCTGGCCGTCGCCGTTCAGGTCCGCCGCCTGAAGGGCAGCGCCGGTGAGGGTGTTTTTGCCCAGCAGATGGGCCTGCAGCCGGACCATATCGGTGATGGTGACCCGGCCGTCGCCGCTGAGGTCGCCGGTGACCACGGTGGTCAGGGTCTGGAGGGTCTGGCCGTCCCGGGCATAGGTGACGGTCATGCCGGTGCCCACAGGGCCCTCACCCTGGACCGGCAGGGTGATGTAGTCGCTGGGGGACAGGCCCGCCAGCAGCTGCCGGGCGGTGGTGCCCACGGGGATGGCCCGCAGATAGCCGTCTGCGATGCGGTAGGCCCCGGTGGTGATCTCCTGGGGATAGCTCTCCACCGCCTTGGCCTCAAACTGGGCGGTGAAGGTGACGTTGCCGGAGATGGTCATGCCGCTGGTGTAGCCCTGCCAGCCGGTGAAGGTGTAGGTATACTGGCTGTCGGCGGGGCGGACCGGGGTTCCGGCGGGCTTGGGGATGGCCTGCCCGGCGGCCAGCTTCCCCTGGGCATACACGGAGCCGTCATAGTTCAGGAACTGATAGGTATACTGCCCCTGATAGTGGGCATAGAGGGTGATGTTGCCGGCCCCGGTGGTGCTGTTGGCGGTGATCTGCTGGCCGCCCTCCGGCTGGGTGAACCAGCCCACAAAGGCGCAGCCCTCCTTCACCGGGGTGGGCAGGGTGCCGTATTTCTGACCGGCGGAGACCAGGCGGGTGCTCTCGGAGCAGGCGCCGCCGCAGGGGTCGAAGGACACCACATAGGAGCCGTCGGTGACATAGAACCGGGATTCCAGGCGATAGTTGTCCCCGGCGGTGTTCTCCGCCGCGATGACCAGGGTATAGCCTCCCACTCCCAGCCGGGAGAAGGCCACGGCGTCGTCCAGCCGGGACAGGTCATAGCTCTTGGCATTGGGGGAGGCGGTGGCGGGAGTGATGGCGTTGGCGCCGTTGGAGCGGAGGATGGACACCGTCACCCTCCGGATGTTATAGGAGTTGCGCAGGGTGCCCCGGAAGGGGAAGCCCGTCTGCCCCACCGTCAGGGTGGAGTTCACCGTGGGATAGGACGCGCCGTCCAGGGTCCAGCCGGCCCCGGCCAGGGCCAGCTGCCATTGCAGGGCGGTTTCCGACAGCACCAGGCGGCCGCCGGCGGCGTTGGAGGACACGGACAGATAGGCGCCGGTGCCCCGGTTCTGCAGGGAGAAGCCGCTGTTATACACGGCGGCCTTCCACAGCTGGCCCTTGTCCGTGGACGCCTTGGCCAGGGTGACGCCGTTTTTACCGGCGGTGAGCCGCAGGCCGTTTTCCTGGCAGGTGATGGTATAGTAGCCGCTGGCGTGATAGTCCAGGCGGAACTGCTGATTTTTGCCGCCGGTGACGGCGTTCAGGGTCAGGCCCGAGGAGCCGGGGGTGGCCGTCAGGCTGCTGTTGGCGGAGGAGCGCAGCTGATACACGCCCTCGCCCACCGTGGCGTCCTTGAAGCCGTAGTCCGCCAGCATCACCTGGGCCTTGGCGGGCTCATTGATCCGCAGGCGGGCATATACGCCCAGCTGCACGTCGCCGGAGTTGCCGTCGTAATACTTCAGCACCTTGCCGGTGACGCCGTATTTGTCGGCGGTGGGGCCGGTCATCACGCCCCGGGAGTCGGACTGGGGCTCCCGCACGGCGCCGCTTTCGTTATAGATGGCCTCGATGAGCTGGGCCTCCGGCTGGTTGGCAAAGCCACCCAGTGCGTCAAAGGCCCGCATGATCACGCCGGTAGCGCCGCCCCGGCCATCGCTGCTGGAGAAGCCGGAGGCCGCGCCCACGCCGTGCTGCACCGCCCGGGACCAGAACACGTTGCGCAGGGCGATGCTGTAGTTATCCATGTCGAACCCCGGCACGGCGGACTCGATGGACCGGACGATGGGGTCATAGTAGCTGCGGCGGACATAGTTGCGCTGCACCCGCATAAAGCCGTCGCTGTCCTCGTTGGCCAGGGCCCGCCAGGTGGCGTCGAAGTTGGAGCCATAGCCCCCGTCGGCCTCATAGGCGGCGGCCAGCCGGTTGCCGATGGAGCGGTAATATGTATCGGAGGAGGACTGGCACCACCGGAAGAAGGCCCGGGGAATGTCGCTGCGGCTGGAGAACTGATACGCGCCGTAGGATTTTCCGCCTGCGTCGCCCGCTCCGGAGGAGATGACCCCCGGGCCGCTGGCCTCGAACCGCTGGCTCAGGGTCCCCAGCAGCTGCTCCTCCTGGTCGTCGGCGGCGGTGGCCGATGTGAACACCGGCAGGATCACCGGAAGGGCCGCCAGCAGCAGCGCCAGGCACAGCAATATACTCGTTCCTCTACGCATGGTTTTCATCGTATCACCCCGTTGCAAGATATGTTATAAAAAGCAGACACTGTGTCGTATTCAGTAATAGTATAGCACTGCGGGGGGCGGGGTGTCCACCGGAAAGAGTCGAATTTCCCAACAAATTAGCATATAAAGTGGACAAAAATTTTTGTGGTATGAAAAAGCGCGGCACAAAATTGCCCCCTCCGGCCCGGCCGGAGGGGGCAATGTATGCTTTTATGCGCCGCACAGGGGCCGCAGGGCCTCCAGCAGCCGGTCGTTGTCCCGGGTATCCCGGACGGCCAGGCGGAGATACTGCTGCCCGCCCAGCTTGGGAGACAGGTCCTTCACCAGGATGCAGCGGTTTACCAGCAGGTCCCGGGTGATGGCCCGGGCGGACAGGCCGCCCAGCAGCTCCACCATGAGATAGTTGGCCTGGGACGGGATCACCCGCAGGTTGGGGAGCTTCTCCAGCTCCCGGCGGAAGCGGGCCCGCTCGGCCCGGATCAGCTCCAGGGACCGGGCATAGTCCTTCTTATACTTCTCCTCGATCTGCATATAAAACTCGGCGAAGGAGTTGATGTTCCAGATGGCCACGTCCTTTTTCAGGGCGGCGATCAGGTCCTGGTCGCCGGAGGCCAGGACCCCCAGCCGCAGGCCGGGGACGCCATAGGACTTGGAGATGCTCTTGACCACATACAGCCTCCTGTACCGGTCCAGCAGGTCCTGGCGGATGAAGGTGTTGTCCGCCTCGTCGGCAAAGTCGGCAAAGGACTCGTCCAGGATCAGGCGGATGCCCTTCTCCTGCGCCCAGTCCGCCAGGCGCAGCACGTCCGGGGCGGGAATATAGCTGCCGGTGGGGTTATCGGGGTTGATGAGCACCAGGTTGTCGATGTCCTGGGAGCCGAAGAAGGCCATCAGGTCGTCAGCGGTGTACCGGAAGTCCGGGCCCGCCGGGGTGAAGCAGACGTTGGGCCGGTCCTGATAGCGGTTGGGGTACTCCTCGAAGGTGGGGCGGATGAAGCCGGTGGCCCCCTCCAGCCGGGCCATCAGGGCCTTGATGAGCTCCGCCGCGCCGTTGCCCACCAGGATGTTCTGCTGGTGGACGGCGAAGTTCTTGGCCGCCAGCAGGGCGTTCACCCGCATACCGGAGGGATACTGGGTCAGCAGGGGGGTGAAATTGGCCTGAATCTCGTCAATCAGCCGCTGGGGCGGGAAATAGGGGTTCACCAGATAGCAGAAGTCCAGCAGCTGGGGATAGCGCCAGTAGCCGCCGTAACGTCCCTGCATGAGGCTGACCCGGAAGTCCGGGTCCTGGGCGAACATGGAGGAGGCAATGTCCAGGTCCTGGATGTCGTCGATCTCGTACCACAGCTGGCCATTCAGGCGCTTGGCCCGGATCTCCGGGTCGTCCAGCATGGTGATGACCCGCAGCACCTGCTCATAGTATTCGTTGTTGCCCAGGGCCTTGGAATAGGCCTCCAGGAAGGGAACATAGTGGGTCCGGGAGAAGTGGCGGCCGAACTTGTAGATGTTCACGGTCTTGTAGTATTCGTGGGCCTCGGCAAACCGGAAGTTCTTGCCGGGGACGAAGGAGGCAATGCTGTCGTCGGGCCCCAGCTTCACGCAGGTGCCGTCCATCCAGCTTTCGTACTTGTCCACCAGGGCCAAGGTCTCCCGGGGATCGTCCAGCAGCTGGTCGATGACGGCGTCCTCGAAGATCAGATCCGACTCAAACAGCAGGGTATCGTCCTGGCAGAGGTAGTCCTTGGCCAGGGCCAGCGAATAGATGTTGTTGGTCTTGTCGTAAATGGGGTTATGGACATAGACAATAGGCGTCCGGATGCCCAGGGTGTCGATATATTCCATGAGCTTTTCGCCCTCATAGCCCACCACGATGACGATGCGGGACAGATGGCGGCTTTCGATCTGATGGAGCATCCGGTCGATCAGGGCCACCCCGTTGACCTGCACCATGCACTTGGTCCGGTCCTGGGTCAGCTCCTTCAGCCGCTTGCCCATGCCTGCTGCCAGTATGATTGCCTGCATATGGATCTCCCCTTTTTCTGTAGAGATTTGACACATTATTATACCCCATGCGGCCCGGATGCGCAATGGGTACGGAGGAAAAATGCGCGGCGGGCTTGCTGCTTATTGGGGACTTATGCCCGCTTCCAGCGGACGCCGCCGGGGACGTCGGTGATCTCCACGCCCTGGGCCTTCAGCTCATCGCGGATACGGTCGGCCTCGGCGAAGTTTTTGGCCTTCTTGGCGTCGGCCCGGGCCCGGATCAGGGCCTCCACCTGGGGATCCTGGCCGCCGTCCTCGCAGACCACGGTGAAGCCGCCGGCGGCGGGAGCCGCCGCCTGGGTCTTGCGCAGGGCCGCCGCCTTCTCCGTCAGCTTCAGGCCCAGCACCTGGTCGAAGCTGTCCAGAGCCGCCAGCTTGGTGGCGTCGGTGGTCCTGGCCTTCAGCACGTCATAGAGTACCGTCACCGCCATGGAGGTGTTCAGGTCGTTGTCCATGGCCTTGGTGAAGCGGGCCTTCAGCTCCTCCAGAGCCGCCGGGTCCACCTCCCCCTTGCCGGGGGTCAGGGCGGCAATCTTAGAGAGCAGCTTGTTATAGGCCGCCACGGCGTTGTCCAGATTCTCCCAGGTGAACACCAGGCTCTTGCGATAGTGGCTTTGCAGGCAGAAGAAGCGATAGGCCAGGGGGTCATAGCCCTTCTCCTCCAGCAGCGACACCGTCAGGAATTCGCCCTTGGACTTGGACATTTTGCCGCCCTCGGTGTTCAGGTGGGCCACATGGCACCACTGGGGGCACCAGGGATGGCCCAGATAGCTCTCGGACTGGGCGATTTCGTTGGTGTGGTGGGGGAAGGCGTTGTCGATGCCGCCGCAGTGCAGGTCCAGATACTCGCCGTTGTACTTCATGGAGATGCCGGAGCACTCAATGTGCCAGCCGGGATAGCCCACGCCCCAGGGGGAGTCCCATTTCAGGGCCTGATCCTCGAACTTGGACTTGGTGAACCAGAGGACGAAGTCGTTGCGGTTGCGCTTGTTGGTGTCCTCCTCCACGCCCTCCCGGACGCCCACGGCCAGGTCCTCCTCGTTGTGGTCGTTGAAGATATAGTACCGCTCCAGCTTGCTGGTGTCGAAATACACGTTGCCCCCGGCCACATAGGCATAGCCGGTGTCCAGCAGGCGGGTGATGATCCTGATATAGTCGTCAATGAGGCCGGTGGCGGGCTGGACCACGTCGGGGCGCTTGATGTTCAGCTTGCGGCAGTCCTCGAAAAAGGCGCCGGTGTAATACTGGGCGATCTCCATGACGGTTTTGTGCTCCCGCCGGGCGCCCTTGAGCATCTTGTCCTCGCCCTGGTCGGCGTCAGAGGTCAGGTGGCCCACGTCGGTGATGTTCATGACCCGGTTGACGCTGTATCCGGCGTAGCGCAGGTATTTCTCCAGCACATCCTCCATGATATAGCTGCGGAGGTTGCCAATGTGGGCAAAGTGGTACACCGTGGGGCCGCAGGTATACATTTCCACATGGCCGGGGGTGTGGGTCTTGAACTCCTCTTTCCGATGGGTGGCGGAATTATACAGATACATGGTGTGTTCTCCTTCAATCGTCAGTTTTCGATGGCAAACAAAAAGCCTCCCATGCCCAGGGGCATGAGAGGCGATGTCTCGCGGTTCCACTCTCGTTTGTCGCTTGAGGGCCTTTGACGCAGGCCATGCGGCGGGCTTCCACATCCCGCGCGCTCCCGGACGCACCTTCTGCCGCACCCCGCAGGACGGCTTGCAGCCGATGGCCGTCCCTCTCTTGCCGGAGCTGCGCGGCATACTCTTTCCGATCGTCGCGCTGTTTGATTGGCTATTATTATAGCGGCTTGGGCCCGGCGTGTCAATACCGGCGGATGACGGCGGCCACCTTGCCCAGGATCCGGGCCTCCCGCCCGTCGATGGGCTGATAGGCCGGGTTTTCCGGCAGGAGCCAGACCTCTCTCCCCTGCCGCTTCAGGCGCTTCACCGTGGCCTCGTCCCCCAGCAGGGCCACCACGATCTCGCCGTTGTTGGCGGCGGGCTGCTGGTGCACCACCACCAGGTCGTCCGGCAGGATGCCGGCATTGATCATGGACTCGCCCCGGACCCGCAGGGCGAAATACTCCCCGTCCCGGCCGCCGGTGTCGAAGGTCAGGTAATCCTCGATGCACTCCTGGGCCAGAATGGGGGACCCGGCGGCCACATTGCCCACAATGGGCACCTGGTTCTCCTGGGGCGCCTCCGTCAGGGTCAGGGCCCGGCCCTTTCCGGCCTGCTTGCCGATGACGCCCAGCTCCTCCAGGTGCTTCAGGTGAAAGTGCACCGTGGAGGGAGACTTCAGCCCCACGGCCTCGCCGATCTCCCGCACCGAGGGGGGATACCCCTGGTCCTGGATGGCCTGGACGATGTAGTCATAGATCTTCTGCTGCATTTTGGTCAGCTGGGCCATGATGTCCGCTCCTTTACCGGGTACTTTTTTTGATTATATCACAGAAAATCCGGGTTTGCAACAGATGTTCGAGGATTTTTCCTGGGATTTTCTGAGGGCGGAAAATTTCAATTTTTCTCTTGACAGAACCAAGCAGTATATGGTAATATGACAAAGCTGACGATTTCGCGGAGGGCGCATGCGGGTGTAGCACAATGGCCAGGGCACCAGCCTTCCAAGCTGGGGATGCGGG
>ENA-UOOD01000723-UOOD01000723.1-human-gut-metagenome-genome-assembly--contig:-CS67-NODE-723-length-38000-cov-7.025880_pt1 | contig 38000 bp, 28 predicted proteins | sample MGYA00242464_ERZ724011 | MGnify/ENA metagenome assembly ERZ724011 | reverse complement strand
GTAAACCATAGCTGGTTTGCTGTGGATTTACCGACTATACTTATTGTAACAGGAGTATAAGGATGTTCTCAAAAAGAGGGAGGAAAAGCTTAAGGCACACAATGCAGCAAGGAAACAAGCCCTTCTTCCTAATAGTGTAACTACGAAAACTGCATATAAGAGAAATACTACTGAGATTGAACGGTTAGAAAAGGAACTTGAAGAATTAACACTGCAGACTGATCGTGATCTTTCAAAGGAAAACACGGAAGAAGCAGATCAAGTTTCTGAAATTAAAGGGAAAATTACCGCCCTCAAGCGTAAACGTACAATGCTACAATCCCGATTGGACGCCGTCAAACTGAATGTCAGCGGCGGTATCAGATATGTACAAGGAGAGTTTTTAGAACTTCAAGAATTTTTCCCAGATGTCAATATTCGTAAAATCGCAGAAATAGAGGCATTCCATGAAAAACTCATAGCAATTCTAAAACAGCAGATGGAGGATGAGATCTTGCGTCTGTCTACGTTGGTTGCAGCAGCAACGGACGAGATACAAGTTCTTGAAGAGGAGCAACGTTCTCATGGTAGCCTTGCTGCGATGTCTAAAGCATTTCTTGATAAGTTTTCGCATTATCGACAGCAGATTGATACACTACGAAACCAGAATAAAGCTTACGATGATGCAAAGACTTTTGCAGATGACATAAAAGCTGCAAAACAAGCTCTGAAGGATGCCGAAGATACCATTCTGCGAAATATCGAAAGCATGATCAATTCACAAATGACTCGCTATAACGACTTTGTTTATAACCAGACACGAAAAGCTCCTGAAATCAATCTTTTTGACGGCACACGGTATGAATTCACTACTCCAGATGACACAGGAACAGGTACATCATATAAAAGCCTTATTGTGTTCGATTTGAGTATTTTGAAACTCACGCAACTTCCCACTTTGATTCACGATTCTCTGATCTTTAATGATATCGGGTATGCACCGCTTGAAAAGATCATGGAACTATATACACAAAGTAGCAAACAGATATTTATTGCCTTTGATAAAAAAGAAGCTCCGACAAAAGCAATTCAAAAGATACTTGATTCAGCGAGCATATTGCATTTAAGCTCTGATGGAAATGAGCTATTTGGAGAGAATTGGGGTAGAAAAAAGAAGGATGAGGAAGAGGACTCCGCTGCTCCTACAAAGTAAAAAAATGCGGCATTAAGTGCTGCATTCTTTTATCCGTCCTTTTTTTAAACATTAGCCTAAAACAAATCATTTTTTAATTGAAAAATTCGGCAAAGTGTGGTATAATATTGGAAATAAAGCTTCAAGTATAGAACAGGAGGACTCCCATTGACGGAACTCATTGAGATCAATGCATATCCGGTAAAAAACGTCCTGTCAAGGCTTTTGCTCGACAAGACGACTGGCAAAAATATAATCTTTGCGACTGACGATTATGCACGCTATGGTTGTTACGATACAGATCAGATTACAGAAAATGCATTGCTTGGGTTTGATTCGCTTGATATTCAACCTCGTGTGATGAAAGATCGTACAGAGCAATCAGAGCGCACAAGAAAAAAGGCAGAAGTATTCACTCCTACCTGGATTGTCAAACAGATGTGTGACCATTGTGACAGCGTCTGGCAGGACGGCAAGTATGCGGATGACTGGCAGAAATATGTACAGCTCCGGATACTGGAAATCGCCTGCGGAGAAGCTCCGTTTCTTGTAACACGCTACGATACAACTACAGGTGAGCGACTACTAATCAGTGAGCGTACAGGAATGCTTGACCGGAAGCTTCAGGCGATACAGGCAGATGACGAGGAAACATGGCTCAAATGGGCATTCAAATCCTACGAAAGCACATACGGCTACGAATTTCAGGGAGACAATCTGTTGATCGCACGTATCAATCTACTCGTGACCTTCTGTGATTATCTGGAAGAACGTTGGCAGAGAAAGGCTACCGACAGCGAGCTGAAAAAAATCGCCAATATCATTGCATGGAATCTATGGCAGATGGATGGACTGAAGGACACCGTGCCGCTGGGCGTACCGGGTGAAGAATTTCACCAGTTTTCTCTTTTTGGTGATGAAGAACCTGTTGATTTAGAGGCTGACAGCTGCAAGATATATAACCACCGCAGTAGCAATTCATTGTTGTTTGCGGATATAAAGGAGGGTAAAAGTAATATGAAATTTGATTTTGTGATTGGTAATCCGCCGTATCAGGATAACACATTAGGAGATAACGAAACTTACGCTCCGCCTATTTATCACTTGTTTATGGATGCCGCTTTCACTGCTTCTGATAAAGTGGAACTAATAACACCAGCTCGTTTCCTGTTTAATGCAGGAAGTACGCCTAAGTCATGGAACGCTGAAAGGCTAACTGATAACCATTTCAAGATTCTATATTTTGAGCAAGATAGCACTAAAGTATTTAAAAACACAGTAATAACAGGAGGACTTGCAATCTCATATCGTGATGCTAATGCTGATTATAAAGCAATAAAAGTTTTTACTCAATTCTCCCAGCTTAATTCTATTTTGCATAAAGCAATTAATGAACATAACTTTCAAAGCCTTGAGCCGCTTGTTGTCTCCAGAACCGCATATCGTCTAACCGAAAAGATGCACGAAGAACATCCGGAGGCTATTGAACAATTGAGCAAGGGACACGCATATGATATGTCCTCGAATATTTTCGAAAGGTTACCACAAATATTTTTTGACTCTAAACCTGATGATGGATTCAGCTATGTCAGGATTTATGGAAAAGTGGGTACAGCAAGGTTGTACAAGTATGTAAGAGAGGACTATGTGCGACCAGTATCTAATCTGCATAAGTACAAGGTATTAATGGCACGTGCAGACGGAGCTGCCGGAACAATAGGTAATCCTATTCCTGCAAGAATTATCGGAACACCAATTGTAGAAGTGCCGAACACAGGTAATACAGAGACATTTCTTAGCATTGGTGCTTTTGCAGACAATACTTGCGCTGAGAATGCGCTAAAGTATATTAAGACAAGATTTGCGAGAACATTACTGAGCGTTTTGAAAACGACACAAGACATCACACCTGAAAAGTTTAAATATGTCCCCCTCCAAGACTTCACTGAAAACAGCGACATCGACTGGAGTAAGCCTGTTTCTGAAATCGACCAGCAGCTCTATGCAAAATACGGCTTAACACAGGAAGAAATCGACTTCATCGAAACTCATGTAAAGGAGATGGATTAAGTGGCGAAAATCAGTATTCAGACAACCCGACCTGTCGTTCCAATGATATACGCTTATACAACTCCCGGCGTTTCCTATCATGACGGCTGGACAAAGATTGGATATACCGAACAAGATGTCACCACTCGCATTAGGCAGCAAACACATACAGCAGGTATCCAGTGGGAACTGCAATGGAAGAAAAATGCACTTTTCGATGATGGTTCAGGACGCAGTTTCCGTGATTCAGATTTTCATGCCTACCTGCAAAAGCAGGGCGTTCCCCGTGAAGCAGGGACAGAGTGGTTTCAGATCTCTGGCAGTGACTCCAAACGCATGATCAATGATTTCCGTGAGAACTGTGGAGTACTGAAAACTATCGGTACTGTTGCCTATGAACTTCGTTCCGAGCAGGAGCAGGCAGTTGCGCAGACCTTTGACTATTTCCAGAGCCATCAAAACGGCGAATTTCTCTGGAATGCAAAACCACGTTTTGGAAAAACACTGGCTACATATGACCTCTGCAAACGCCTGAAAGAGAGCAAAGGCAAGATGGCTTGTAATATTCTGATCGTGACAAATCGTCCGGCAATTGCCAATTCGTGGTATGATGATTTCGTAAAGTTTCTTGGAACAGAATCCGGCTTTCGGTTTGTCAGTGAAGTATCTGCTTTGAAGGGTAAACCTTACGTTCTGACAAGATATGAATACACGGACAACCTTTCAAGTAGTGGACTTGCAAGTTGTATCGAATTTGTCAGTTTGCAGGATTTAAAAGGCTCGCTTTATTTCGGTGGTCAGTATGACAAGCTGAAAGAACTGGTACAGATGCAGTGGGAACTGCTGGTTATCGACGAGGCACACGAGGGTGTGGACACATCCAAAACAGATGTGGCATTCCATCAAATCAAGCGCAATCACACGCTGCACCTTTCCGGTACACCGTTCAAGGCACTGGCGAATGACAAGTTTCCTGCCGATGCCATCTATAACTGGACATATGCGGATGAACAAAAGGCAAAGCGTGATTGGAGTGATGTCGAGCACAACAACCCCTATGAGAATCTGCCGCAGCTCAATCTGTTTACATATCAGATGTCCGAAATTATTCGTGATCAATTGCAGCAGGGTGTTGAAATCGAGGGTGAAACGGAAGAATATGCGTTTGATCTGAATCTGTTTTTCTCTACGAAAGCGAATGGCTCTTTTGTCTATGAAAGCTCTGTTGACAGATTTCTTAATGCACTCACCACTCAGGAGAAATTCCCGTTTTCCACTCCAGAACTCCGTGCAGAACTTTGCCATACCTTTTGGCTGCTTGACCGTGTGGATAGTGCAAAGGCTCTGGCAAAGAAGCTGAAAGCACATCCGGTGTTCAAAGACTATGAAATCATACTTGCTGCCGGTGATGGCAGACTTTCGGAAGAAGATGAAGCAAAGAAGGCATACGATAAAGTCCGTGATGCTATTGATAAGTATGATAAGACAATTACACTGTCTGTCGGTCAGCTTACTACAGGTATAACGATTCCCGAATGGACAGCGGTGCTGATGCTGTCTAATATCAAATCTCCTGCTTTATATATGCAAGCAGCTTTCCGTAGCCAGAATCCGTGGAGATACACAGAGTGCGGCGAAATGCGTGTTAAGCAGAATGCGTATGTGTTTGACTTTGACCCTGCAAGAACACTGATTATCTTTGAAGAATTTGCAAATGACCTGAATTCCAGTACGTCTGGAGGTAAAGGCGATAGTGATTCCAGAAAGCAGAATGTCCGTGTGCTGCTCAATTTCTTCCCTGTTATCGGCGAGGACGAGCAGGGCGAAATGGTGGAGCTTGATGCGGAAAAGGTGCTGTCCATTCCGAGAAGGATTCGTTCTTTGGAGGTCGTTCGTCGTGGCTTCATGTCGAATTTTCTGTTTCAGAATATTGCAAACATCTTTAATGCACCGCCGGAGGTTATTGATATTATCAGTTCTCTGCCGAATGCGCCGGAGGGCGATTTGGTGGACGTATCACCGCAGACAAGAGAGGATTTGTCTGTCAATGATGAGGGCGAAGTGGATTTGCCGGATGAATTTGTGATTGGCAGGTCACAGAAAGTATTCGGTGATAAAATCTATGGTGAAATTACAGATACTCTTGCACAGAAAACAGAAGAGATAGTAGCTGCTCCTGCTACTACAGAACAACAACAGGTAGAGCGTTTGCAAGATGTATTTAAAAAGGAATTAGTCGCTCCAGTGATGCAGGTGACAAATGACACTTATGGAGCAGATCTGAAAGCCAAAGATTCTAAAAAACTTAAAAAGCAGCTTGAACAGAAAGCTGACAAACTCGTTACTCAGGAATACGGAAACTACTCTATTCAGAAGAAAACTCTCGAAGCAGAAAGACAAGATGTACTTAAACATCTCCACGAAACAGGACAGTCTGCCGCCGAGGTCAATGACCATTTTGACACACTGGTGCAGGAAGCTACGGATGCCTTCAAGGAACGTGTTAGCACTGTTCTGGAGGAAACCGTTCCGACACTGTGCGAAGAGGTCGTAAAAACAGTCGAAACACAGAAGCGTGAGCGTACCAAAGAAACGATTGAGGATGCTGTGCGTGACCATCTGCGTGGCTTTGCAAGAACGATTCCGTCCTTCCTTATGGCATACGGCGATGATTCTACCACTCTTGAGACATTTGATGTGATTATTCCTGACGAGGTTTTCCTTGAAGTCACAAGCATCACGCTCGATCAATTCCGCTTGCTTCGTGACGGTGGCTCGTATATCGATGCTGAAACCGGAGAAGAAAAGCACTATCCCGGAAAGTTGTTTGATCATGTAGTATTTGATGACTCTATCAAGGAATTTCTGGCACTCAAGGTAAGACTGTCGAATTATTTTGACGATACACAGAGTGAAGACATTTTTGACTATATTCCGCCGCAGAAAACTAACCAGATTTTCACACCGAAGCATATCGTGAAGCAGATGGTGGATTTACTGGAACAAGAGAATCCCGGCTGTTTCGATGATCCTTCAAAGACATTTGCAGATTTGTATATGAAATCGGGTCTGTACATTGCGGAAATTGTAAAGCGGCTGTTCAATTCTAATGGTATGAAACAGGCATATCCTGACAAAGCAAAGCGGCTGCAGCATATCTTTGAGAAGCAGGTTTACGGTCTTGCACCGACGGAGATTATCTATCAGATTGCACTTCACTTTATTCTTGGATTTGATGATGGTAATCTAATTCGAAATCATCATCTTCGTCAGTGTGATGCACTTCCTTTGGCGAAGAATGGTACACTAGAGTCAAAGTTGGATGCAATTTTTGACAGTATTGAATAGAATTGGAAGTAATGAATAGTGATTGGTGAAAAATTTACATTAATGCAATATTCAGTCAGCGCCATTCTTGGTCTGATTGATGTTGAGCAATTTGTTATTCCTGAGATACAGCGTCCTTTTGTATGGAAGCGCAGTCAAGTTCGTGATTTGATTGACTCTCTTTATAGTGGCTATCCAACCGGTTACATCATTACATGGAAGAATCCGGATGTAAAAACAAAGGATGGAGTTATCGCTGGTGGCAAGCACGTCCTGATTGATGGTCAACAGCGAGTAACAGCTTTAATGGCTGCTATTTCTGGATTAGAAGTACTTGATGATGATTTTAATAAGGATAGAATCAAAATAGCCTTTAATCCGTTAGCGATTGATTCCACTAAACGATTTGAAGTACAGGACGCTTCTCACTTAAAAGATAAAAAATGGATTCCTGATATATCCGTTATTTTTAAGCCTGATTTTAAGCAACGTGCATTTGAAAACCAATATGCAGTGTTAAATGAAGACGTTGACCTTGATGAAGTATCCGAAGAACTCACAAAACTTAAAGCAATCGCTAACCGTCAGATTGGTGTCATAGAGCTGGATCACACTCTTGATATTGACGAAGTTACTGACTATAAATGAGCATCCCTAAAAAATGCACAAAAAGATAGGACAACAGTCCCAAAAAGAGTTATAATGTACTTGTAACCTACATTAACTCAAAGGAGTGTTGTCCTATGAAAACAAATACAAACAGCGTCTTGTAAAGGTGAAACCCTTGCTTGATGCTTTCTTTTCATGGCTTGATGCACAAAACATCAGCGGAAAAGGCAAACTGGCAAAAGCAGTGGGATACGCACTGAATGAAAAGAAATATCTCTACACATTTTTAGAGGACGGTAATGTACCGATTGATAACAATCGTGCTGAGAATGCGATTCGTCCGTTTGCAGTTGGTCGTAAGAACTGGCTGTTCAACAATACAGAGCGTGGGGCAAAATGCAGTGCGATTCTGTATTCAATCATTTCCACAGCTCAGGCTAACGGACTGGATGCCGAGAAGTATCTGACTGAGCTGTTTTCACAACCAGCAGGTACCATTCTGCTGCCATGGAAGGAGAAAAACGATGAAACTGAAGCCTGAAGAAGCCGGTTTGTTTTATGAGATGTTTCTGCCGCTTCTCGATTATGTGAACGAGAACTACCATGTCACGATGGAAACCGTTCATTTCACAGGAGAACGCGTTGATCCCGGAGAAGCGGCAGAGGTGGCACAATTTTTATGGGAACGCACCTGGATTATTGATGACTACCTTGCCGGAGCTGTATTGCCTGAAGAACAGTGTGAGATCATTTTAAGCTGGAAACGCTGTGTTTCCGGAACGTTTATCATCGAACGGCATTTGAAGAAGAAGGGGTCAATCTTTATTTCTGATGACAATAATTCTGTATATCTGGTGAATGGCATTATTGACAGTTGGGAAGAAATGTTTTCGGGCATTCCGACACCGATGATCGTAAAGGCAACATTGCTTCCATTCCGGGATGTCATTATTTCGGATGGGCTGGTGTCTGCATTCCCGATTCGATTTGGCAGAAATATGGTCGCTGAATTTAAAAACAGTTATATGATTGCGAGGATGAATAAAACAATCATTTCACGGATATGAAGAGTGCAGCCGGGCAGATGTCCCGGCTGTTTTGTTTTGGGGAAAACCGCTGTAGGTGGGACGCGGTTTATTTTACGCTTACTATTTTACGCTTACAAAAGACCGCCTGTGGAGTGAACCACGGGCGGTTAGTAGCAATGTTTAATTGTATGATAGCGAATATAACCATTGAACAAATAAAGTTATTAAACCCCGAGTAATCGGGGTGAAATGGAACTATTCAAAATCTTCTCCAGAACAAAACCAGCAAAACCGAGAATTGCAAGAATATTATTTATCATAGGCATCCCTCCCTGAATACTAGCCATTATAACGTGTTCCCATTGTTTCCATGGCATTTCAAAGGTCACCCTTATCCGAGGCAGAACATATATATTCTATCATATTTTGAGGTATCTGTCAAGAAATCTTTTGTATGATGCTACCGTGATGAATCCGCTTTTATCTTTTTGCTTTTTTAAAGCATACAGTCCTCTTGAAACATCTTCATAGCTTGGATACTGTTCAGCGAGCCAATATAAGTACCAATTGTTCACCTTGTACTTGTCAACATGAAAAACATGATATTTATAAAACGAATTATGATTCGATAATGCCAACGCAGTATCAAGCAATCGTCGATCTTCAATATTAGGATATTGATTAAGGACAGAATAACCTATATCCGGAAGATTTTTTATTTTGCTTAGACTCATACATATGAAAGCAACATTTTTTAAAACAGCACCATCAAAATTAACATCCTTCATATTACAGTTGAAAAAAGTTACATTGGATAGAACAGCATTTTTAAAGGAAGAACCTTTTAAGTTACAGTGAGTGAAGTCAATATCAGATAAATTTGCATTATTAAAATTACAGCCGGTAATAATGCAATTCTGAAATTTATCATTAGAAAAGGTGGCATCCTTATAAATTATACTGTGAATATTAGATTGATAGTTATATCTGTTAGACCAGCCTGAATATTTTCGTCCAGAATTAGTCAATACGAATCTCACTAACTTACCTGCTTTACGTTTCCTAATGATCTTTAATTTTTGTTTTGCTTTTCGTTTTCTTTTGGTACGAGACATTTTATACCTCCTGTTGTTGAGAGTATACATATCAATTTGTCTGTTTTTTCTATTATACACCGTCACTCCAAAAAAGTCAACTCATCACCCACACCGGTTAGTGTCAAGCAAAAGTAGGCAGCTACTTTCAAAGTAAGCGTAAAATAAACCGCGTCCCACCTACAGCGGTTTATTTTACGCTTACGGGAAGGAACTTTTTCTTTGTATCAAAGATAGAGTTTTGATAGAAATAATCATAGCGAATTGGATACAAAGATTAGGAAAAATTAAAAGGTATGCCCTTGCGGTGTAAAATGCCCTCTTGCAGTGTAAAGGCAAGTGGGCATTTGTTTTCGGTAGATTTATTCACACTTGAGTGCTATAATTTATGGGAACGGAAAATTTGAATTTGTCAAAGAAACTTGATGACAATTAAGTGATAGTATTGCAGAAATGACAATCTGAAATTGAGGACTATAAATGAGCATCCCTAAAAAATGCACAAAAAGATAGGACAACAGTCCCAAAAAGAGTTATAATGTACTTGTGACCTACATTAACTCAAAGGAGTGTTGTCCTATGAAAACAAGTATACACTATTCTGAAGAAATTTGCAAGAGATTGGGGCTCTTCAGGTATAAGTGTGGGTTGAAATTAGCCTAAAATCCCATAAATACGTCACAATCCCAGTATAGGCTTTCGATTGGAAAGTGGAATGCGCAAATTCGAGCAAACCAGGTATACCATATCGATCAGATTCTGGATATTGCGAAAGCCGTATGCTTTGCGGATGATAAGCTTAATCTTGTTGTTGGCAGCTTCAATTCTGGCATTGCTCATCCCAAGGCGTATGGCATTCAGTATATGATCCTTGTGCCTTTTTATCTTCTTGTAGAGTTCATACACAGCAGGAATACGGCTGTGCGATGCCCGCCACAGCCAATGTTTCAACTCGACCTCTGCTTCGCCCAGGTCTTTCAGTTTCAGAAGAAGCCGCAGCGATTCTTTGAGGCAGTAGGCACGATACAAGCGTTTATCGGTTTTGGAGATCATTTCAACTCTGATCTTCTGCTTTTCAGTCAAATTTTCAGGAGCTTTACCGAGCGCATAAGATGAGTTTTTGATTTTGTCAGCTTTTTCTGATGCCTGACGAATTTCCTGAGTGACAGGATCATCTTCCTTCGGTCTGCCGGGCTTGCGAGGGTTTGCTTTTTTAAGTTCCTTCACCTGCGTATAGGCATCACGCCAAGACTCCCGTCTCACTTCATCAAGTGTATCCATAGCCCACTGCACAACATGGAACTGGTCAACGCAGCGAACACAGTCGGGAGTGAATTCATCGACGCACTCTGTGATCCATTTTGCACCGTCACCTGTGACAACCTTAATGCTTGTACGCTGTTCTTCGGTGAGCTGCTGATAGAATTTTTCAAGCACAGATTTCCCGTGACCGAGGGCAATCCACACCACAGTGTTCGTGTCATGATTGACGATGACAGTGATGTACTTATGCCCCTTTTTGTAGCTTGTCTCATCTATTCCGATGTTGACAAGATTGTCCAATCTATGCGAGATTTCAGGTTCGATCACATCTTTTGTACGGCTGATACATCTGCCCACAGTTCCCCAATCGACACGGAAATACTCCGCAACAACGCTGCGTGGAAGATGCACTGCAAACCAAGCTGCTGTCAGGTCAAAATCCTTTGTGAAGCCGCTGCCGGGATACGCCCACGGAATATCAGCAACAACTACTCCGTGCTCAAGACACTCAATCCGATGCGTCTGGTATTCAATCTCAACAAGTGTTGTGCCCCAGTCAAGTCCTCTCCAAATGCGGGGTTTCCTGCAACGGGAATCATATCCCGGACAGCGTCTGTGACAGTAAGGGCATTCGTTTTCGTGCCACTTGCTCGGACGTGCCTGAATGCGAATGTGGTTGACGCTATCGGCATCCGTGTAGAATTCGCAGCCTGTGATGACTGTATTCTTAAAATTAAGCAGCTTCTTGCAGAGAGACTTGGCAGATTTCATATTCAGGAGTACCTCCGATGTGGTAAAAGCAGAGTGTGTACTCTTACATTTTACCGCATCGGAAAAGTTCCTGCAATGCGACCGCCACCCTTGACAGAACCTGAAAGAAATGCTGTGCAGTCGGTGCCGACGGTGACGAACGGGGGAACAGCTCAACAGGTTCACCGTCGGTCAGTCATTGTAGCATTTCTTTCAGAACCTGTCAAGGGCAAGCCGCCTTACGGCGGTGGCTGGTTTTGCCTCCGATTCCGAATCTAAGAACAGCTCGTTCGTTTCAAACCCTGGATTCTACCCACACATATGCCAGAAGCCTCTTTCAAAAAAAACAATATAACGGGATGGCGAAGAAACTATCCCGTAAAAGGGCATCCCGATTTTGTTTTTCTTGATAAAAAGATTGCTATATTTGTTGACGGCTGCTTTTGGCACGGACACGATTGTAGGAACACTCGTCCTTCCGATAATGCGGAGTATTGGAATAAAAAACGAGAACGCAATATTAGGCACGACAACGAAGTAACCGCCTTGTTTGAATAGCGAGGTTGGACTGTAATTCGCATTTGGGAAGTAAGCGTAAAATAAATCCATGACTTCCAAACAATTGAACTTTGGTGTATAGTAAAGTCCGAGCAACTCTATAGAGCGGATGAGAAAATTTTAGGGCTATAAGCTAGGCTTGACGGTCAAAACACGTTTTATCCCATCGCAGGATTTATTTCCCCTGCGGTGGGATTTTCTATTGCCCTCATGACGGCAAAAACACGTTATTCCTTCTCCACTCCCAGCAGATAATCCACGCTGGTATCAAAAAATTTTGCGAGATAAACCAGCTTCTCCAGTGGGATTTCCGTTTTATGCGACTCATAGCGTGAGTAGGTTTGCTGGGAAACGTGCAGGATTTTCGCCATTTCGGCTTGAGAGAGTTTGCGTTCTTCCCGCAATTCTCGGAAACGTAGGTGCATAAGGCTTACCTCCTTAGGTAGATCTGTCACATCCGCACAAGACATGAGCAGCGTATTTGGTCGGTTTACACGTTGACTTTTACTCGAAAAGTGAGTAATATAGGATACTGACATGAGGCGGCTCTCTTTCGTCAAATCCGTCCATTGACACACCGGATTTTCAGGCGAAAAGGAGTCGATTCTGCTATCATTATAGCAGAATTACAGAAAAAATAAAGTGCATTTCATTAACATTTCGTGGATTTCGGCAGGAAAACCAAGCGTTTTTTACGAATCCGCAGTCTGAAAAATGGTCAGGAGGAGCTTAAAAATGCCAAGAAGAGGAAGTAACATCTATAAGCGAAAGGACGGTCGGTTTGAAGGGCGTGTTGCAATTGGACACAAGGAAAATGGTGCGTTGCGGTACAAGTATGTATATGCTCACACGCTTTCGGAACTGAAGAATAAAATGCTCCGGTTTCAAATTACGGTGCAGAAGCAACCGATTTCTTCTATTAAATTGACCGTAAAAGATGCAGCCATGCAGTGGCTTTCTTCGGCGAAACTACGTGTGAAACCGTCCAGTTATGCCAACTATGAAAATATCATTCGCAGCCATATTCTTCCTGTTTTAGGTGCTGAGTTTTTGGTGGATATTACATCGCAGCAGTTGAATGACTTCATCTACAGCAAAATGCAGAGCGGATCATTACACGGTGGAAAAAGACTTTCTGCACGCTATGTTCGGGATATGATGCGTGTGTTCCATAGCATCGAACGCTATGCGGAACAGGAATACGGAATTCGAGAAACGCATTTCACCATGCCGAAAATCGAAAAAAAGCAACTGGACGTGTTGAATGCAGAGGAACGAAAGAAGTTGGAACAGTATCTTTTAGCGAATAAAAGCATCAGCAATTTGGCGATTTTGCTTTGCCTATTTACCGGTTTGCGAGTTGGCGAATTGTGCGGTTTGACTTGGGGTGATATTGATTTTCAGAGCGGAACGCTTTCCGTCAATCGAACCGTACAGCGAATCAACCGACATGGCAATTCTGAAGTCATCATCGGTTCTCCCAAAAGCAAGACCTCGATACGAGTTGTTCCGATTCCGGAATTCCTGTTGGAGCTTTTAAGAGAACGAAAAGGCGATGATACTCGATATTTGATTTCCGGAAAAACAAAGCCGGTTGAACCACGAGTAATGCAATATCGATTTCAGAGGATTCTCAAGACTTGCAGAATCCGAAAAGTGCCATTTCATCTGCTCCGGCACACTTATGCTACGGATTGCATTGCACACGGATTTGATGCAAAAACGTTGAGTGAACTACTGGGTCATGCGGATGCAAGCATTACCTTGAATCGTTATGTGCATTCGTCTATGCAGATGAAGCAAGAATATGTAAAACGATTGATGCTAAGCGTTTGAGCAGTCAAAATATCGTATGGAAAAGCAATAAATATGGATTTTTCAAGGCAATTTATGAGAAATTTATCAATGGACGGATTTGACGAAACGAAAATCATCTCTTTTTCTTATTATACCACATTTGAAATGCTTTATTCTACTTGCTTTTTGAAGAAGGGTGTGGTATGATAAAAAGAAAAAGGGGTAAATGAAATGCTTAGGATTGCTGTAATTGATGACGATAAAACACTGTTATGTGATATGCACAAGCTATTTGATCGATTTATCATTGCTTATGATTTTGATTTTACCGTAGAATATTTTTCATCTTGTGAAGATATCTATGCAAAATTCAAAGCAGGAGAAAAATATGATTTACTTTTCCTTGACATTGAGTTTCCGGAAATGAAAGGTACAGAATTTGGGCTGCAGCTGCGGAGACAAATGAAAAATTATGATACGCAAATTGTTTTTATTTCTACGATTCGGGATTATGCCATGGAATTATTCAAGATTCGACCGATTGCTTTCTTGATCAAGCCAATTGCTTATGAGGACTTATGCAAATGTTTGCAGGATTATATGTTGGATTACAGTAATTCGGATAGTTTTTTGGAATATATATCGGAAAATACAAAGCATAAAATCAAATTGAAAGAAGTTTTGTATTTGGAATCTAACGGGAAAAAAGTGATTTTTCACACAAAAACAGAAGAGTTTGCCGTGAATGGGAAAATCAGCAGTATCATTGAGGAAAACGGTAGTAAATTCCTTTGCATATCAAGAGGCGTTTATGTAAACATAAAACACATCATTAAGGCAACATCAAAGGAAGTAACATTGGAAGACGGCACATCACTTTTTATCAGCCGAGGGCAGCAAAGCATTGTAAGAGATCGATTGTCTGAATTATAAAATCGGGAGGTATGTATGGAAACTTCTTTATACTTAGTATCCAATGCAATTCGTGTTTATGCCATTTGTATTCTTTTGGATTCATTTCTTGGGGAACTGAAAAGCAGAACAATCTATAAGAAAGCTGCATATATAGCCTATTATTTTATCGGAAGTCTGGTTTGGATTATATCACAAAATACGAATATCAATCTTGTTATCAATACAGCAGCAATCATCTTAATTTCTATTCTGTACTGTGTAACTTGGAAAAAACGAGTCTTTTCTGCAATATGGGTTTGTGCGGTTGGAATGTTTATAGATTGGATTGCATTTTCTGTTTTGGGAGAGCTACAGTTTGTGCAAAGCGGTCTTTTGCAAAACATTTCATTTTTAATTGTTGCCTTTTTATTCCGACATTTATATCATAAAAATGTGGAGTATTCATCGAAGTCTCCATATTTTTGGCTCATTATTTTAATTGCTCTTGGAACAATTGCAGTAGGAATTCTGACAGTAAATGATAGTTCCAAGCATGACATCATCGTTGCAATTATCCTGCTTCTTATTAATCTTATCAATTTTTACACGTATCATCTGGAACAAGACCGACTGAAAAACAAACACATGGTGGAATTGATTCAGGCATCAAATGATGCTTATCAAAATCAGCTTAAAATCATGGAGACTTCCCAAAGAGAAATGCGGTATTTGCGACACGATATGCAAAAGCACTTGAACACCATGCGTAGGATGCTGCAAGAGAAGGAGTATGCGGAGGTGCAGGAGTATCTCACGACAATCGAGAACGCAATTATTGTGAAGGAAGAATACTCGAAAACAGGCAATCGTGATGTGGATAGCCTGATTAATTATGAGTTGGCTTTAGCGTCTGATTTAGGTACAGCAATTATGTGCAGAATTGACTTACCGGCAGAATTGAATATTTCATCCTTTGATATGACCGTGATACTTGGAAACTTGTTGGATAATGCGATAGAAGCTTTGCGTCAGTCAGAAAACAAACGGCTTCTGCTCTCCATGAAATTGACTCGTGGAATTGTACGAATTGATATTGAAAACAGCTACAACCCAAAACAGAAAAAGAAAGCGGATCAAAAACAACATGGAATTGGTCTCCTAAGTGTTTCACATACGCTTGAAAAATACCATGGTGATCTGAAGCACTATGTAGAAGATAACAACAAATATCATACAACAGTGACCATGTTCAATGGAACAGAATGAAGAAATCGGACGTTCTAAAGCGTCCGATTTTTTGTTGAAAAAAGCCGATTTTTGCATTTCATACCCAAAAGTCATACAGTTCATGCCATAAGTCGGTTTTAAAAGTCCTATTTGTGCTATCATAAGTTAGCGAAGAAAGAAGGTGCATGGGATGTTTGAAGAAGCATCCAATCGGATTACAGCATGGCTGTCCAAAATCAAAATCATAAGTTCAGACCAAGAAGTTGTATGCAAATGGGGAATGACACATATATTGGATACCCTTTTCAACATTGCAACTTTTACTGCAATCGGATTGCTTTTTCGAATGCTTCCGGAAACAGCTGTATTTACAGTCGCATATATTCCGTTGCGGTCATTCGCAGGTGGCTATCATGCAAAAACACCATTTCGATGCTGGGTTATTTCCAATTTTCTTTTAATCGCGGCATTGCTAATAGTTCGGTATGTTTCTCATTTTACTGCCTTCTTTTTATTGCTGACAGCTTTGAGTTTGCTCTGTCTCGTTGTTTTGATGCCTGTATCTGATATCCATAAAAAGTTATCGGAAAAGGACAGAAAAAAGTATCGAAGAAAAGGACTCATGATATTGATGGTAGAAATATGTGCATCTGCTATGCTCTGTTATTTTGCCTTAATAAATTTCTCTTACAGCATTTTTAGTGCATGGATACTGTTGTCCATCATGCTCATTGGCGGAAAGATTAAGAATGGCGTACAGGCGAAAAAATGAGAAAAAGTGCATTTCATACCCAAAAATCATACAGTTCGTGCCATAAGTCAGCTTTTTTTCTTGACTTTGTGTTACAATGTAGGCAGACCAAATGAAGGCCTAAATATCAAATTGGAAAGGTGGTGCATTCACATGAAAAAGAAGATTTGCTCTTTCATTACACGCTTTGGCGGTACAATGGCAGCATTGGCCCTTGTTGTTGCTACCATGACAGCAAATTCGACCTGTTTCTGGCTTTCTTATCAGCCGGAAGAGCCGGAAGAAGTGAAGATGCTGAAAAAGGATTGATTTAAAGCTGTCTTTCCGGCAATTATGAATTGCTGCGTTGCAAAAAGAGAGTAGGTTGATGACAATGTGAAATTTTATTTAAAGGAAAATATGAGAGCTTGTGTTCATCGGTTCAGCACACGTCTTTTCGGCAAATTTTCCTGCTGAACTTCGTCAAATATCCTTGCAATACGACAGTATTCCTGCGGATATTTTCCTTGTCAGCATAAAAATTATGCTCGAAAGTCCGCATACTTTACCGATGAACACAAGCTCTTAATTTGCTTGTATTATCTGACATATTGAACTGTGAGACTGAAAACATTTATGGTATTCTCTAAAATTCTCTGCTTTTGTTGGAATATTTTCAAGATATCCGCAATGTCATGATGCTTGTTATTTTCCTTGGAAGCAAGTTTTTTTTGATTACCTTTAAGAGCTTGTGTTCATAGCAAAAAAGTGGTATAATAAGAGATATGAAAAAAGAATATCAAGCAACAAATTACGAAAGTGATTTGACAGACAAACAATGGGAAGCAATCAAAGAATTCTTTCCATCCGGAAATAAAAGCAAATATCATAAACGATCATTAGTAGAAGCAGTGTTGTATATCGTAAAGACAGGCTGCCAGTGGAGAATGCTGCCACATGACTATCCGCCACATGATACTGTATGGAGTTTTTATCGCCGAGCAAGAGAGAACGGCATATGGGACAAAATGATGAAGCATCTTGTCAAAATAACACGAAAACAAGCAGGAAGGAATGAAGAACCAAGTTACGCACTGATCGATTCACAGAGCATAAAAACAACGTGTTACGGAGAAAATCACAAAAGGAAGAAAACGGCACATCGTAACAGATACGATGGGAAATCTCCTATGTATTCGCGTCCATGCAGCAAATATTCATGATACAAAGGGCGGCGTATACACGTTTGAAAAAGCACTTTATCGGTATCCGGCGATTCAGGCAGGGTGTGCAGATGGCGGTTATAGAGGGACATTTCAGAATACTTTTGATGAATTTCACAACATCAGAATTGATATTTCTATGCAAATCAAAGAGCAAAAAGGGTTTCATGTTCTCCCGAAACGCTGGGTTGTTGAACGTACTTTCGCATGGCTAAACTGTTCACGCAGATTATCAAAAGATTATGAAACTTCTTGTTGCTCTGCTGAAACGATGATTATGATTTCTCATGCTGCTACACTTTTAAAACGCCTATGAACACAAGCTCTGATAGAAATTTATGGATAAGGAGTGGATTCATCATGTGATTTTGGTTATGTAAAAAAACGTGCATATTAAACAAGAAGATGTGGAGGTATCAAAATTTGATGAAGTTAAAGAAAGTTGTAGCTGCCGGATTGTCTGTTTTATTGCTGCAAACACTGATGGAACCATCTATGCAATTTGTTGCGTTTGGAATGGACGAATCTGTAGCAATAGACAATGATGGAATCTCTTCCGATATAATGGAAGCGGATGACGAAAATTTAAATTTGGATGCACTTCCAGATGATTTAAGAAATAGGTTTTCAGAAGAACTACAAAATGCTGTGAAGTTAGATGAATCGACCTATGCTGATTTGTATAATGTCGTTACCATCAACGATGATGGCACAAAATCACTTATTGCATTTGAGGAACCCATTAAATATTTTGATGAGGATTCTAACAGTGTGCGTTTTATTGAAAACACGATTGTTCCTGCTGCGGAAGACAGAGCGGCTTATGTGAATTATGGAAATGATTATAGTGTATCTTTTCCGAAGAATATTAGTGATGGTGTTTCCCTTTCAGTAGAAGATTACTCTATTTGTATGACTCCTCTAAACGTTTCTAATAGTGGTGAGCCACAGGCTTCTAGCAATGAAGTTGTTTATAATAGCATTTTTGATGACAGTACTGATGTACACTATTCTCTTGAGAATTCTGGAATAAAAGAAAGCATCATTGTTGATGAAATGACAGGTTGCACTTGTTATGATTTTATTCTTTCGGTGAATGGAGTAATTCCTGAAACTACAAGCGGAACGTCTATCTCTTTCTTGGATGAAGTAAGCGGTGATTCAGTTTTCACAATTCAGCCTACGTTTATCGTAGATTCCTACAGTGGTGAATATACTGATGGAGAAAATCACATCACATATAATAATTACTATACTATGGAAGAGCAGGAAAATGGAACGTACTTACTTCATATGAATCTTGATGAAGATTTTCTCAATGCTGAGACAACTGTCTATCCATGCGTAATTGATCCTTCAGTTTGGGCTGTCAATTTTTTTAGTGACAGTAGCTCCTATGTGCTTCAATCAGGTGGATCAGGGTATAGCGGCAGTCAATTGAGTGCAGGTGGTTTTAATGGATCTGGGGAGCACCTTTCCTATATAAAAGCTACTTCTGTAGAAAAATTTCGCTGGATTGAACCAGATAGGTTAAAATCAGCAAATTTTAATGTGAAAGCAAGTTCAAGTGGCTATAGCAATTCTTGTACGATAAATTGCTATGACTCTACCACGAATTCAGATGTTTCTGAGGTAACATATTCCGAATTAACTTCCTCTTTAGGAGCATTGCAGAGCTCTACTACTTTTACTACGCTTGGAGCAACGTATTCATTTGATGTCACTGAGCTTTTTAGAAACTGGCTTAAATTTGAACTTGGAGAAGGAGGAAAAGATCCAGCGTATGGATTCATTTTACGTGGTGCAGACAATGCGTCAACACCAGGACGTTATTTTAGTTCTACTAATTCCTCGAATACTTATTTTTATCTTGTTTATGAGGAAGGCGAAGAAATTGATGACGGCTTTTACAATATTAAAAATGTATCTACTGGAAAATATTTGAGATACAACAGTGGTGGGCGGTTAAGTTTGTCTTCTTATTCTTCGAATAGTTGTAAATGGCAGATAATCTTGAGTAAGAGCGAAGATGGAGCAACAACTTATGGTACGTATACATTAAGACCATATAGCAATTTGAATGTTTCAATGAAAGGTGTTACGACAGGAGAATCTGTTATAACAAGTTCTACAGGAAATACTTTTAGAATTATACGTAATGAAGATGATACATTTCGGATAATGCCGGCAGGAGATAGCTATGCTTGGGTAAGTAATGCAATTGGTATTAGTTCGAATTATGCTACCATTCAAGAATACTTGAATGACGATACGATGAAATGGACATTCGAACCGGTAGTAAACAAATATTTTTCTGAGTATTCTCCTGATGATTACAATGTAACTTCTGGAGACTATCCGACACAGTATCGAATGAATTGTTATGGATACGCATTTTGTAATATGTTATATTATGCTGATTATTCAAAGTATACATATTATAAACAGCAACCTGGTGAATTTGCGTCAACATCAAATAAAGCAAATCGAAAAATAAATATTATTTCGAACAACCCAACTGAAAGCATGGACAATATTGTATATAACATGAAACTGGATGCATCACGGCTTGGATATACACTGACGGAATATACACCTTCTGGATCTACTGTAAATCAATATGGATCAGATTCTAGATTAATTGCCATTGTTACAGGAAATGAAGATTATCATTATTATATGCAGCATAATGATGGTACTTGGTCTCATAAACCAGGAGAAGGCAAAGTGACAAATTGCTCTATTTCATCAACAAGTAGTGCACCGGTCTATTTAACGAATGAGAATATTCAGTCATTAGCAAATCAAGGAATGTATGCTGGCGGAGATTTAAAGTTTTTCGTAATCACAAGAGATGCTATAGCAGATCATCCGCACGGTATAGAAAACAGTTCAACGCAGAGCACGCTTTACTATAAGGATATTGCTGGAAGCTTTATGTTTACCGCATCAACATTGTCGTTGTCTACCAAGAATGCTTGCTTTGATTATTATGATGATGTCGATTTTTACACATTTGTTCCAACCTCAACGAAAACCTACACATTGTCTACAACTTGTGATTCTGGGGATGATATAGATGGCATTATTTATGATTGTAATGGTAATATCATCGCTACAGCAAAGAATGTAGGACAAATCAATCGAATATTTAATGCAACAAGTGGGAAACGATATTTTATAAAGATATACAACTATGCCCACAATCCGGGTGAGTATACTGTTACAATATCGTGATGTAAGGAGGAATTATGTTGAAAGTGAAAAAATCAAAGCCCATATTAATATGTGCGATTTCGTTAGCCTTATGTGCCATGGGTTCCTTGACAGCAGTTGCTGTCAATCACATCGGGAATGATCAAAATCAGTCTGCCACAGTGATCGCAGCAAATGAAGTATGTGCTATGGACAATGTTCAAGAAGTGGAAGATGAGGGAGACATGATGTTTGGGACATATGAGCGAAAGGAAGCAGAACTAAATGGGGAATGCTCGACAGATGCTGATCGAGTAACTGTGGAAGAAGTCGAAGAAATGATTCATAATGGAATGGATTATAGTATGATCGAAAGCAAACTTGCAGAGATTCATCCTTTTGCAGATTTTACAGGCGGTAGTGGTGTCACGATAATCGAGTATTGGCTTGACGAGACCGGCAATGACAAAATTCTTTTGATACGGGAGCAGGAAAATATTATTCATGTGGTTGATTCCTCAAATGATTCAGAGGATCTCTATGATGTGTTGATGTGAGGTGCGTTAATATGAAAAAAGTTAGTATGAAAAAAATTGCTTTTGTAATGACAATTGCCGTGGCGGTTGCGTGGAATTTTCCTACTGCGTTGATTGCAGGTGCATCAGAGCGTGTAGGTGCTGTGGATGTTTTAGATACGACTGAAACAGCAACAACAGAGTGTGCTGTCTTAACAACAGAATCAGAATTGGAAGAAAACGAAAAGTTTTCTGGCATTTCAACAAGTACCAATGTTTCAGTTCCTGTGGAAACTACTACGGAGTGCGTTGTTACGACAAGTAATGTCGAATTTGGAGAGGATACGAAATACACAGATTCCTCTACGGAGCAACAAGAACAACTTTCCGAATTGAAAGCAAAAGGAAAGTTGTTATTCGGGGAATTTCCTCGGAAAGAGAAAGAAATTCTTGGGGAGATTGAGCAGGACTCAGCAAGAGTTACTATGGAGGATGTCAGCAACCTTCTTGCATCAGAGAATGATTTTCAGCAGGTGTATAATGGAATGCTTGCGATTGCGGGATGCCCGGATTTCATTGGTGGAAGTGGTGTGACAGACGTTGAATTTTGGTTGAATGAAACAGGAACGGAAAAAATCTTGTTGATTTTGGAGCAGAAAGACATCATTTATGTGGATTGTTCTGAGGATGGCACAGTTGCAAATTCAGAATTGCTATATTCGGGAAAACAAGGTTCAAGCTCGATTGTAACTACAACATCCACAACTCCTGTGGAAACTACTACGGAGTGTGTTGTTACGACAAGTAATGTCGAATTTGGAGAGGATACGAAATACACAGATTCCTCTACGGAGCAACAAGAACAACTTTCCGAATTGAAAGCAAAAGGAAAGTTGTTATTCGGGGAATTTCCTCGGAAAGAGAAAGAAATTCTTGGGGAGATTGAGCAGGACTCAGCAAGAGTTACTATGGAGGATGTCAGCAACCTTCTTGCATCAGAGAATGATTTTCAGCAGGTGTATAATGGAATGCTTGCGATTGCGGGATGCCCGGATTTCATTGGTGGAAGTGGTGTGACAGACGTTGAATTTTGGTTGAATGAAACAGGAACGGAAAAAATCTTGTTGATTTTGGAGCAGAAAGACATCATTTATGTGGATTGTTCTGAGGATGGCACAGTTGCAAATTCAGAATTGCTATATTCGGGAAAACAAGGTCCAAGCTCGATTGTCGATAAAGCACTATTAGTTGGGAGTTATAAGGTATATAATGACATTGCAGGATTATCTACAACAACGACAGAAAATACCTCTGTAACTACAACATCCACAACAGTTGTCAGTGTAGAAACTACTTCCACTTCATCCGAGGAAACAGCAACTACAACGCAGACAGAAGTTACAAGTGAAGAGCCTATGGAAACATCTGCTTCGGACATTACAACAACTGCTACATTTGTTACTACGTCAACAACAGAATCCAGCGGATTACCACAAACAGGTTATCGAGTTTCTTCAAAAGATGCAGCAATGCTAGGAACTGCGTTAATTTTGATTGGTTCTGCATTGGTAAGTTATGTAAGTCGGAAACACGAATGATAGAGATTTCATTTTATGTATAAAGCGAAAAAGCCATGTGTGTTGAACCTTGGCTTTTTCGCTAATTCAAGGAAACGTTGCTATGAAATCAAAGAAAAAGGTATTATTTTTCGGGCTACTTTTCATAACCGTTGGCATATTTATTTTATGCTTTTTTGGTTACAAGCATATCAGCCGTGAAATTCAAAAACAACAGCTTCTAAAAACCAGCATCGTCTTGGACATTCCAAGTGCTGATATCTATGTTCCGGTAGTCGAAGGAACAGATGGCGATAATCTGCACATTGCTGCTGGGCATTTTGAAAATACTGGTGCAGTTGGTTCTGGAAACTTCTGTATCGCCGGTCACAACAGTACGATTTATGCGGAGATTTTCAATACGTTATCAGAGGTAGAAGTGGGGGATAAGATCTATCTTATCAATAACGATGCAAATCATACAACGTACACCTACACCGTATCGAAAATTGATATCGTAGAGCCGGAAGATACTTGGATTTTACAGGATTACGGCGACGACCGTATCACAATTGTTACCTGTACAGATGATGGGGAAAGAAGAATGGTTGTAACGGGAATGAAAGCGGAAGAATGAGCTGTGTTTATTGATACCAAGATTAAAGTAGCCAAAAAATAAAATAGAAATGCAGTAAGATATTTACTGCATTATATACGAGGTGATGCAAAAAACAGATAAAAAACAGAGGTTGCACATAAGAGATCTGATTTCGATGGTTCACATCAAAAATTAGCCATTTTATGATGCAGGAAGAAAAAGATCGATTCATTTCGATCAGGTGAAAAAATGATGGGAGGCTTATATGTCAAAGTTTAAAAGAGTAACTTCTGGACTGGTTGGGGTAGCTATGGCTGCAAGTATGTTTACCAGTATGCCATTTTCTGCTTTTGCAGAAGATGAAGCAGAAACAAATAACCAAACCTATGTGTATGATGATTATGAAGTCTCATACCAAGTAACCAACTCGTGGGGCGATACGGAAGTGGTATCCATCACTTTGTCCAATACGGGTGACAGTACAATTGAGGATTGGATGCTGTATTTCGATCCAAATGGAGAAGTGCAGTATACGACCGATTGCCAGCAGCTGACAACATCTGATGGAATCTCGTATTTCAAAAACAGTGGTTACAATGCCGATGTCGCACCGGATTCCTCTGTGACTTTCGGCTATGCGGTGAATGATTGCGAAGCAGTTCCGGAATCCTTTACACTCTGCCAGAAAAGAGGAACCAAGACGGATGGGTATACGGTTTCATTGAATGTAAACCAGTCTTGGGGCGATTCATTCAGCGGCGAAATCGTCATCCAAAATAACACAGACACTGCGATTGAGGCATGGGAACTGACCATTGATACAAACTTCACTATTACGGAAATCACCAACAGCTGGGCGGCAACGGTTACAGAATTGGAGCCATACAGCTATCTGTTGAAAGGAACGTATACCGGAACAGTTGCAGCAAACTCCAGCGTTTCCCTTGGCTTTATTGGTGTGAAGGATGGCGAACCGGAGATTTCAAGTTATTCCTTGACAGAAGTACAAGTAGATGCGGATTATGTAACCCTGCTGCATTGTTATGAAGATTGGGAAAATCTTCCTGATACTGATGGAGATGGTTTGCCGGATCTTTATGAACAACTAATTGGTACAGATGCTGCAGTTGCTGATACCGATCAAGATCAATTACCGGATGGATATGAAGTAAAAACACTAAATTCGGATCCAACCAATGCAAATTCTTTAGATGTTACACAGAATGATGGTGCCTACGACAGCGATAAAGATGGGTTATCCAACTATGAAGAGTACACACTGGGAACAGATCCCCTTACAGCGGATTCCGATCATGATGGGCTGTCCGATGGTGACGAAGTAAATACTTATGGTACAGATCCACTGAAATCAGATACCGATGGGGATGGTTTGTCTGACGGTGATGAAATTGCTCTTGGTTTGAATCCATTGGTGGTAGACACGAATGGAGACGGTATTCCGGATAATGAAGAGAAATTTTCTCAAAGTAAAACTTTTGATGCTGCTGACGAAGATACAGTGGTTCAGAAAATAGATGTGGCATTTGAAGGAACAGGCTACATCAATTCAAATACCACAGTGGAAAGTGTTATGGATACCGATTGGATGTGCTCTAATGTGGTTGGTTTGATTGGCGAACCTTACGACATTTCATCGGATTCAACAATCACAGAAGGAACTATTACATTCCATGTTGATGCAGAAGCACTTGGGGAAAGCTCATTTGACGATTTGACTGTTCTGTGGTATAATGAGGAAGAACAGCGATTTGAAGAGATGGAAACGACCCGAAATAGTGAGAATTCTACACTTTCTATTGCAATTACGCATTTTAGCAAGTATCTGATTGTGGATTGTGAGAAGTGGTATGCTGCATGGAAAGAAAATTATTATCCGGAGAGCGATGTTGACTTGCACACAGCAATTACCATAGATTGCTCCTCAAGTATGAGTTGGAATGACCCAGATAGATGCAGAGTTGATGCTGCAAAAGGGTTTGTAAATGTCATGGCAGACAATGATTTAGCTTCTGTTACATTATTTGCAAGTAATGTAAATGACAAGCAATCTCTTAGTACTTTAACAAAGGACAAAGAATTATTGAAAGAGACGATTGATAATGTAACATCTATTGGTACAACGAACTATGAAGAAGCTCTCCAATACTCCATCAATAGCTTGGATGTGGATAATAACACATCTTCTGAAAATATTATAATTTTCCTATCTGATGGATACCCAACTAATGATAGTGGATATAACATAGATCCAGATGATTTTGATTATTCCATTATAAATGAAGCAAAAGCTGCAGGAATTAAAATTTATACAATTGGTTTGACAGATAACGTTTGCGAAACCATTTTGGAAGAAATGGCAGAAAGAACCGGCGGCGAATATTTCTACGCCAATACCGCCAAGGAATTAGTACCATATTTCTTGAACATTAATGTTACAGAAAAGTATGATACCGAGACGGACATAGATAACGATGGAATTCCGGATTTGTTTGAAATATACGGTATGCCAGTTGCAAATGGTCAAGTGCTGTTCAGCGATACTGAGTCGAAGGATACGAATAACGATGGAACTCTCGATAGCAATCCTAAAGATAGTGATGGTGATGGATTGAAAGATAGCGAAGAAGTCAATGTTATGTATGTGAACGATGACACAGATGCAAAACTGGCAGCGGAATATGTTTCGGAGTACTATCCCAACATAGAAGTTAATGCGTGTGGCGGTATTTATTTTAAGATGAATTCTGATCCGAAGAATGATGATACTGATGGAGACCTTGATTTTGATAATGCCGACCCAGATCCACTGAATTATCAGTTGAATGGATACTTTGCTCAGAAAATGGGCGAGCTGCAGAAAGCAGCACAAGAGTATCTTGAAAATTCATATACATCATCAGAAAATGATGATTATTATGGAAGAAAAGATATATGGCTTGCTTTTACATTTTTGCGTTGCTTCAATTCAGATTATAACTGGAATCATTCTAATTGGAATAACGCAGCTGGAACTCTCTCTGAAAGTGAATTTAATTCATTTAAAAATTTTTTGAACTCCTCGTATGAGAGTGTGTATAAATATTTTGTGAACACAACCGAGATAAATGCTGGCGACTTAGGAGAGCATATTGATTTATATCATATGTGTGCAACATTAAGTGCGTATTCATATAATAGTTTTGCTAAGGTATTAGTAGACAAAGAGTATATAGATAATTTGTGCGGATGGGCTGGAGATTTTCAGACATTGATGAATTCTGCATATAATAAAACGTACAACACCAATCAATATACAACGATATATGATGCATTTTATAATCAGATGGGTCGCTCTGACGATTATTTCAGTAAAGACGATTTATATGCAGATGTTGCATCACTTGGAGTAAATGATATTTTTTTAGTAAGTAGAAACGAATCTCTTCGAGATGTGTTTAATTCATACTTTATTTACTCAAGTACAAGCGCCTATGTAAAAGATATAGCAACTGTTCTTTCTTTATCTGATATGCAAACATTCACAGAAAAATTCACCTTTAGTTTCTTTATTACAAAGAAGATAGATCAATATGATTCAAGCTATAACATTTCTGATTCGGATATACAAAATGGTTTAAGTGCATTTGTTGCATATCTATATGATAACTATGACTGCAAGATTAAGTAGATGCCCTTGGAGGAATTGAATCATATGAATAAGATAGAAAAACGATTTAAGAGTTTCTTAGCATCTGTGTGTGTATTTGCTTTTTTATGCTTTGGTTCTACATCTGTGGTTGCACTTGAATCATCGGGATCTATTAAGAATATTGGCTGGTCTATTTCATCCGACACATTACTGCTCGAGGACGAAAATGGAAATTGGAATGCAATATTCGAAGGCAACATATGTACTGTTAACGGGTTAATATTGAGTGCTTCATGTGTGACATTTGAAGAGCTGTTCTCAGAAGAAAATGGTGACTTATTTGAATGGCTTTCTGAACATCCTATAGATACTCTTAGCATCAATGTTGAAGTTCTTGATTCCATTGCAAGTGAAGATCATTTAATCGGAAATGTTGATACTCTTATTATTGGAAAAAATGTGCAATCAATTCGAAATGATTCCTTCTTAGATGTGAAGTATTTGAAGAATGTCTACATTTACTCAAGTAATATTGATCTAACAAATACCGGTATAGGTTTTTCTTATGAAGGAGAACTGAGCGATATTGTTATGTATGGTTACATCGGCTCTACAACCGAAACTTACGCAAATGAAAACGGCTTTACTTTCATTGCTTTAGATGCTGATCCGAATACGACAACAACTACCACTGATGTAATCATCACGACCACTGATACAACAACTGTTACAACCGCCAATAGCACGGAGACAATTACAGAAACCACCACAATCTCCAATGTGGAATCAACTGTTACAACAACAGAAACAAATTTCACAACTATTGGTGATATGACCACGGAGACAGTTGAGACAACAGATTCAACTAGCAATACCACAACAGTTGCCAATATTGTCGAAGTAGATGAAACAAAAGCTTTGACAGACAGTTCCACTACGACCGAATTAACTTCCGATATTGCAAAAGTCGATGAAACCGCAAAAGCAGCCTCAACAGAAACCAGCACTAATACAACAGAAACAACCTCTACAACTACCACAACAACGGATGACACTACGCTTCCACAAACCGGATATTCCAAATGGTATCATGTAGTGGTTATACTGGCAGCTTGCATGACTGGAACTGGTGCTGTAATGGTAATTGGTTCCGGTGCATTGAAGAGAAAACAAAAGTAAGACTTGCAATTGTAAAATCAGAAAAAGTACCATGCCTCGAAATAGGTTCAAAGCATGGTGCTTTTCTGCAATAAGGAGGAACGGTACATGAAATTTTTGAAAAAAGCCGTAAGTATACTTGCCGCTTGCGGAATTGCCATAGCAGCAATTCCATTTTCTGCGATTCCGGCGGATGCGGCGATTCTTTACTCTCTCGATGATGGCGTTCTGACTATTAAATCGCCGGAAGTTATCGAAAAAGATGGAACAAAAGTACCATGGTATGATGAGCGTGACCAGATTACATCTCTTGTATTGCGAGATGGCATTACGGAAATTGGCGACGCTCTTTTTACAGATCTCACTGCACTAGAAACCATTGATTTTCCGGATACGCTAACAACAATTGGTACAAACAGCTTTCGGAATTGCACTTCCTTGAAAAGCATTGAATTGCCATCTTCTTTAACCACGATTGGCATTGGAGCTTTTGGAGATTGTACACAGTTGCAATCGGTGCAGTTTTCTGAAGGATTGAAGAGCATCGAAACTGGAGCGTTTCACGATTGTTCGGAGTTGACAGAAATCACGCTGCCTGGAACATTGTCTGAACTTGGTGATTCTGCATTCTATAATTGTTCTTCATTGGCTAGTATATCAATTCCAGCAGGGGTTACAGAATTGAACGAACTCACTTTTGTTGGCTGTACTGAATTGGAAGACATTACAATTGAAGGAGAGTTGACTTACCTTGGAGGCAATGTGTTCAGTGCAACAAAGTGGCTTGCGAACCAGCCGGATTGGGTGATTGTACAGGACAAATTTCTGCAAGCCTATCAAGGAACGGAAACAGATTTGGTGATTCCGGAAGGGGTAACCTATATTTGTGACAGAGCTTTTTCCGGAGGAGAAATCAAATCAGTGAAGCTTTCTGATTCCGTAAAAACAATTGGGAATAGCGTATTCTTATCGTCCACATTGGAGACGATTGATTTGAATCAAGTCGAATCCATTGGGAACAGTGCGTTTTATGATTGTGAATCATTGACATCTTTGAACATTCCCAATACCGTTACTTCTATTGGCAGTTCACTGGCAAGCGGATGCACAGCTCTTACAAATATAACGCTTGGAGGTTCGATTACTACGATTCCAAGCAATTCGTTTTATGATTGTTCTGCATTGGAGAAAGTAATTATTCCTGACTCCGTTACAACGATTGAGAGATATGCCTTTTATCGATGCGATTCTTTGGAGAAAATTTGGATTCCAGAAAGTGTTGTTACGATGGAAAACGGTTCTGTTGGAAATCTAGGTGGCTCTATTTCTGAGATTTTGACAATCTATGGAAAAGCTGGAAGCACAGCAGAAACCTACGCAACAGAAAATGGGATTGCCTTTGTAGATATATCCGATACGATCATCATGGGCGATGTCAACAATGACGGAAACATTACCATTGCCGATGCAGTTCTCCTGCAAAAGTGGCTGCTCTCTGTACCGAATACCACACTTCCAAACTGGAAAGCAGCGGATCTCTGCAAAGATGAGAGATTGAACGTATTTGACTTGTGTTTGTTGAAACAAATGCTGATAGAACAATAAATTTGTTTTATCAATAGATTCTAGCACTTTCCCCAAATTGCGGAGCAGCTTCGGTTGCTCCGAAGGTAAGCGTAAAATAAATCCACGACTTCCAAACAATTGAACATTGGTGTATAATAAAGTCCAAGCAACTCTATAGAGCGGATGAGAAAATCTAAGTTAGTCTATAGAGTGTGTTGGATCAAATTAGACACAGGAGGAAAAGAACATGGAAGAAACAACAACCATTACCGCAGTGAAGCAGGAAGTCAGGATGCGTGACTGGGCAGAGCAGATTGAAGCACAGCAGACAAGCGGAATGACCGTACAGAAGTGGTGCGAAGAGAACGGAATCAATCCTAAGACATATTATTATCATCTTCGGAAGCTCCGTGAGAAACGTGTAGCATCAGCACCGGCAATCGTACCTTTAGCAGTGCCAAAACAAACTGACGGAATCCATATTGAGAAGAATGGCTTGCAGATCTCATTGCCCGTGGATATGCCGGCGGAAACACTGATCGCATTGGTGCATGAATTATGCTGAACAACCTTCCGCCCGATCAGCAGACATACATTGTTACAGGATACACTGATCTTCGGCGTTCCATAGACGGGCTTGCGACAATTGTTCAGGCACAAGTACAGCATTGTTTTTGTTCTGCGGCAGACGATGCGACCGTATCAAAGGATTACTCTGGGAGGGGGACGGTTTTCTGCTTCTGTACAAAAGGCTTGACAATGGAAAATTCCAATGGCTGCGAAGCGAAACAGAAGCGTTACTGCTTACAACACAGCAGAGACGCTGGCTTCTTGAGGGACTAAAAATCGAGCAGCCGAAAGCAATACGGGAAGGCCGCAGAAGTGTCATTTATTAGAGCCTGTTGACACTAGCGAAAAAATGTGATATGATATATACATGAATATCACAAAAGAACAGTACGCAAAAATCGAAAAGTATTTTCCGATTCAGCGAGGGAACGTAAAGATTGACAATTACACTTTTATCAATGCCATCTTATATATTGCCGAAAACGGGTGCAAATGGAGGGCACTTCCAGAAAAATACGGCAAATGGAACAGTGTTTATCAAAGGTTTAAGAGATGGTGTGAAAATGGTGTGATACAGCGTGTTTTTCATGCTTTGCAACAGGAAAGGATCATCGCAATCAAAGCGGAAGTGTTGGCCTTGGACAGCACTTCCTGCAAACTACACCCCGATGCACACAGGGTTTTAAAAAACGCGGAAAGCAATCCATTGGAAAATCAAAAGGAGGATGGAACACAAAGCTTCACGTGGTATCCGCAAATGACAAGGTCATTGTCGAAATGCACTTGTCGGGAGGAAACTGTCACGATGCACCACAAGGAAGAATTTCCATCGAGCATATAGGTGAGCGATATCCGGGCGTTCCAATTTTGATGGATAAAGCCTATGAGGGGGATAAAACCAGAGAACTTTGCCGATTATTCGGACACGATTCAGTAGTTCCACCGAAGAAAAATTGAATAAATCCATGGGAATATGACCATGAGTGATACAAGCAAAGAAATATCATTGAAAGTATAAATGAGCATTTCCAGCGACTTGCACAAAAATATGTCATAATTTCACATGATAATCCCGTTTTTAATTGCAGAGAGAGCATAAATGGTTGGGAATTGTTGTGCAAAATGACGGTGTATGCTCATTTATAGATTGAAAGACTCTTTCGATGGCTGAAAGCGTTTCGTAGAGTTTGTACCAGATACGATAAGCTGGATCATATCTTTCTGTCATTTGTTCAGATTGCTTGCATCTTTATGTGGTCGAAATAGTGTCAACAAGATCTAATCGTAAGAACACATCTAAATGAATGGAGAATATCAAATGAAATGTATATATTGTAATTCAGAAATTGAACTCACATCATCTGACATAATAACATATGCAATAACAGGAGCAAAGCTAACAAAATCATTTGTATGTAAAACACACAATGCACTAACTAACGATAACTATGAGAAAAAATTTGTAGCTGATTTAGATTTCTTTAGAAACCATTTAGGGCTTACTACTCGTGATGGGAAACCTATTCAGTATATTGCGGATATATCAGTAGATGGAACAGAGATGCATAATGTTAAAATTAGTAACAGGGAATCTTTATATGCTCCAAAAGATGTAGTTGCAGGAATAGATGAGAATGGAAATAAAGTATTGATGGCACCGATGGAAAGAATCGAGAAAATTAGCAAAGGTAAAGCTGAAACCGTTGATATAAGTGATGTAATTGTGCATAAAACGATTGAGGCAGACAGTTTTCTCGGTTTTTATGCACTTCATAGTATCGCAAAAATGGCATACGAATGGTATTGCTATATCAACGGTATAGAAGAATTTATGGAAGAACATAATGAAATCATGAAATATATCTTGGAAAACAAAGATGGAAATTTTGTTGATATTATAGTTGATGGGAATTATTATTTTGCAATAGACCAATTATCTGAGATAGGAACAAATGCTTTCTTTCAGTATGATGATATTGATGGATATAGATATGTTGTATTTGATTTTTGGAAAACAATTTCGTACAGAGTAAGAATTTGTAAATCTCCAAAGAATATTGCTTGCGATACGAGAGCATTGGCTTTTGAGTTGTATCTGTACCACATAGATGGTAGTAAATCCAAAACAGTATTTGGTGCGTGTTCTCTTGATAGAAGTAAGAAGTCTGCATTTTATGTTATTCAACCACAAAATATGACCATCAAATTGTGGAAAATGTTCGTACAACGAATTGAAAAAATAATGTCAACTATGATTTTGTCAATTTACACTTTAAAGAAAGAAGTAGATGAACTTTCTTCCAAACTCAAGAAGTATGATGCAGGGAAAATAGATGTGGCTCGATTATTAGGATTTGAAGAAAATAATATTGTGATCACGGTGGATATCATCAATCAGTTATATTGCAATAAAGATAAATACGATTTTACAAAAACATTTAATCAAAATTTGCCTGTAATTTTAAATCTGGATAGTGATATTATAGCGAGAACGCAGGAAGAAAAAATGGAGTATATAAAGTCTTTAGTAGCGATGGATAAAGAAAAGCAATTATCTGAGTATATATGGAATGGAATCTATGCGTTCAATGAGATATATGAAAATGAAATGAATTTAACAAAATAAAATATAGTTTACATAGCCGAGAGGTTTTCTTAACGTAAGCGTAAAATAAATCCACGACTTTCAAACAACTGAACTTTGGTGCTATAAATGAGCATCCCAACACCGTTTTCGTGAAAATGCACAAAAGTGGTTAAGCAATATTCTCCAAAAGGGCAGACTTATCCCCACCGTTTTGAGCATAGTCAAAAATGAAAGAGATCTGCTCTCTTCGAATCGTTTGGGACAGCAAATGATATCCTTCCGAGAAATTGTACCGTTTTGATTCGAAGCAAGCTCCGACAGTGTGAAAGCCTTTGCATATTAACTGTACAGCTTTTCTGATTTGTTCCAGCTTCAATATGCTATGTGCAGTATCACATTATTTTAGCATTTTTAGCAATTCCCGTTTCATGAGGCACAAGTCAAACACATTAATCTTGTTATCTTCGCATAAATCTCCTGCTTTCCAATCCGCAAGCATTGCTTCGGGAACTGCAAGCAGCCACTTTTGCATTGTCACAACATCCGCAATATTGAATGCACCATCAGCGTTTACATCACCCACAATATGAGAATTTGTTTCAGCAAATGTTAAAAGATAAGTAAGCGGAGAATTCCAGTAAATGGTGATTTCATTTGTTGTATAACTTTCCTGATTGTCAACATAACATTTTCCTGTCGGTTTATCCTTGCAATAAACTTTAGTGGCATCGTCCTCTAAATATGGATGCACACCACCCACAAGCATACCTTTCATAGCCGTATTCTGTGCAATGGATGGTCTGTGATGCGGATGTTTTGGCGAAACTGTTCCGTAACCTGTATAGTAGCAGATACCCAGCGGATTTTCACCAAACAGATAGTCAAGATCTGATTTTGCCGCATTGAGATATTTGCAGTCGCCGGTAAGAAGATACGCATTTCCAAGAATTATTCCCTGATTGCAAGCTGTCATATTACTGCCCCAACCGCCTTTGTAGTAATTCGTAACAGAAAGTCTGTAAGCGCTTTTTTCAGATGCACTGACAAGTAAGTTGGCATTGCTTATAAGAGAATTTTTTGCTTTTTGGTAGACTTCTGAATCAGTGTCAATATCTTTCATTGTAACGATTGCAATGTTTCCGTAATCACCGAAATTTGCAGAGTCCATACCCTTTGCAACACTCATTTTTTCCAGTGCCGAAAAGTATTTTTCGTTGCCAGTAGCCCTCCACATCTGAGCGACCGCCCAGTAACGCTCGTCCTTATCAGAATTGTCGCCATAAGATCCTGTTACAATATCGGACGGATTTGTAAAAATGAAATTCGGATTTTCCTCTAAAAACATATAGGCATTTTCGGCAGAAACAAGGCATTTTTCGGCAAAATTGCTGTCGATATCCTTGTAAAATTCATAAGAAAGTGCCATTGTACCGCAGAAAGCAGCTGTTGCAGTTGTTGAAATCGGAGTTACAAATAATTCCTCCGTTTCGTTTTCGGGCATGATGTAACCGCAGAAATTCGCACAACTCACTTTATGATGTACGCCGCCATTGCTGTCCTGCATTTTAAGAAGCCATTCAATTTCATAACGTGCCTCATCGAGAATGTCGGGGATATTATTTTTACTTTCGGGAATACCTGTATTATCTCCGAAAAGTTCAGGAGCATTGTCATAAGCATAAAGCAAGTCTGCAACAGTTTTTGCACCTGTTACAACATACCTGCCGTAATCACCTGCATCGTGCCAACCGCCGGAAACGTCAATTTTTTCAGCAGTTCCGTATACTGTCGCAAGAGAGGTATGACAAGCCTTGTGACTGAAAATGTCGTCATTAACAGAAGTTCCGCAGCGCTGTAAATAAAGCATTTTAATGGAATCCTCCAAAGCAGAATTATATACGGAATCGGAGATTTCAAAAGTGTAGGAATTATCAAGATTCCCGCTTGAGACGTAATAATTTCCGGATTCTGTAACGCACGAGAAATCGCCGACTCTCACTTCCTGTTTCGAAAAGCCGTCGTAAGTTTTGGCAGACAATTCGCCTGTAAATACGATTTTTCCGGTGTCGGCATTCACAACAGAAAAAGTATCGCTCTCCGCACCGACAAATACAGCCTTTTTATTGGCATCAGGTTTATAGCCTATCTGATTTGTAACAATCGGCGGTTCATAAGTTTCCATTCCGGATTTATCAACATTACTGTCGTCAATCAGTTTAACTTGCACATTATCAATATAAATTGTATGTTCAGGCAATTCAGAATCAAAATAGCCGCAGTTAAAACAAAGTTTTGTCATAAATCAGTGTCCTTGTCCATTGTAAACTCATAATCAACGGTCTGAGCTTCAGTGGTGACACTAAGCTGTTTGTAGGTGTAAGCCTGATATGTTCCACCGTTTTGCTGTATCATAAAGTCAACAGGACGATTGGTTGTTGCCGATATATCAAAGCTTACACGATAAACTCCATTTTGGTACAACGGTATGGAGTCATCAGCAAATGCCTGCACAGAATATGTAAGCTCTCCTGCCGATTTTACGTTGACAGCAAGACGTTTATTATCAAGTGAAAGCGAACATTTGCCGCCATTTGTGAAATATGTTCCCCAACCGTAAGAAGTGATGTCGAATGTAGAATTGCTGATAAGATTTTCACTTTCAGCAAGAATAGGACAGTAAGTCACAACGCTTCCTGCGATAATAGCAGAACATATAATTGCCGAAAATTTTTTCAATAATTTGGCTTTCATTCTGAAACCTCCTTGTTTAAAAATGTTGTTATAAACTTGTAAATAGCATCATATGGCGTTAAATTGTCATAGGGAAGATGAGCGTTTTTTAATGTTTCAACCTGTTTCGGCGGTACAGTTATATAAGAATCAATGCCATACAAAAATGTAAAAAACAGAGTCTGAAAATTCTTTTTTTGCGTTTCATTCATTGACGGAAAAAATTTATCAATGCACGCCATAAAAATGCCAAACGTTTCATAGGCTGTTTGCTGAATTTCAGTTATTCTTTCGGGACGGCTGTTTTCTTCAATTTCTGTATGATTCCAAGAAACAACACGGAAAAAATTCGGCTGATTATCGAATGATTTTCCGATAGCATCCGCAAATTCTGAAACTGTCATTGTTTCGTGTGAAAGAACTTTTTTCAGACTTTCACCCCAACGCTGATACTCTCTCTGCGACATTCCTAAAAAAATCTCTTCTTTTGTCTTAAAATAATTATAAATTGAACTTCTTGTCATGGTGATTTTCTGTTCGATTTCACGCATTGAAATATCACGGTAACTCATGGTGAAAAATAGTTCCTCAAAAGCGTTGATAATTTCTTCTTTGCGTGCCTTCGTCAGCTCCGGCGACCCTCGTGACATCTATGCTTCCTCCTTGTACATATAAACTGACAACACAACTTGTCAGTTTTAGTATAGCACATAACTGACAAGTTGTCAAGTATTCTGTTCAGCACAAACTCGCCCTTGCATTTCATGCGGAAGTATGGTATACTATATGTAGCACCAACGGAAGGGAGGAACACCAATGCACGATACTGATAGCATTACGAAAGACTATATGAAAGACGCAGCGACTTTTGCTGACGCATTTAATTTCCTATTGTACAATGGCGAACCGGTAATTCAACCGGGACAGCTTCGAGAAATGGACACCACCATGTTAGCTCTGCCTTTTGGCGAAGACGGAGTAACTGTTCCGGAACAGAAGAGTCGAGATGTATTGAAGTTTTTAACTGCAAAAGCTGATGATAACGCAGCATACTGCATTCTTGGCATCGAGAACCAAACCGATGTGCATTATGCCATGCCGGTTCGGAATATGCTATATGATTCCATGCAGTATTCCAATCAGGTGGAAGCGGCAAGAAAATCACACAAGCAAGCGAAAAATTATGGGACACATGAGGAGTTTCTATCCGGCTTTCATAAAGACGAGTATTTGCTGCCGGTGATTACGCTTGTGATTTATTTTGGAGCGGATAAATGGGACGCACCGAGAAGTATACACAAGATGATGCTCGTTCGAGACGAACGAATTTTACAGTACACACCGGATTACAAAATCAATCTCATTGCACCGGAAGAATTGTCAGATACGGAACTGGAGAAGTTTCAGACGGAATTGTGTGAGCTGCTGAAATTCATCAAGTACTCTAAAGACAAGAAACGCTTAGAAGAAGTTGTTGCAGAAGATGCAGCGTTCAAGAACATTTCCAAACGGACGGCAGACGCCATCAACACGATTACGCATTCAGAAATGAAATTTCCAGAAGGGAAGGAGACGGTCGATATGTGTAAAGCGATTCAGGATATTCGAAAGGATGCAATTGCTGAAGGCAAGGCTGAGGGCAGAGCGGAAGGCAAGGCTGAAGGCAGAGCTGAAGGCGAAGCAATCGGTGAAGCTAGAGGAGAAGTTAAAGGTCTCATGAAAGCCCTCGCAAACCTTATCGCCAGTGGCATGGAGGAATCCCAAGCAAGAAAAATTTTAGGGCTTTAGAAAACAAAACGATAACTTCTGAATTTCCTATAAAATCAGCCGCTAGGCTTAATTTCTGAAGCCGATTTTCAAATAGCAAACGATAGCCCAAAATCGAGTGCCTCGCAAACGATAGCTCTATATATGTACAAACAATGTCTGAAAACAGCCTTCAGAAATCAAACGATACCTTTTCCTATCGTTTGCGATTTGGCTTTCGATTTTCACATCCATGAGTGATAGCATTTCTCTTGATTTTCAGCCGAAAAACAAAAAACCTCGCAGAATTGCGGGATTTTTGGGATTATTTTGTATCAAAATGAGAGCCCTTAGGCACGAAGAAATGCGTATTTTTAAAGTAAAAAAACGCAGCGAAAAAAGCCGTAGAT
>ENA-UOOD01000717-UOOD01000717.1-human-gut-metagenome-genome-assembly--contig:-CS67-NODE-717-length-38182-cov-6.469615_pt1 | contig 38182 bp, 44 predicted proteins | sample MGYA00242464_ERZ724011 | MGnify/ENA metagenome assembly ERZ724011 | reverse complement strand
CGACACCAATAACTCCGAACTCTTTTTGCGTGCCCTCGGCGAGGGTGGGTACTACACCGCGTCGCAGGACAGCTATATCGCCCAGTACCGTTCCATCTGCCAAGCCTATCCGCTCGTTGCGCAGCTTGACTCCATGACCGCAGAGGAGTTCAAGAATCGGTACTCCGGCACCACCCTCATTCCCGGTGGCGGGCAGGACTACCAGAGCGCCGACCAGTGGCAGAAGGATATCGTGAATGCCTGCTCGCAGACTCCGTGGCCGGGAGCCAACCTTTGCGCCACATGGACAACAAGGGTCTATGCAAGAGCCGGTCATCCCGTCGGCGGCAACGGCAATACGCAGCTCGGCAATCAGGGATACGGTGCCAATTACAGCCAGAAACGCGCCACCACCGACCTCTCCCAGATAAAGGTAGGAATGCTCATCTCCGCCCAATACGGCTCCAACACCGCCGCCGGTAACGCTTACGGGCACGTCGGCATCTATATCGGTGACGGCAAGGTCATGGATAGCATTTACTCCGGTCTGCGCACCATCTCCCTGTCCGATTGGGTTTCCCAAAACGGAAGAGGATGGGTTGTCTGCGGCTATCCATGGGACTGGCGTTAGGAAACCAGAAAGGATACCTGCTATGAAGAAACTGAAAGCATGGATGGCGGAACACAAGAAGTTTTCCGTCATCGCCCTGTGCCTGCTCCTGATGTTCACCTGCGGCTCTGCCATGAGCGCCATCAACGTGTCGCATCACCGCGCGGAAACCGCAAAGGAGCAGCACGCAGAAAATAACACGGACACTACCACAGCCGCTGAGAAGAAGACGAAGGAGGAAACCGGGAAAGTGGAGCTTACCGATGCCCAGAAGGAAATCATCAAGGGATACGATACCGATACCAAGGAACTCATCGACACTCTCTCCTCTTCCGTCTGGTCGGTAAGCGAGGGGCGCTACACCCTCAAGTTTGCCGATGACTCCTACGTGGAAACGGTGAACGGAACCCCGACCGTCCATAGTTACGCCATCTCCCGCGTGGAAAAGACCTCCGATGGGTACGGCGGCTCTCTCTATACCATCGTCTTCGAGACCGATACCGGCACCCATATCGTGACCTACACGGACGGCAGTGGCGCTGCGGTGAACTCCGATTCTAAGACCCCCGGTGAGAACACCATCTCCACCCTTACAAGCTCTACGATGTTCGCTCAGAAAAACACCGCATACGAGCGTGCCGAAGCGGTGGCAAACATTACCGTGAAGGGCATGAACAGCGAGGTCACGAAACTCTTCGGCGGGGATGAGAAGGCCGTCACCACCGCCCTCTCCAAGTGGTGCGCCGTCCATTACCCTTCCGTCACCGAAGCTACATGGCAGAAGGTCGTGAACCTCGACTATGAGAACGGGGTCATCACCACGGACTTCAAGCTCAACGACACAAACTCTGTTTCCGTCACCTGCGTTTACGAGCAGTCCACGGGCGAGTTCTCCTTCGAGGGCTAGGGCAACATCGCCATGCAGGCAGAAAGGAATCTCTATGAATGAACAACTGACTTTACAATCCACACAGCATGAGGAGACGAAGACGGTTCCCCTGCGCAGGAGAAAGGCTTGTCTCGCGGGCACATTCGCGCTCTTCGCTGCCTGCGCACTCGTGCTCCTCATTCCCCATCCGGCCTATGCAGGTATCATCGGGGACTTCCTCGATATCCCCAACATGATTAAAACGTGGCTTCTGCAAATCGCTGCCACGCTCTTCAATACTTATTTCGGTGTCATCAACCAGACGCTTGATGCGAAGTTCATTTCCGGGCCGTTCAACGAGCTTTTCGGAACAACCGAGCCGTATGGCGTGGTAAAAGACTTCTATCAGGCCGGGGTCATCCCCGTTGCCCATGCCATCCTAGGTCTCTTCATGCTGATGCAACTCATCAAGATTAGCCAGCGCATCGACGCGACGAGCACCCTTCCCGCCGTGAAGGATATCGTATTCCTCGTGGTGATCTACTGCATCCTCAGCTACTTCATCGACAACGCCCTCGACCTCGTTTCCGCCATCTACGGCATCTTCAACGACCTCGTTGGTAACGTGTCGGACAAGCTGCAATCGAAAAACTGGTATGAACCCGGAATCAAGATGACCAAGGACGATGCGGCCGATGCCACGTTCGGCGGATGCTTCCTCCTTTTGATTTTCGGACTCATTTCATGGGCGGTCGGACTCGTTTTTTATGCGGTCTCGATGGTCGTTGCCCTCGGGCGTTCCGTTCAGCTCTATGTCTATGCCGCCTTCTCTCCGATTCCCATTTCCCTTCTCGGCTTCGAGGAGACGAAGCAAACCGGAATCGGTTACCTCAAGAACTTTGCGGCAGCAGCCCTCGCAGGCGTGGTCATGGTTCTCATCCTCTACCTCTACCCGCATCTTGTGACCGCCCTCGCGGTTTCCGGTGGATTGGGAAAGGCTGAGATGCTTGGTCTCGCACAGGGCGTAGAAACATTCGACTCGTTCGGTGTCATCATCAAGACTATCGCCGTTCTCATCACGACCATGATGGGGCTTGTAAAGTCCGGCTCTTGGGCGAAGGAAATCCTCGGCGCGTAGACGCTTACCGAAAACCTGCTACCGCTCACCGAAGGGGCGTGCCGAAACCGGTGCGCCCCTTCCCCTTAATAAGTTATTATTGGGAGCCAAGCGAAGGCTTCCGATGGAAAGGAACACGCTATGGCATATAACACACCGGAAACGGTTGCCGACTACCTAGCCCGCTTCCAGATGGAGATAACCCATCGTGGAAAGGGCACCTTCACTCCCGACCATGTGAAGTATTCCCTCACCATTGCGAGCGGCGGGAAAGACTTTTTCACGACCTTCGAGTCGAACCCTCATGTTCACGGCGAACCCACCATCACGCAAGTCTTTGGTGCCCTCGCATCCGATGCGATGGTTGTTCGCGACTACGGGATGGATGAGTTCGTAGACGAGTTTTGCGACGGGATGAAGCCGTCTGCCGCCATCCGCGCCTACAACTCCTGCAAGGAGACCTACGACTGGATGCGTGACGGTCTGTATCTCTCGAACGGCGATATCGCATCCCTCTCCGAGGTTATCAGCGAGAACGAGGAGGAGATAGGCGCTCTGGTCGAGAAGGCCGCATCCGAGCGTGCCGCGCGGTACGCCTATGACCATCCGAAGCTGCCGAAGGGTTTCGTTACTATCGAGCAGCTGCAAGGAGACCTTGACCTCGGGGACTGGCGAGACGAGGTGGAGGATTTTGATTTCGACGGTGACATCACCGAAGCGTTCGGCGAAACTGCCGAGTATAAGGTCGATGACAACTACCATGCCCTTCTCACGTGGCTTCCCGACCACACGGAGTGGCTGGAAGAAGCCGAGTTCGACGGCCTTCTCGAAGGCTGCAAGGGCGATATCTACAAGATGGTTCAGATGGCGCAGTACGTGTGCTTCAAGTCCGACCTCTACGACCATTGCGATGATATCTGCCGTTACGGCACCCTCGACCAGCTAAGGGATATGGGGGTCTATGCCATCCGGGAAAGCCTTGCAGACGAAATCTTAAACGACCTCTCCTATGATGAGGATTATGCGCCGACCGATGACGCGAAGGACACCATCATCTCGGCTATCTATGCCACGTTCGAGGAGAAATATGGCGAAGACTTCGCCGACTGTGCCGACAACTTCATACAGGACAACGATGATATCGCGGGGCGCGTGAACCCCTGCGCGATGAGCGTGGAAACGGTTCGCGCGGTCTATGGGATGGGCTTTGATGCGGTCTTCTTGAATGACTGGAAGAAAGAGCTTGCAGAATGCGATATCGACCCGGAAGCGGTTTCCGTTGACAGCGAAGCGCACGATATGGAAAACGGCAGGGATGGGCTTGATGGTAACGCCCCGGAAAAGGATGCCCCGGAAAAGGACGATAGAGATGCACAGCCGTCTGTAGACACCGACAACCGTTAGAAATGTGCATGGAAACGGGTGAGGGCAAGGCTCCACCCGTTTTCTGCTGAAAGGAGACTCTATGGAACCGAAACCGAAAGAGCGCATCGTCTTCGACGAAGACCTCTACTACGGAGACGAAGGCGAAGAGATGGCGATAAACGACCTCATGGAACGTGACGGTCTGACCGAGGATGAGGTGCGCGAGGACTTCACCGACGATGAGATTTTCAATCATCAGATGGAGATGAAGGATTTCGATTACGAGGAGGAGATGCGGGCACTTGCCGCCTTCTTTAACGGGGAGAAGTCCGACATGTCGGATTTCGTCAACCCTTACGGCGGCAACCACATCCTCGTGTCGGGAAGTGTTGGGCGCTGGAACGGCACGTCCACCGGCATCGCCGTCTACAAGGACTTCGATGCCGCCACCGATTGCTCTCCATCCCGTTTCGGTCAGGGCAACGTTTTCGCCGACTGCGAGATTCAGAAGGTCTGGGACGAGAACGGCACGCTTTACCTTGCCGGTGCCCACCATGACGGGCGCGTATCCGTCGAGATGCGTCAGCTCACCGATGAGGGCGAGCGCCTTTGGGGACAGCTCGATTACGAGGATTATCTGCCCCTCGAAGGGCTTACCGCCATGGGAAAGCACTATGAGCTTGGCGATGAGAACCGGTTCGTCCACGACCTCTATAACAGCCCGGAACTCTGCGCCGCCCCCCGTTACGTGGAACAGTCCTTCGGATGCCCTTCTGAGGAATACGAGAAAGAGGAAGGGACGCTCCCTCACGACTTCACCACCGGCAAATGGCGTGTGCATCTTATCTACCCCGGAGAGCATTACGGTCTCGATGGTTGCCTGACCTATGAGTTAAATGCTTACTCCGGCGCACCTGCCGCCGCCCATCGCGCGTCCTACCCACTTGTGGAGTTCTACGATACCTCGCAGGATACCGCACGCTTCCCGGGCGGTCAGTTCGTCTCTCGTTACTACATGACCGACCTGCTTGAGGACGATTCTATTGCCGTCTCCCTCGACACGATGCTCAAGAACGGGAACCAGTTCTCCCTTGATGGCGGCATCCCCGCTTGGACGGTTGAAGGCGATGACCTTGCGAAGGTGAACGACTTTCTCAAGAAAAGCTGCATGGAGTTCTGCGGCTCCCTTCCCGGTGACGAAAAGGACGAGGACGGCTATTCCCTCACGGGGGAAGCGAAGGATGCCACTGCATCCCGTAATGGGCTGAGCAGAAACCAGATGGGGATTGAAGAAAAAGCTGCCGAGTGCAAAGAAGCCGCGACCGTCCTCGCTAACGGGAACGCCCTTTAGAAAGGATGGAGTCTATGAAAAAGAATCCCTATCTCACCTTTCCGCGCGAGTTCACCACCGGAAAATGGCGCGTGCATCTCGTCTATCCCGGTGAACCCCGTGCGGACGGCTTCCCTCGCGGAAGCAAGAAGGGAAATCCCCCCTGCGCCGACACGATGGTCGAGTTCTACGATACCGAGGATAACGGGCAGTTCGTAGCCAGTTTCCACATGAACACCCTGCTCGGCTACCCTTGGAACGGAATGGTCGGTGCCGACCTCGACGGCCTTGAAGCGTATGGATTCGCTTATCCACTCAGCACACAAGCCGCGACTGACTGGCTTGAGGGCGATGACCTTGCGAAGGTGAATGCTTTCCTCAAGGAGACCTGCAAGGAGGCCTTCGGCATCCTGCCCGGTGCGGACGATGGCGGCTATTCCCTTTCGGGGGAAGCGAAAGAAGCCGCCCTATCGCGCTTCGCTCTCCCGGAGAACAGGAAAGCCGCCCTCAATGTGATTCGGAAACTGAATGAGTCGAGAGACAGCAACGACAACGCCCTTTAGGCGTTTTTGGCAAGAAAGGAGAAATGAACATGGCAGAAGATTTCGGTGACAGCACGGGAAGCGGCCTTGTGAATACCGCAGGGCAGGCCGCAAAAGAGGTCGTTCAGGCCGTCGTGACAAAGGGTGCGGGCATCGGAGGAAAAGGCGGTGGCGGTATCTCCCTCTCCGGGGAAGCCAAGGACATGATGGCAGCTTCCAAACAGCTTGCAGGCGCATCTGCCGCACCTTCCCGCGAGCATCTGGTCGCAAAGCCCGACCTCTCCCGTTAGATAGAACACCAGAAAGCCAGCAAACCGCACAACCAGAAACACAGAAAGGATGATTGCCATGCAAGATAACGACTTCTGGATTGGGCAGGAGCAGATTCCCGTTGACCTCTCCCTCCTGCTCACCTACTCCAACGATGAAGACTATTGGTACGCTCCGGGGGAGTATGCGCTCAGGGTCTATACCGTCGATACCCTGAACACCAACTTCGCCCGTCCCTGCTTCGCGTTCGGTGAGCGCACGTCCGACCCGGAGATGGAGGATGTTTCCGGTGCTATCGAGAACACCCTCCACGAACTTCTCGATTCCGGCGCGACCCCCGAGGACGTGTACCGCATCATGGGACTCGTTAAGGAGAGCGAGCTTTCCCCCGAGACCAAGGAAGCTGACAGCTATCTTCCCATCGACCTCGGCTATTGCATCGACGGAAATATCGTCTCCTATGAAGCGGTGCCGGAGGGCGTTGCGACGGTGCCTGAAAACGTAGACTACCCGCGTTACGCGGAAGCGATGGAGAGCCATGTGCCGCTTCCCATCGCTACGCAGATTGCCAAGCATGATTTCTCTCACAGGCAGGCGGATATCCTCATGGAAGCCGCCCGCAGCCCGCACGTCTCGCCCGAGACGCTTGAGACGATAGCCGACAAGACCCTTTCGTCCGGTAAGATGCGCGGTCTTCTGGATATCGCTTCTGTCGGCAAGAACCCCCTCGATTTTCGCAATATGGACGAGCAGACACTTAAGGCGGCTGTTTCCGTGCTGTTCCACGGCGGCAAAGACCTCCCCGTGACGGAGCTTGACCTTGCGCAGCTGCGTTCGGTAGACCTCGCGCTGATGGACGGGGCTTCCCCCGCCGAAGCCATGCGTGCAGCCGAGAAGTCTACATCCGCCGAGCCGGAAGCGACTGCCGCATCTCTCGCATCCGAAGCCCGCGACGCGAAGGCCGCTCGCACCGAACTCGATAGCCAGTCGGAGATAAAGGATGCCCCGACACGCGCGGAAAAGGCAGATGGCTCCCTGTGACAAAGCCGTTTCATGGGCAGAAAGGAGGACACCTATGACACCTGACGAAAAAACATTCGACCCGGAAACCGTTACCGACAAACAGCTCGTTCAGTACGAACAGGCCATCGACCGTGGCCTAACCGAAGCCGACGCGATGCGCCTGACCGAACACGAGTACAACGGCTTTCAGGCCAATGCCATCATCGCCGCCGCGCTGAACCCGGCGGTGGGAGAAGACGTGCTAGATGCTCTCGCGACCCCCAAGTACACCGCAGCGCAGATGACGGCCATCGCGAAAATCGCCATCAGGGGCGGAGACTTCGCACGCTTCCTAGACCCGCAGATGGACGCACGGCGCATGGAAGCCGCCTATCTGGTCGTGGCGCACGGTGGGAGCGACTTGCCTGTGGAACGTCTCTCCCGCTCCCAGCTGCTCACCATCAACAACATCCTTCTGCAAGGCCTTCTCCCCTATGAGACCGTCCGCGCCATCGCGAAGCCCGCGTTTACCCCTGAGAGCATGGAGGTCATCGCCGCCGCTATGGAAAACGCACGCCATGACCCCTATACCGGTGAGCACTCGCTGACCGAAGCGCAGGTGGCGCGTATCATGAACCCGGAATACAGACCGGAGCAGCAAATCGCGCTTCTTACCGCCATGCGCGGGCAGACCCCGGTTGCAGACCTGAGCGATGCGGACTTTGCGGGGCTGTTCCCGGCTTCCCTTTCCGTAGAGCAGATGAGCGCCTGTGCCTATGCTGTGAACCGGTGCGGGTATAACACGCCACTTCTCATGATGACCATGCAGGCGTGCGCGGACATGAACGCGCAACAGCTCATGGCCGTTTTCGATGCAACGGCGGCAGAGTTTTCCGATACCACTATGGCAAAGGTCTCCACAATCCTTATGCACACCCCAGCCCTTACCTCCCAGCAGATGCGCTATCTGCTCGCGGAAGCTAGGGACGGCACCCCGTTTCCAGCTCTGGAATCCATGAAGGAGCATCTGCTGGCACAGGCGGAACCCGAAAAGGCACAGGTTGCCGAAACCGGTGTCAAGTCCGAGTCCCGTGACATGGCATCCGGCAAGGAAGCGCTTGCGGAGCAGGCGGGACTCGATGGCACCCAAAAAATCAATCAGAACAAGGAGATGGAATAGATGACCGATACTTTCAAGGAGATAGGTTCCCTGTTCGGCAGGGAAGGCGCGGGCGCAGGATTCGCCAAACAGACGGATAAGGAATCCTTCACCTATGCCTTCGCTTGGCCGGAGGGAGATACTTGGGCAACCCTCACCGGATACCTGAATCTCGATGAGCAGCCGGAGGAGTACGTGCGCCGCGTGCTGCAAGACGGCGGATTCCGCTCCGATTGGGACAACCCGGATTACGACCCCATCGGTGATTTCAAGGAGACAGCCGGTGACGAATACCGGATTCCTCTCCTGAAAGTCCTGCTCCGGGAGCAGCTGGAAAGCCGCTACGAGGTCGCAAACCATTTTTCGACGATGAACCGCGCCCGCGTGGAGCTTTCCGCCTTTATCCAGAACGAAGGCGGCGCACCGCTTCCCGAAGACGCGCTCGGTACTCCCGAAGAACAGGGTATCCGTGCCATGCTCATCGCCACCGGCGAACCTCCGCGCGAGATGACCCTTCTGCCGGATAAAAACGGCTCCACCTTAAAACCGTTGCAAGCGCTGGTGGGTGGAAATATCGAGACTTTCGATATCGCTTTCAGAGAGGGGGTTTCCCTTTATGTGAACGAGGAGGGTCTGTTCACCTGCCCGCCAAATCGTGCCATTTTCGCCACCGAGGAGATGGCAAAAGCCGGGTATCTCTCCCAGCTCGATTACTCGAAGGTCGTGGAGATGGGGGATTTCTACACCGTTCTAAACGGCGATATCGTAGCCGTGGGCTTCGACCCAGAGACAGGGGAGAGCCGGTCGCTCACGGATGGAGAGACTGCCCGCGTGGAAGGGTACTTCACCGTTATCAGTAGACCCGGAAGCGGGGCGAAGGCCGTCGATGATATCCGGCACGGTATCACTCCGGGTAGCTACGACATTTCCGTGGAGAGCCACGACTGCACATCCGGCAGGAACGCGCTCGCGGCGGATGCACCTGCAAGGGATGCGCCCGGAAAGGATAACCAGAACATCGGATAGAACCCGAAGTGACAAAAAATAGAAAGACAGGATGCCGCATCCCGTATGGGAGCGGCATCTCCACAAATGCGAAAAAGAACGGGAGGTGCGAATGATGAAAGCAGAAAAAGGCTCCGAGATTATCACGACCATCTGCGAGTACGAGAACTCCGTGGCGATGCCGGATAATGAACGCCTGACCTATCTCGACACGTGCGGCATCGCCCGCCTTAAGGATGGGAACGGAAATGTAAAAGCACAAGAAGCCTATGCGAACAGATGCAGCGAGTACCTGCGGTTCGGACACGAAGTTGACCTTGCCGCCTGCGGCGCATACAGCCCCTACGATGCCCTGAAAGTCTGCGACACGCCGGAGATATTCTTGAAGACCGGGTTCGAGCAGCGCCCCATGCTCTACACGCAAAAGCATCTCTTTCAGGCTCTCACGCCGAAATCCGATTACAACCCCCACCGGCACGGCTTCTCCATCGAACAGGTAAAGCGCTTTCCCGAGCTTCTTGCTTCCCCGGTGGTTCTCGCCAACAGCCCGACCAGGGAGGATGTTCTGCTTGCCATCCTTCTCGCGACCGATGCCTACGACACCCCGCTCATCGCGGGCATCAAGCCGGACGGCACGGGAAACTACGGGGAGCGCGAAGTGGAAACGAATATGGTCTTGAGCGTCTACAGCAGACAGAACTTCATCCGTTACTTCGCCCTGTTACGGGATATGGATGCCTTCGTGTTCGTAAGCGGCAGGAAAATCGAAGCGCTCGAAGACCTATCCGGGCTTCCGCTTGCGGGAAATTGCTCCGGTCTCGATATTGACAGGATTCTGCAACGCCCGAAGTGCCTTGGATAGATACGCAGGTCAGGAGATTTCAAAGCATGTTCTTCAAGAAGAAAAAAGGGAAAACACCGAAAACCTCGAACAGGAAGGTCGTTCCTAACATGAAGCCCATCGAAGAGCTTAGAACCAATAAGGATGTTGCCGAATGGTGCCGCGATTTTCTGCGCATCACGGACGAGCTTTCGCCAGAACTCGCGATTGCCGACCGTGCGGAACGCAACTATCTCATGGCACTCGTCGGGTTTCTCGTGGAATGGTGCCCGCGCAAAGACCTCTCTTTGGAAAGCCTAGCCGTACTCCTCTCCGTCGACGATGCGCGTGAAAACGACGAGAACTCCCAGTCCGCCCTCGACCTTATGTTCGTCCAAATTGAAACAGGAAAAGCATACAGGTATGTAGCGGAATACCATCAGTATCTTTGGGTGCCGAGCAAGTTCAGGCGAAACTCCGACGGCATGAAACCGGCAGACCGCAAAGAACTCGTCGGCAGCGAGGACTTCGCCCTGTTCTGTTGGGACTCGGTAAATCATCTTCCGGCCATCCGTCGCATCTCCCTCAAAGCGAGCCTGACCTCCCGTCTCATCGACTTTAAGTACCTGCGCGAAGCCGAGCCTGCCGCCGAAGCGCCCGCCGGTACCCGTTGGGTTCCAAGCGATGCCCCTGACTATGGGTTCGATGATAACGATGACGATATTCCCGCCTTTTCATTCCCAGAAGCCTAGCAAACCAGAAAGGAAGGAAACCATATGAGCAAATTAGTCATCGCGGAAAAGCCGATGCTCGCCCGCGATATCGCCCGCGCCATCACGGGAAAAGAGGTGTCCGAAAGCGCCCGCCTTCCCATCTCGGGAAACGGCTACACGGTCTGTGCCTGCGCCGGCCACCTTTTGGAACTGGTAGAACCGGATGCCATCGACCCAAAATGGGGAATGCCTTGGAGCCTTGATGTACTCCCTATCGAGGTTCACGACTGGCCGAAGGAACCGGCGGTCGATAAGAAGACCGGAGAGAGCAAGAAGCCCCTCATAGACCAGATTGCGGGACTCCTCGAAACTTGCGATTCCGTCATCGCCGCCGGTGACCCGGACGATGAGGGGCAGCTTATCGTGGACGAGCTTTTGGACTACCTCGGCTACGCCGGTAAGGTCGAGCGCGTCTACGTGAACGACAACATCGAGAAGAACATCGTGAAGGCATTCGACAAGCTCGTGCCCAACGACTCCTGCCGGGGTGCCGGGAACGCCGCCTATGCCCGACGGATGGCGGATATGTGCTTCGGCGTGAACGAGACGAGACTCGCCACCAAGCGTCTCGACGGCCTTTTCACCGTCGGACGCGTGCAGACCCCGACGCTGGGGCTTGTGGTGAAACGCGACGAAGCCATCGCCCACCACGTCACCCGAAAGTTCTACGAGCTGTTTGCAAGCGGTGATTCGGATGCCGGAGAACTCACCTTCAAGTATCTGCCGGGAAAGGAGCTGCTTGCCGGTGAGAAGCATCTGTTCGAGCGGCATACGCTGGAAGCCCTTAAGGAAAAGCTCGACGGACGCGACCTGCACTTTGAAACGACCGTATCGAAAAAGCAGGAGAACCCGCCGCTTCCCTACAACTTGACCGTGCTGCTTTCCGACATGAGCGAGCGCTTCGGCTTCACTGCCGCCGAGACTCAGCAAATCACGCAGGATTTGCGTGATAAGTACAAAGCCATCACCTACAACCGCTCCGATTCCCAATACCTCAAGGAAGAGCACCGAGAGCAGGCACCGGCAGTCCTTGCGCAGGCGATGAAGAACCTCGGCGTGCGCTGGCCTTTGGATTACCGGCTCCACTCCAAGGCGTTCAACGATGGGAACGTGACCGCCCACCACGGCATCATCCCGCAGGAAGCGGATGCGCCCGTGTCCGCGATGGAACCGGACGAAGCCAAGGTCTACACCGCCATCTGCGAGCGCTATGCGGTGCAATTTCTTCCTCCCGCCGTGTACGACGTGAGCGAGAGCACGGTAAGCGTGGACGGCGGAACGCTTAAGCTCACAGCGAAGCGCCTTTCGGACGCGGGGTTCACGGCCGTCTTCCCGAACATCTCGAACAGCCGTGTCAGAGAGGATTCCGATACGGGGAACCCATGGGTTCCCGCAGGAAGCCACACCCTTGCCGGTATCTCCTGCTCAATCACGGAAGGGGAGACCACCCCGCCCGCACCCTATACGGAGGGCACCCTCATCACAGACATGGCATCCATCGCGAAGTACGTCAAAGACCCGGAAATCCGGGAAATCCTTAAGCGTAAGGATGACGGCAAGAAGGGCGAACACGGCGGTATCGGAACGACGGCCACCCGCTCCTCCATCATCGAGGGTCTGAAAACCCGTGGCTACCTTGAGGAACGAAAGGGAAAGGTTCGAGCGACCGATAAGGCCAAGGCGTTCTACGCACTCCTCCCGCCGGAGATTCGCGGTGCGGACGTGACCGCAAGATGGTGGCTCATCCAACAGGATATCGCAGACGGCAAGGCGGACGTGAACGCCCTGCAAGATTCCGTCATCGAGGTCTTCAATCACCACCGCGAGACCGCCTACGTGGGCGCATCCATCGCAGGTGCCGGAAAGACCGTAGTGGGCAAGTGTCCGAGGTGCGGCAAGGACGTTATAAAGACCGGCTCCATCTACGCCTGCTCCTCCATCAAGAACGAGAAGCAGGAGGACGGCACTTGGAAGGAAGTCGCGGGCTGCGGGTTCAAGCTGTTCGGCTTCTGCACCAAGAAGTTCACCGAGAAGCAGGCCGCATCCCTTCTAGACGGGAAGGCGGTCTCGCTAAGGGGCTGCAAGTCCAAGGCCGGGAAGACCTTCGACTGCACAGTCGTTCTTCAAAAGGACGGGTCGGTAGAACCTATTTTCACACCGAGAAAACCCACGAAGAAAGGCCGCAGGTAGCGGCAGAAAGGAAGGAATGACATGGCAACACTCCTATCACCGGGTATGCTTCCCGAGGATATTCGGAACATGGATTTCGGGCAGGCTTCCATGCCCCACGCGCCCGAAGCCCAGACCCCGGAAGTGCCCTACGATACGACCACATCCGCACCAGACCGCCCTGCCATACCGCTCTCCCCGGACATGCTTTCCGGGAACCTGCGAGAAAACGACAGTGAGAAATCGGGCATCGAGTTCTCCTTCGATGCCTTCGGATACACCCAGCAGGTCGAGCTTGTACAGGAGTCCTATGCGGACGGAAACCTTGCAGTGACCGCCTATCTCTCCGACCCGACCGACGAATCGTTCGGACAGCCTTGGAGCAGCGTCACCGTGAACTTCGGTTCCCCGCTGCAACAGGACGCGACCGTTTTCCTCGACACCAATAACATGGGAGAAGCGATGCTCTCGAAAATCTCCCAGCTCGGAGCCTTCACCGGCCAGTTCATGCGTTCGGGATTCTGCTCCTACCCGGCCTTCACCTTCGATACCGAAGTCATGGACAACATGCGCGACTTAAACGAGTTCGCATCGGCAGACCACAGCAGCCTTGCCGAGATGCGGGGCGCGTGCCACGCGGCACTCGAAAACGTATACGGCAGCGAGTTCACGGATGCCTTGGAAAGCGGTTACGACCTGAACGCCGAATCCCATGACTGCGCTTCTGGAAGTGCCGTGCTCGAAACCTGCGATACGACCCGCGCGGAACAACCCACGAACCATGTGAAGGGGGTGCGATAGGCATGAGCCGCTTTCACTCGAACCGGACTTGCATCCGTTCGCCGACAGCTATCCTAAGCAGCCTAAACACACCATTGTGCTAAAATCGGATACCGTATACACTCCGCGCGGGACTACTCGTTCCGCACAGACAGAAAGGATGAAAAAACATGCCCAAGAAGACACCGGAGCCAGAGCAGGCTCCCAAGGCAGACAACTACGCCAAAATCAACATGCCCGCCGCCTTCCTCACGCCCCACGACATTCAGACAAGTGACGGGCGCACTTTTGAGAAGTGCTTCGTTTCCTTCCCCAAGGGGACGAAAGTGAACGGTATCGACGTGAGCGGCTTCTCAACCGATGTGTTCCTCTCCAACTACATGAAGAAGGACATGCTTGAGAAGGGACGCGCCACGGTCTCGTTCAAGAAGGACGAGCCGGTGCCCATCTGGACGGGGAAGAAGGACGATGCCGAGCACCCGTATCAGCGCTACGAGGTGAAGGCCACCGACCTCACCCACGCACTCAAGGTGGCGCAGGATGCCTATAAGGCCGGTAAGGCTGCGGAGCGTGCAGCTGAAAAGGGTGCCGTCAGCCTTGCGGACGAAGCGCAAGACATGGCGAGTGGCAAAGATGCGCTCGCCGGTGATACGCCCGAAAAGGAGAACTCCCGCACCGGGCAGGATATCGCGCAATAAAATCTATCCGCAGGAAAAGAGGTGATTTCGCGTGGGTCGTATCCTCTATAAGGATATCGAGCTGGACGAAGCGAACAAGGAAGTCCATTTCGCCCATAGCCGGTTCACGGAACGGGACATTAACACGGACTGGATGGAAAGCCTTCTCTCCATCGACAAGAACTCCCTGTCCCACGCTCAGTTTGGCGATATCAGCAGGCTCAATTCCGTTGCAATCCTCGACTATCAGGTCTGCAACGGCGGTGTCGCACAGTATTTCGACAATGGCTACGATTGCTACCGTGAGCCGTATAACGAGCAGGACGTTGCCCATTTCGGGAAATCCGAGCAGGTCTCGCAGCTTCAAGCCCTCGCGCGATTCGGCGAGTCCGTCTTTCCCGAAAAAGCCCTTGAGAACTCGAATATCCGTCACATCGCCGATGCCCTAAACGCCCTCGATGATTCCGATGAAGCCGAACCTTCATGGGCGGTCGAGGAGGGCATTGACGATGACAGCGACTATTACGGCGAGTCGTTCGAGTTTGAGGAGTTCGACAAGTGCTTCCATGCATCCTGCGGTTACCTCGAATCCCTCATGGAACTCTACGCGCAGTACCTCTGCAAATCCATCGACCCAGAGCGGTTCGGCGGTCGTTCCTCCGATGAGACGAGCCGCCGCAACCTTGCCTGCGAAGCCCGCGATATGAGGGACGGAAAGGACGCTATCGCATCGATTGAGCAGGAGAACGTGCAGGGCTTGCGAGATTGCAACAGGTAGCAACAGAAAGGGAGGTGTCAGTCCATGGTCATCGAAGTGCTTTACAAGTCCTTCCGCTACGAGAAGTTCGACTCATCTGCCCAGACGAACTCCGAGCCGTTCCGCGCGAAGGGAACGAACATCCTTACCGACTGGAACCTCTACCTCGGTGCCCTTGAGGAAAACGGCATCATCCTCGCAGAGCACTGGTATGACGGAAATCCGCAGCACGCAGGCGGGCAGGTGACCCTTGAGGGCACCAAGGTTCCCGCCGCCACCCGTCAGGTCGGGAGCGCCATGCTCCTCGTCTCGCCAGATGAGCTGGACGATGTGGTCTGGCTCAAGAAGGACGGCGAAAAGCTCCTGTGGCGGGAGGGCGATGAGCTGATAAACGGTGAGCGGTTCTTCGCCATGGAGCAGCTGTGTTACTCCGATGCCACAGTGCAATCCATCAACCGTCGCGCCATCGCCGTGTTCGACTACTTGAAGCACGCGCACCCGACGTACTCGGATGATGAGATTGCCCGCATCATGGGCTACACCGAATCCGCCATCGAGCGCATCCGCGATGCAGAAATCTCTCAGGACGAGGGTTTCGTGGACGATGACGGGGAAGGTTAAAACGAGGAAGACAACACCGGAGCTATCGGCGGATATAACTTCGGTTAGAGATAGAACGAAACGAGAAACGCAGTTCAAACGAACCACCAACGAAGCTACAGAAAACCACGCAAACAAGGAAGGAGAAAAGAACACATGAAGATTCTCGGACGAATCAAGAAATCTAAGGTGCTCACTGCGGTCATGACCGCAGTGCTCATCTTCCAATCGGCTTGCCCCACCGGGCTTGCCTATGCCGCCGAGCAGGCGCGTTCCAGTGCGGTGCTCACGGTGACCGCATCCGTCGATGACCTCGATGAGACGCTTCCGACCCTCAAAAGCCCCACTGACTTTACCGCAGGCTCGGCTATCGGCACCTGCCCCGCGTTTTGGGTCGCGAACGATGACGGCACTTCCTATGTGGAAGCCCTCATGGCGAAGAAGCAGAAACAGGGTCTTGCGCTCAATTGGTACAACGAAGAGACCGGTGAGTCCTTCGACTGGTACAAGACCAAGGTGACTGACAGCATCCATGTGGTCGGCAAGTGGGAGAAGTACGACGTTTCCGTCACCTTCTCCGCAGATGACGGAACCTCCAAGTCAGATACCGAGACCGTCCCCTACGGGCAGTCCTACAAGCAGGCGTTCGGTAAAGAGAAGGCCGCTCCCGCAACCCGCGCGGGTTACGAGTTCGCCGGTTGGTACGATTCCACCACCAACAAGAAGTTCGACTTCGATAAGAAGTTGACCGCCCCAACGGTCTCCGTCTACGCCAAGTGGAACCTCAAAGATGCCGTGGAGGTAAGCCCTTCGGTCACCGCTCGTCCCGCGCAGACCGCAACGGGCACCTGCTCCATCAACGGCACGTGGTTCGGTACCCCGTTCCCTTGGGGTTCCATCGCACGATTCAGCCTCTCGCATTTCACCGGCGAGCTTGCCGGTGCCATTGTGAACGATGCGCAGTGCGTAGACTCCGGTGCTGAGAACCCATATCTCGCTGGCCGTCGCTCCGCCACCTATCAGGCAACGCTGACCTCTTTTGACGAGACCACGGGCAAGGCTGTATATGACGTGTACCTCTACCCGGCGGGACATGCCACCGGCGATATGTACGTCGTGCGCCCGCCGCATGATTCCTACCACAACACACAGGTCGGTGTGCAGCGTATGCACACCACCATCACCGTGTACAAGGTCGTGAAGGGCTACATCGAGCTTACCAAGGCTTCCACCTGCACCAACGTCTCCGACAACAACAAGCTCTACAGCCTTGCGGGCGCGGAGTTCTCCATCTACGACGCTTCGGGCAAGTTCGTCCAGAAGCTCACCACCAACGAGAAGGGCGAGACCGGCAGGAGCGGACTCCTGACTGCGGGCACCTACACGGTCAAGGAGACCAAGGCTCCGGAGGGCTACTACGCCGCCGATGACTTCACCGTCACCGTCAACGCCGGTCAGGTCACCAAGAAGACCGTCGGCGATAAGCCTTATAACGACCCGCTCCGTATGGTTGTCGGCAAGTTCGACGGTCAGAAGACCTACAACGGCGCTGGGAACCTCCCGCAGGGTTCCGCCACCCTCGCCGATGCCGAGTTCACCGTCGATTACTACGACACCTTCGACTACGACAATTACGATGCCCTCAAGAAGGCCGATATCGAGCCGACCCGCTCTTGGACGTTCAAGACGAACGCGAATGGTATTGCACATTTCACGGCGGATGATTTCGTCTCCGGCGATGTTTTCTACTACAACACCAACAACGACCCTTGCATCCCGCGCGGCACCATCGTCGTGCGTGAGACCAAGGCACCGACGGGCTACCTCAAGAGCAACGCCATCAGCTTCCAGAAGATTATGGAAGGCTCTAATGTCGATGCCCTACGCACCTATAACCTCGCTGAGGTTCCCGAGCAGGTCTATCGCTCCGACTTCGAGTTCACCAAGAAGGCCGAGAACGGTTCTGACTGCCTTGCGGGCGTACCTTTCAAGGTGACCTCCCTCACCACCGGCGAGTCCCACATCGCCGTGACCGACGAGAACGGCTATTTCAGCTCCGCGTCCTCTTGGAACGCCCATGACGGCAATACCAACGCGAACGACTGGGCGCTGACCGCCGATGGCACCATCGACAGCTCCAAGCTCAACGCGTCCGCCGGTTTCTGGTTCGGCAACAACACCGTGGTCGGTGAGGACGGAAACGCCACCACCGGCGATGCCCTCAAGGCCGACAACTCTCTCGGTGCCCTGCCCTTCGACACTTACAGTGTCGAGGAGCTTCGCTGCACCGCGAATGAGGGATACGCACTGGTGAACACCACCGTCACCATCAGCCGCAGCGGTGCTTCCATCGACTTCGGCACTCTCGATGACCCGGAGCCGGAAATCCACACCACCGCCTATGACGCATCCGACAGCGACCACTACATCGGTGTCGGCACCGTCAAGGTTACCGACAAGGTTGAGTACAGCCACCTCGTTGCGGGCAAGACCTACACCGTCACCGGTGAGGTTCACGACACCAAGACTGGTGACGTGCTCAAGGTGAACGGTAAGACCGTGACCGCAGAGAAGACCTTTACCGCAGAGGAGTCCCATGGCTCCGTGACCGTCGATTTCTCCTTCGACAGCTACGACCTCGCGGGCAAGACCCTCGTGGTCTACGAGACCCTGGCCGATGCGAAGGGCGCAAAGCTCGCCGAGCACAAGGACAAGGATGACGTTTCCCAGCAGGTGACCGTGCTCACGCCGAAGCTCTCGACAAGCGCCGTGAGCGAAGCGGACAACAGCAAGTCCGTCACCGCTGAGGGTGATGCTACTGTCACCGATTACGTCCGTTACACCGGGCTTACCGCCGGGCAGACCTATACGCTCACGGGAACCCTTATGGACAAGTCCACCAAGAAGGCTTTCGTGAATGCCGACGGCAACCCCGTCACCGCGACTGCGGAGTTCACGGCGGAAGCCGAAAGCGGTACCGCGACCGTGACCTTCACATTTGATGCCAGCGGTATCAAGACCGGCACCAAGCTCGTCGCCTTCGAGACCCTTTCCACGAACGGTATCGAGATTGCCGACCACAAGGATATCAACGACATTGACCAGACCGTTACCGTGAAGGCTCCCGTTATCGGAACCACCGCCAAGGACGGTTTCGACGGCAATCAGACCGTCGTTTCCGATACCGAGGTTTCAGTGGTCGATACTGTGAAGTACAAGAACGTGACCCCCGGCAAGACCTACAAGGTCACCGGCACCCTCTACGAGAAGGTCACCGACAAGGACGGTAAGGTCTCCAAGAAGCGGCTCCTCGATGCCGACGGCAACCCCGTCACCGCCGAGACCGAGTTCGTTCCCGAGGACACCTACGGCACCGTCGATGTGACCTTCACCTTCGATGGGTCGCTCCTGAAAGACAACACGCCGGTGGTCGCTTTCGAGTCCCTGTCCTACAAGGGCAAGGAGATTGCTTCCCATAGCGATATCGAGGATGAAGGCCAGACGGTCACCATGCACACCTCCGAGATTGGCACCACAGCCACGGACAAGCTCGATGGTGACAAGACCGTAATCGCCGATGCGGAGTCTATCGTCACCGACAAGGTGGAATACGACCATGTGCTTACCGGCAAGGCTTACACCATGGCCGGTATCCTGATGGATGCAAAAACCGGCCTTCCCGTACTGACCGGCGAAGGCGCGAAGAAGTATACCGAGGATGACCTCACCAAGTTCACCTCCGGGCTGATGAGCGTGCTCGGCTTCCAGTCGAACACCTACTCCATCAAGGTTAAGGACAAGGACTGGGGCAACGGTGCCGCCATCGTGAAGAACGCGGACGGTTCCTACACCTATGATGCTTCCGAGCGCACCGAGAACGCGGACGGCACTTGTACTGTCAAGACCGACACCCAGACTCTCACCGAGCAGGAGGACGGCACTTGGAAGCTCACCGGTCAGGAGGGGAGCGGCAGCGGCTCCGCAGACGGCGGCACAAGCTCCGTCCGTAATATCAAGGAAACTTACAAGGCCGATGAGGTCGAGGTCACCGATAACGGTTTCGACTGGTCAAACGCAAAGAAGCTCCCGACCGCTTCCATCGACCTCGCCAAGGTCAAGGCATATGCCGAGGAGAACAAAGACCTCCTCTCCTGCCTTGTCTACAAGACGGCGGAGTTCACCCCTGAGAAGGAGTCCGGTTCCATCGACATGGACTACACCTTCAACTCCAACGACGTTATCGACCGCCTGTCCGGCGAGACCAAGAACCTCGTGGTCTTCGAGGTCATGTTCAAGGGCAGCATCGAGAACGCTTCCGATGAGACTCCCGTTTCCATCGTCGCGAGCGAATGCGCTAAGGACAACGAGGGACAGACGGTAAAGCTCGCCCCGAGTACCATCGGTACCACCGCGACCGACAAGTCCGACGGTGACCATGAACTGATGGCTGGCAAGGATGCCGTCATCACTGACGAGGTGAAGTACGAGGGTCTTATCCCCGGCAAGGAGTACACGCTCCATGCAACGCTCATGGATAAGAAGACCGGCGAGCCTTTGAAGGTTGCCGATAAGGGCGTGACCGCCGAACTCAAGTTCACGCCGAACAGCGAGAGCGGCACGGTCTCCATCAACCTCGGCGAGTTCGATGCAACCTCCCTCGACGGTCATACACTGGTTGTCTTCGAGGAGCTGACCAAACAGAGCGATATCGACGGCAAGACCACGGACGTTACCGTGGCGGAGCATAAGGATATCAACGACGAGGGACAGTCCGTGACCGTCACCTCGACCCCGGCAGGCTCCACCTACGGAAAGACCGGCGTTGACATGACGAACATCGCCATCGCCATCGGCATCCTCCTGATTGCCGCAGGCTGCGCGACCGCTTACGGCATCAAGAGCCGCAAGACCACCAAGGGCGATGCGGACGAGAGCGCAGAGGATAACACCGAAGCCTAGTGCCCGTAACGCCTGAAACCGGCAGGGTGCCGCGACACTCCGGCACCCTGCCTTCCTTTTTAATTTGAAAGGGGGATACACCCATGAAGGACGATAAAGAGAACGATATCGAGATGAACAACGGGGATTCCGCCGAAGCGCCTGCGGATGAGAACAACATGCAGGCAAACCCGGAAAGCGAGAAGAAGCCACATAACCGGAAGGTCATCGCCGCCATCTGCGGCCTTGCCCTCATCGCGCTCATCGGCGGCGGTGCCTATTATGGCATCAGCCACCAAACCGGTGCAGATTCCAAGGCCGAATCCGTGCAGGCGAATGATTCCAAGGAAAGCGGTTCCGACGCGTCTACGAAGGACGGCTCTAAGAGCAAAGAGAAGTCTCACACCCACGACTGGTCTATCACCTACAAGACCGTCCACCATGACGCAGTGACGCACACGGAGCACGTGGCACCCGTCTATCAGAACCAGACCACCTACCATACCGTTTGCAATGAGTGCAAGCAGGTCATCGACGGCAAGGCCGATGAGCACATCAAGCAGACCGGTCACTCCGGCTACTCCACCAACGTCCCCATCACCGATGAGGTCATGGTGAGCGAGGGCTATGACAAACAGGTCACCGACACCCCGGTTTACGATGAGACGGTCATCGACAAGCTGGTCTGCACCACCTGCGGAGCGACGAAGGATGCCCCGCAGGCCACATCGGATGCCGCCAAGTAATTCAGATGGCCAGATTGGGAAATCATAACCGGAAATCCCGTGCGGCTTTTGCGGCAGCGGCGGTCTTCTTGGCCGTCGCTGCCATCCTTTTCGGCGTGTTGCTTCATTTCTATCAGGATGCAAGTCCATCACCGTCACCAAACGGCACGCCGCAGGAAACCGCCACGGAAAGCGCAGGGGGTCGGGAATCCGAGTTCCCTACTGTTGATTGGGATTACTGGAAGAGTGTGAACGGGGATGTTATCGGATGGATAACCGTGCCGGGGACGGATATCAACCATCCCATCCTGCAAGCCCACGCATCTGACCCGGATTACTACCTGCATCACGATATCTACCGGAACTACAACCCCTTGGGTGCGCTCTATCTCGACGCAGAATGCGAGAAGGAGGGCTTTCAAAGTCCGAATGCCGTCATCCTCGGACACAGCCTGCGTATCGGTGGTGCCATCACCTGTTTCGGAAACATCCAGAACTACAGCGATAAGACTTTCGCATCAGAGCACGCCAAGGTACTCATCCAGACACCGGAAAAGAAGATGCGCTACACCGTGCGCTTCGCCAACATCGTGAAGGGATGGGAACCGACCAAACGGACGGCGTTTGCCGGTGAATCGGATTTCCGAAGTTGGTACGATTCCTCGCGGGAATCTGCCGCCATGGTACTCGATACCGATTCCGAACCGAATCAGGTCATCTCCCTCGTCTCCTGCTCCTATAACTTCTGGAAGCAGAACGAGCGGACGGTCGTGACCACCAGTATCGACCAAAAACAAGCGCAAACGGAAACTGTTTCGACCGAATCCCGTCAGACTGGCTCTGATGCCGAATAAGGGCAGGTTTCAATCCGTTCGCACCTACGCTACAAACGTACCGTCAAGACCCCGCAGATGCGATTCTGTGGGGTCGTTTTCTTAGAACATGTCGGAAAAGCGGCAGCTATCGTATAATTTCAATGAGCTTTCCCGGAAAGGAGACCATGGTGAAATCTAAGCAGAAGCAGACTCCTACGGAGATTATTGATAACCAGCGTCAGGCTGTCGTTGAGAAAATCATCGAGGACATGAAGCGCGACGGGCTTCGTTGGGCAGAACCGTACCTGCCCTCCCTAACACCGCACAACCCCGTCTCCGGCACCGTGTATCAGGGCGGAAACCGTGTGCATCTTGGCTTCATCGGGTTCATGCGCGGCTATACGGACAACCGGTGGGCTACCTTCAACCAGATAAAGGATGCCGGTTGGCACGTGAAAAAGGGTGCCAAGTCCGCGCTCATCGAGAAATGGAAGCAGTTCGCCTTCTACAAGGAAAACGAGGATACCGGTGAGAAGGAGCTTGCTGGGCGCTATCCGAAGCTCGTCGGCTATTGGAACGTCTTCAATGCGGAGGATATCGAGGGCATCCCGCCGGAGAACTCCCCCGTCCACCAGAATGACCGGACGGCTATCATCGCCCAAAACCTTGAAGAATCTTCCAGATGCCCAATCATCGAGAGCACCAGCTATCTCGGCAGCGCCGCCTACTCTCCGGCTACCGACCGCATCCTCATCGCCCCGCGAGAGACCTTCCGCTCGGACGAAGCGTTCACCCGCGTCCTGCTGCATGAGATGACCCACTCTACCGGACACCCTTCCGCCCTCGCCCGTGAACTCGACACCCGCTTCGGAAGCCCTTCTTATGCTGAGGAAGAGCTGGTCGCGGAGCTTGGAAGCCTTTTCCTTTCGGCAGACCTCGGCATACAGGGATGCGATATGGAGGGGGAGTTCTACGAGAACCACATCTCCTACCTGCAATCTTGGATGAATGCGCTCGAAAACGACCCTTCCTATCTCTTCAAAGCCGCATCGAAAGCCGACCATGCGGACACCTTCATCATGGAGCGCTACGAGGAGGAACTGGGAAAGAACATTGAGATTGACGCACCGGAACTGGAAGAGGAGGTGTCGCTTGCCGGGGAGAGTCATGACATGGTAAGCGCATCCGAGCACCAGACGGAAAGCGAGATGCCGGAACCTGCCCTTGCTGCCATCCTGTAGCCGTGTGCCCGCGCCGAAAGAGGAACATGCGTTCAATTAACGTATTGCCGTAATACTGGCATTATAGTATAATGGTAACATATGATAACAGCCATCTGGCAGAAAGGACGATAGGTATGGCAGAAATGGAAAAGAAACCTTGGCGCTTCACCATCGAGTTCGATGAGGAGAAGGCAAAAAGGAATGGCTACAACGTAGATGACCTCTATGACTGTGTGGGAAAATATGCGGAGCAAATGGGTAACGTCCGCATCGGCCTTGGTACTTGGCAGGCAAAGAACCGCAAGGTGCAGTTCGGAGCGCAGTGTCCTGTTTGCGCCACCCTTTCTAAACAGCCTTGGGTCATGCAGAACATTAAGTCTTGGCGTACCTATGAGGATATGAATGAACCGGAGGGTGAAGACTACCTACAGGTAATCCGGGATATCAGCCCGAAACGCATTTACGACTAGCCGCATTCGTACTTAGGATTCCAGATGGAACTTGATAGGAAAGCATTTCACTTCGACCTAGACAACGAGTCTGTTAAACGCTTCTATACTGGTAAAAGGAATGCATGGTCAGATATTCAGGACTTTCTGGAATCCCACAGCTTTGAGAAGCTGCAATATTCTGGATATGAATCGGCAGAAAATATCGTTATGTCCTATCAACGTGCTTATGGCACCATAGATGAGATGATGGACAAGTTTCCTTGGTTCCAAAAATGCGTGAAAGCGGCCACCTTTACGGAAATCGGTGAAAGCTACGATGTGAAGGAGTTTCTTGAAAAAGGAATGCAGTTATCCCCTTCCTCTCTTCACGACACCCGTAAGGAGCTTCATTTCGATTTGGGAACGGCTGCGCTCAGCGAAAATTACAGTTCCATTAGACCGAACGCTTGGCGCGGTGCTTGGACGCTTATCCGCATCTTCATGGAGCGCAACGGATTCGTCCACACCCAGGTTTCCGGGTATGAGTCGAAAACGGTAATGTCGATTGACAGGGCAATGGCCGTCATGGAGGAATTGCAACAGAGATATCCTTGGTTCAAGGACTCCCTTCTCGCTGCATCGCTCACCGAGGTCGGCGAACGCCACGATGCCCTCTCCTATATCAAGGGTTCCAGCGGCATCATCGTTCCGGTTCCCACCCATTCGCTTGGGCTTGAGAAGCCGGATTTCTTCGGTTCCGAAATCGGTGATATGAAGAGTGCGACCGCAGAGCTATCGAAACGGAACGGGTCGGAACCACCGAAAGACCTGAACAAGGCGCATTAGAAAAAGCCCCGGCCATTTGGTCGGGGCTTTCCTTGCCTGAAATAGACGATTGCCTTGCTTTTTCAAGTTACTTCGTGGCACCGCAGGAAGAGCACTTATATCCAGTGGTTACGGTCTCGTCCCATGCCGCGCTCACCTGCACCTGCTCGTCATAGGCTGCTTTGTCGGTCACGGTCTCATAATAGCCCTGCTTCACGGTTACATAGGAAGAATGGTAGCCACCATGGTCATACGCATCGAGATGACCCCAAGGGTCAGATGTAATGTCTGCGCCGCACTGATTGCAGATGTAGTGTTCCTCTGTCACTGCGTCATGCCACACCTGATGGGTCACCGCATCGTGGTGGACGGTCTTGTATTGCGCGTCGTGATGGACAGTCTTGGTCTGGGCAACCCAGTTGTGCTGGTGCGCCGTGGTGTCATCCTTCTTTGATGAGCCGCCCGAGCTGGAACCGGAGCCGGAGTTTCCGCTATCTCCGCTCGGCTTGCTGTCCGACTTATTTCCAGAGCCGTTGTTTCCGCTGTCGTTCTTGGAACCGGAATCGTTCTTCTTGTTGTCGGAGGTCTCCGGTGTCTTTGCATCGGACTTGTCCTCCTTGGCGGTCTCCTCGGCCTTCCCGGTCTCCTTCTCGACGGCATCCGTATCGGCGTTCGGATTGCTGCTGATATTGGTCTGGAAGATGTTAACCACCTTCACGCCGCGCTCTCCGGTCAGGGTGGAATCGCCCTTCTTCACGGCTGCTGCAACGTCCTTGGCAATAGCTGTCAGGTCATCCTTCGTCACCTTGTCCGCATCCACCTTTTCGAGCGTGATGACGGTACCGTTCGTTTTCTTGTCATCTTTCCCGGCCTTGACCTTACTGGACGCGGCCTTATAGGTAGAGCCGTCCGCATTCACCGGCGGGATGAGGGTGACGGTGTAGGTGCCGGACTTGCCGACCTTCACGGTCACCTGCTTGTTCGCGGCGATGGCGGTGTAGAAGTCCACCTTCCCGTCCGCATCCTCTATATGGGCGATAACGGGCGTGGAAGTGTCCGCATCCCAGCCGTCAGCCTTTACCTCAAGGGTAAGTACCATGTCCTGCTTCTCATCGTCCTTTGACTGGAACACCGCAGGGGCATTGGAATCTCCCGTCCAACTGGCCTGTGAGATGGCGTAAGCCCCGCCGCCGATGAGAAGCGCCGCACAGAGGATTCCCGCACCAGCCACGCAGACCTGCTTACGGGAGAACTCGCACCCGAAGAGCACGAGCGGCTTCTTAGCATTCTCCTCCTCCGTTGAATCCACGACCTTCGGGATTTCGGCGGTCTTGTCCGCTGGGATACCCTCAGTCTCGGTGCTGTTGTCATTAAACATATTGCTGTCTTTCTTCATTTCTGTCAGTCCTTTCTGTCTTATAAGAAGATTTCCTGCTATCTATATTACCGGTAGTTCTCTACACCAGCATACCCCATAGGACATGCACGAGAATGATGAGCACGAGAATGACCGCCATCCACTTACAGTAGTAGAACAGTCTGTCTGGAAGCGTCACCATCGAAAGCCGCTCAATGCGTCTCTTGGATTCCTCTACCATCGAGTCGATGACCTTCCTGCTCCTTGCAGTCACCTCTTCGACGTTCTTTATGGTCATCTCCCCAGCTTTCTGCTGGGCATTGGCAACTCCCATGAGCGCCATCTGATTCGCCTGATGCTGCGCGTCCGCCGCGCCGTTTCTCAGCTCCTCGACCTTTTCGAGCACATCCTTCATCTCCGAAACCATGCCGCGCATCTCCCTTGCGATGCGTTCGTTGCTCCGGCGCTGCTCGGCGATAAGGTCTTCCAGCTTCTTCACGGTTCCGATGAGGTCGGTCTCGTCGTTCTCGTCCTCAAGCCTTCGTCCGGCATTTCTGGCATCCCTCGCTTCCTCGGAGAGCTTAAGTTGCTGGCCGATACCGGCCATATGCCCGTCCGGCTGCTCAAGTTCCCTCTTCACCTCGCTAAAATGCTTTGCCATGTAATCTTCGCTCCTTTCCATCCGTCAGCCCTCCAACCCCTTGCCCCTCTTCTCGCGCACGCGGATAGCGATGGGCGTGTTGAGCAGATAGGAGAGGTTGTGTACCGCATCCGCGACCGGCACGGCATCCGCCATGTTCCCGCACATGTGTATCACCTTCCAATCCTTCTCGCCCTTCACCGTCACCTCGACAAGAAAACGTTCCTTTTCCATCTCTCTCCTCGACCTTACCGGTCTTTCCTATCGGACAGGAACAGCCTATCGCATCAGGTGTCCCTTTGTCTGGACACCTCTAGGGTTTTCGCAGGTTCACCCCGCAGTTTGGGCAGAACTTCGGAACATATTCGGAAAACTCCTCGAATAGCGGTTCTTCGCTCTCCTCAGAATCCGTCATATCCTCCTCGACGCGCCCAGCCCATCCGCAGTCGGAGCACCAGATGCCGTCCACGGGGTTTACATTTGTGGCTTTCGAGTAAGCGCTCCCCATGGTAATGAAAATCCTACTCATCGTTCTCAGCCCTCTCCCCATTGCTCTTCTCACGCACTCCGGCTTCCTTCCGCATCGCGGCAATTAGCTCCTCGGGCGTGATTCCGAGACCGTCCGCAATGGCGAAAAAGGATGCAAGGCTCGGCAGACGCGTCGGCTTTCCCCCGCTTCCGGCCATTCCGGCAAACCAAGCGGATTTACTGATTCCGCTTTTCTTGATGGCGTTGTCGAGCGTCATCCCCTTCTCGTACACGATGCGGCGCACCGCAACCGCGAAACACCCGAGTTCCGGGAAACGCTCAACGGCTTTCTCCGCCTGTGGCTTACCCGCCATGGTATCTCCTTTCTTACGGCTAGCTTGATTACTGGTAATATATCATACCACCAAACCAGATAAATCTTCAAGACGATACTCCATATATCCCGCACAAATAGGACAACAAACCAGCTTGAAAGCAACCCAGCAATATAGTAAGATAGACTCGTAAACCTATATCTGTTTACATGGAACGGTCGATAATTCGTCCGTCATGCAAACTAACAGACTTATTAGAATTGACATTAGAAAGAAGGTCATAACATGAGAACTTACCAACACCCGATATACCAAGACAACACCATGGCAATTCGCGCCGAATATGATGAGGAAAAACGAGTCTTCGATTTGATGAAGAAGTTCCTCTATATCGTCGGGACGATAACCGCGATAGTTGTTTTCCTTTTGCTTCTCGTTAATTCCCCTGCCCTGATAACTCAGACGGGTGCAATTGGAATCATTGCACTCGTTCCCGTCCTGCTGGCTGCAACAGCCTTTACCGGGTTTTACGTCGGCACGGTACCGGCTGGCTACATCGCTGCATGGCGTGCAATCAAGCGCTCAAAGCTGTTCGTGTGGGGTAACGCTCTCGGACTGCTCCTCATAGCGACGCTTCTTCTTTCCATCCCGGCTGCATTCGCGCCCATTGCCTTCCTTCTCCAGTGGTTGAAGGTGTCGAATCTCAAGCGTCAGCTTGACGCGAACGCATAGTGAGGTAAACTGAACGCGTTTTCTTCCTTCGTGGAGAAACTTTCTTGCTTTAGCCCGCTGCTCCCTGATGTGCGACATTAAGGGAACGGCGGGCGCTTTTATGCCGATTCTCACACACCCGTATAGCGGCGCAAGCGGAATATCCCGCCCGCGCCGCTTTTTAATTAACGCTCGCCGTTCTCCTTGTTCGGTTCCGGGCGTTCCTGCGCAGGTACCTGTTGCGCCCGCTGGGAACCGCCGCTTCCGGCGTTTCCGCCGTTCTTCTTCCCTTTCGGCATGACCGTCGAGGATACTTCCGCCCTGAGTTCGTCGGCTCCGCGCCAACAGGCGAGAATCAGGCGCTTGACCTCCGAATCGTCCGCGATATCTGAATCGGGGCGCGGGAGTTTCAGCTTGGGGATATCCACGATTTCCATGCCCTCCATACCGCGTATCTCCTTGCGGTACTTCCGGTAGACGCTTCGGATTTGCGCAAGGTACCTCTCCTTCGTTTCCGTTCCCATCGCCTTTTGCCGCTCGATATCCCTCTTCTCCGCAACGGCTGCGCTTCCTTCCGCATGGATGGATTTCGCCACATTCGCCGTGAACGCAGCTTCCAACCCCTTCGTTCCGAGGTCTGCATCGAGCTTCGCCACGGAGAAGGCATAGCGGTTGTTGTCCGTGTCGGTAACGTACATGCGCCCCCTCTTGAACTCCGTATCAACGCCCCATGATTCCAGAAGCTCGCGGTAATCATAGATGTTCTCCGCTTCCCCGGCGGCGATACGGCACAGCTCTCGCAAGTTCGTCTTATAAGAGTCGATGCCGCGTGCCGCAAGTTCCTTCTCGATACGGGACGGCTGCTTCTTGTGGACGGAGGAATTGCGCTCGCCCTCCACGACCTGTTTCAACCCCCACTCGCGGTCGAGGTCGCGGATGCGGCTGGCACGTTTCACCTTGGCGCTTTTCCCGCGCCCCTCATCGAGCCGCTTGCCCGTGGAGAGGTCGGTACGGTTGATGACGATATGGACGGCATAGCGATGGGTCTTGTCCGCCTTGCAGTATTCGTTGTGAAGCGCCATCACTATCTGCTGGTTCGGGTAATGCTTTCCCACGTACTCCTTGGCATACCTCATGCACTCTTCCGGTGAGAGCCGCCCGCCGTTTAAATCGCACTCATCGGGATTGAACCCGAGAATCTGGTGAAACAGAATCGTGTTCTTCGCTTCCTTAAGCTCCCCAGTCTTCTTATCCCGGACTCTCCTTGCCGCTTTGTTGTGCCCGTAGGCTTCCCGCGTCATCCACATGTGGTGCGCCCAGCGCTTCGGGTTCGTACAGCCGTCCATGTTCAGACTGTCGCGTAGAATCACCTTTCGGTCATCGTTGATATAACCGCGCAGGTTCTTCATGTGACCGGAACTCTGCACACCGGTCTGCTTGATGATGGTCAATGCAATTCCTCCCCTCATTCCCTTTTGAAATGAAACCCGCGCACCGGATACTCATGTGCCATACCGTTTCGGATATACCCGGACGTACATCGGTATGCCCGCGCCGCATCTTCGATATCCCTGTAGCACCCCCGGTCTCAACGCAGATAACAGGTCTTGTCATTGCGGTTTTTCCTCCATTGCTCTTCTCACGCCATCCCAAAACGGCGATTCCATCCAGACGGATTTCAAGCGTTGCAGATACGTCTTCGCCCCATCTTGCGTGAACTCGGCATCGGCATCGTCCGAATGAAGATACCACCCGTTCGGAAACTCAACCCAAGATGCAACGGTCTCACCGAGTTCCATACTCACGTATCTCGTGAGTGTTACGCTCCAACCGTCCTCCTCATAGCAAATCGTCTTCTCGCTCCCGCAATCGTCCATCGTCATTGCTCCCCTTGCTTTCATGAATCTACTCTCGCGGACACTGCGCCCATGCCGGAAAGAATATCGCGTTCCGACGGTTTCCTGTTCCCCGTGACCTCCGGCTCCGCCCCATGTTCGCGACGGTAACCGTTTGCGAAAAATCGGAATACCTCTTCCGTCGTTTTCACCGGAGCGTGCCTGACAAACGGGTTGTATTCGTCATCAACGAAATAGAAAGTTCCATCTCTCTTCGCGATATGCGCCGGACGCTTGCAGGTCGGGCACCGTGATTTCAGGTCGCGGTAATGGAGCCATCCAGAATCAGTCATCGACGTACTCCCAGCGATAGCCACCTGCCATACCGGACGCGGCACCGCGGATACCTGCCTGCGACGCTCCGGTTTCTTTTGCCGCTTGGGTAATCGTTTTGTAAACAACACCGGTTTCCACGCAGCGAACCCTTATCCCTCTTTTACTGGGAAGTAAATCATCCGGCTCTGGTTCGTCGGCATAGTAAAAATCATCCGGCTCTGGTTCGTCAGCATAGTAAAAATGAAGGCCTTTTGCCGTTCCATGCCTTTTTGCTGCCGCTTGGATATTACTTTTCGAAACTCCCGTTTCCCGTGCCGCCTGAGCTATCGACTCGTAAACGACACCGGTCTCCTTGCAACGAACTCTTGTCCAGCTTCTATTCCGAAAGAACTCCTCATCCGGCTTCGGTTCATCGGCATAGTAAAAGTGTAAGCCCTTGGTTGCTATATGCCCTCTCAATGCCGCATAAATAGCCTCTCGCGGTACGCCAACCGCTTTTGCTGCCCTTGCTTGACTTTCAAAACGTTCGTTCGTCTCAAGGCAGATGATTGGTCTTGAGTTCTTATAAACCTTTCTATCGAAAACCGAATCGTCCGGTTTCACTTCGTCAGCGTAATAGAAGTGAAATCCTCGACATGCCCCGTGGCGTTTCAGTGCACTGCTAACCAACGGCCATGCGGCACCAATAGCATTCGCAGCATCCGTGACGCTTTCAAACCGTTCTTCCGTCTCAAAGCAGATTATCGCTCTCTTTCTTCCCATCCTGTTCGCCCGCCTATCTAAGGAAACTGTCTTTTCGGTTCTCGTATTCCTCTCTTGTGATTTTTCCTTCCTTCAAAAACTCCTTCCAAGACCACCATGTGCAAACGCACGACTGGATTGTTTCGTCGGTAAACCGGATGCTTCCATCCGCGCATGGCTTAATGCCGAACGCTTCCTCTGAAAGGAAAAGTGCGTGCATGAGTTTGTCATAGTGCTCAATGCCGTAAGTGTCGAAACATGCGGGTGCTACATCGAGTGCTTTCGCTATCCGTTCGAGCGTATTCTGCTTCGGACTACGCTCACCGAGTTCATAGCTTCTAAAAGCCGATTCCCCTAGACCTGCGGCATTCGCCAGTTCTCGTTGCGTCATGTTCCGACGCATCCGTATTCTTCTAATGCTCTTTCCCAAAAGCCGTTGCTTACGATTGCATTTAGCCATTTCCATATATCCTGTCATTCGTTATCGAGGTTGTCGAAGTCCTCTATTTGCAAATGGATGTTGTTCCTATCTGCTTCCCTGCGAAGCGCCGCGAGCGCTTCCATGAGTTTGGAAAACGACGAGACCTCTTTTTGCAAAACCAGCTTCGCTTCTTCCGGGTCGAATACATTCACGCCATAGGTGTTCAGAAACTTCATGAACTGGTTTAGGTTTGTTCCCTGCTTCGCGAGTTCATGCGCTGCCTTTTTCAAAGGCTCGGTGTCGATGACCTTGATTGAAACATCGTCGGAAGTCAAAACTGCTCGGGCATACTCGCCCATTTTCATTCCTGCTCTTTTCGCGTTTCTGCGAATGGACTCTCTCTCTTTCTCGGTTGCGTAAAACTTTATTTGAACTTCGCGATTTCTCATTTCCTAAGTTTTCTCCTTCCCTACCTTCGCAAAACGTTTATGGCAAATGGTGCCGCCGCCATTTGTAAATGACACGAAACCAGATAGTCGCTCTGCTGACTACGAAAACTCGGTAATCCGAAATTGCCGAGTTTCCAAGCGTAAGCGCCCTCCCGTCAAGGCTCCGAAAGCCGCTCGGGAGCAAGATGGAAGAGAGTTGAAAAGTCCACTACTGTGGACTTTGAGTACCCACTTCCCAAATCTTGCAACTCGAAGAGCGGCCTTGGCCGGTGAGCACTGATATTCTATCAGTGCGAGAGCAGAAAAGGCATGGAAAAGGGGGTGCCGCCGCACCCTTTCCCATGCCTTTTCTGCGGGGTTTCCGGTTTGCCCGGAAACCAAGAACCCGAGGTGCCGCCACCTCGGGTTCCCATCATCTGCGAAGACGAAATCAATTTCTTTGAAGACTTGACAAAGATTCCTTCCAATCGCGTCTTGATAAGCGAACGGACACCATAAAAGGTGCCCGTTTTCTACGTTGCTGTTGATTCGTGCTCGCCATCCTCAATTTGAATTGCAGACCGCTACAGCTTCCATCCATTTCTTTCCAGAGCAACCAGCGCTTCACGTTGCCGAATGCCGAGTCCGCCGACACGCCTGCCTTTCGGTATCCGGTACAGTCGCATGATGACTACCGCCTTGCTCGCACCGATACCCGGAACACTTTGCAGAAGCGATGTGACCAAAATGCGCTTCGCATCCTCCTCGTCCATCGCATCCGTGAACGTAAGCTCGCCGGACTTCACGCGAGCTTTGAGTGCTGCATAGCGCCTGCGAGCCTGTATGGCAAGCTCTAGCGCATGGGCACGCTCCTCGCTGCTAAGGTTCGGCAGATGGTTCTCTTTCTCGGTCATCGTTACTTCCTACTTCAACTCGTTGTCCCAGATGTTATCGTCAGGCTGCGCCGCATGTTTCCAACGGTTCGCATCCGCCCGACCGTTCCAGTCGGCGATGAACTTCTCGATAGCAATGGCGCATCCGCTGTCAAGAGCTTCCGCCCACCTCTCGTTGTTCTCATCGCACCAGTCCTGAAAATCGGTGAAGTCTGTGATGCCATTCTCGCGTATGTGTTTCCGCATCGCACGCAGCATGTCGTGCTTCGATTTTTCCGATTCCGTTACCATCAAGCCCATCCCTTCATCACCATCCCCTTAACCAAGCTCCTCGGCAAGCAGTCGGACGATGAGCTTGGTCATGCTCTCCCCCGTCTCGACGCGGTGGAGTTGCGCTTCTTTGTGGAGCCAAGCCGGGATGAGGAGACTGATTTTCTTGAGTTCCACCTCGTCCGTCTCATGCTTGCCGGAACCTTCCTTCTGGATATCCGCCATCTCGCGCTTGGACTTCTGCGCGCTCGCCATGAACGCGTTCGCTGTGGTCTTGTTAGCCATTGTTCTTCTCCTCTTCGTTCAGAACCGAATCTGCAAGCAGCTCAATCGGGGCGACCACATGGCTCTTCGGGTCGTACTCCGCCACGGACACACCGGCTGCTGCGGCACGTGAGAGGGCAACGGCGCGGGGAATCTTCGCGATGATTGGAACCTCCTCGCCCTCAAGGTACTCCACGAGCTGACGGTCGAGTGTGCCGTAGGCATAAAAGTTGTTGACGATGACATACGCTTTTGCGTCAGTGCCGGACTCACGCACGATATCGAGCGTTCTCAGCGTCGGCTCCATGTCGCGCGTGCTCGGAAGCATGGGTACGAGGATGAGATTCGCCGCGCGGCACCAATCGTTCACACCGCCCACGAGCACGCCCGCCGTATCGACAACTTGAAAATCGCACTCCTCCGCGAAATCAGGGTCATCGCAGACCTCATGGACGGAACCGCCCTGCGGGTCGGTAGTGACGAACGCCACGGTCTTGCCGCGACGCTCAAGCGCAAAGGAAAGCTCGTCCGCGATGGTAGTCTTGCCGACCCCGCCCTTCTGGTTGAGCATCAAAATCGTGTACATGTTAGAAGTCCTTTCTGTCCTGTTTGAAAAACGCTACTCACGGGAATCGGATGCGCGCACAAGCCCGTAACCGACGGTGACGGAAAGTGCCGAGCACACGGCGAATACCGCAGCAGCCACGTTTCTGAAAACGACCGAAACCGTAAGTGTGAGAAACACCCACCATCCGACGGTCACCGCGAATAGCAGGCCGAGGAAGAGCATGAAGGGGATTTCCCGCACTGAATCGCCACGAAGGTGCATTCCGTCCTCCCTAGAACGGAATATCCGCATCATACGTTTCCGGTTCCGCAGACTGCCCCTTGGCAGAAACCGTATCCTTCCCGACACCCTTCGAGTCCGCAAACTCGATATCGGTCACGAGAACGGAAAGGGCATGGCGCTTCTCCTCGTTCTTCATCCAAGAGTGGTAGCGGAGCCGTCCGTCCACCGAAACCTTCTTCCCCTTGGTGAGATAGGGAGCAAGTGCTTCGGCTCGCGCACCGAACAGGGCGCAATCGACAAACACCGGCGCATCGACATATTCGCCGGTCTCGCTGTCCTTCTTCTTCTCGTTGATGGCGAGTCCGAAGGTGAGGACACTCGTGGCATCCCCCTTTTTGCGAAGCTCCGCATCGCGCGTGAGGTTGCCCATGATGGTCACTCGGTTGATAGCCATTGTCTTTCCAATCTCTCGATGGTGTTTGCGGAGGATTCTGGAATCCTCCTGCCGGGAAAACTTTCGTCCCTTGCTGTCTATAAATATAGCAGACCAGAATACCAGCAACCCAGAGAGCAAGATAACCACATAGATTGCACACACTTGCGCTGCAAAGATAAGGGCGTGTGAAAAGCAACACTTCACACGCCCTAAGCACGTATCTACTCTGCTACGAGCCATTGTTCGAGCCATCGCTGCACGGCAAGTGTCGCGAGCGCGTCGGCAAGCGACCCGTGCGCCCTGCCCGTCCACTCGTATCCGATGTGGTCGGCGGCATCCACCAACTTGTAACGCCTTCCCATGAACCACGTGAACAGGTTCATGGTGTCCGTGATGATTGCATCCTCTCTCGGGCGCACCCCGACGGCGGAAAGGAATCCGAGGTCGAATCCGACGTTGTAGCCGATAATCTCGTCCGCCCCTGCAAAGATTTCCCTCAGTCGCGGTATGGCTGTCTCGATAGTCGGCAGGTCTGCCACGTCCTCCGGGTAGATGCCGTTGACGGCGCTCGCGTGCGGCCATTCGGTCTTCACGGTCGGTCGGAACCTCTCATCCAACAGGACGGAGCCGTCCCTTCCGATGATGGAGATGGTCAGAATCTCATCCGGGTCGCTACCGTTCAGATGAAGACCGGTGGTCTCGGTGTCAAAGCAAATGCTGTTCATATCTATCACCTAATCCATGTAACCGTAGACCGTCGTATAACGGTCTTCCTTGTAGTCAAGGAACCCGTAGTAATCGTGCTTTGCAAGCTCGAATGCCCGCTCTTCGCGGCTCCTGTCCAAGGTGCTGATATATGCGACTGTGGCATCGTCCGGCACCATGCCTTCCTCATCCTCAGTCACGCCGTCCCGGACTCTCCTTGCCGCTTTATTGTGCCCATAGGCTTCCCGCGTCATCCACATGTGGTGCGCCCAGCGCTTCGGGTTCGTACAGCCGTCCATGTTCAGACTGTCGCGTAGAATCACCTTTCGGTCATCGTTGATGTAGCCGCGAAGATTCTTCATGTGACCGGAACTTTGCACACCGGTCTGCTTGATGATAGTCATGGCCTACCTCCCTTACGTGTATCATTTGATATAGGCGAATTTTGTTGTCTTCGGAAAGGATTTGATATGGACTCGGTAATCGAATACGTAACCGTTCCCTTCATGGGCTTTGATGTTCTTGCTATTGCACTCGATGGAATCCCAGTCAAGAATCATCTCTCCGCCCCTCTTGCCGCTGCACTGAAAACTGCGAACCAGTGGCGCAACCTTGGCTTCTCCCCGAAACCCGGTGCAAAGAAATTTAATCTGCATCCGAACTGTATGGCGAAGCGAACATACACATACTTTCACAAGGACGATGTGATGGATGACTGCGGGCACACTCCGAATGAGTCCGGTTCGTATCTTCTGCATGAAGAGCAGCTTATTACCAACTTAGAAGAGTCCACCGGACATGGCGGTCTTCGCAGCTATGGTTACCCGGCATTCTGATTGCTCATGCCTTTGCTCCATCTTGCGTCCCTTCCTCCTCATAGTGAATCGTCTTCTCGCTCCCGCAATCGTCCATCCTCATCGCTTCCCTAAATCTGTTTTTGTGGGCACTGCTCCCATGCCGGAAAGGATATCGCGTTCCGACAGCTTCCGGTTCCCCGTGACCTCCGGCTCCGTCCCATGTTCGCGACGGTAACCGTTTGCGAAAAATCGGAATACCGCTTCCGTCGTTTTCACCGGGGCGTGCCTGACGAACGGGTTGTATTCGTCATCGACGAAATAGAAGGTTTCATCCCTCTTCGCGATATGCGCCGGGCGCTTGCAAGCCGGGCACCGTGATTTCAGGTCACGGTAATGTAACCACTCCGAATCAGTCATCGGCATATTCCCAGTGGTAGCCACCGGCCATCCCGGATGCAGCTGAACCGATACCGTTCGGCGATATCTTTGTTCTCTCCGCCGCATCCTTTATGCTTTCATAAACAACGCCGGTTTCCGTGCAACGAACCTTTCTTCTACGTTTAGGCTTGAAGAACGAATCATCCGGCTTCAGCTCATCACCGTAATAGAAATGAATGCCATGCACGGCACTTCCATTTTTCATCGCGTGAAATACATTCGATTTGCTTATGCCGAGCATCCTTGAAACGAGACTAATGCTCTCAAAGCGTTCGCCTGTCTCAAGGCAGATGACCGGGCGCGATTTGTTGTTTGGCTTTTTCTTTTGGTTCCTTATCTTTTGACGGTACTCATCCGGCAACATCTCGCCAGCATAGTAATAGTAAAAACCTTTAATTGGCTTTCCTGCTTTTATCTGGCGGGATATGAAACCACTCGATACACCGATAGCGTTGGCTGCATTCTCCACGCTATTGAACTGTTTTCCAGTTTCAAGGCAAACAATCGTTTTTCTCCTTCCCATCCTGTTCGTCCCCTATCTAATCCGGGTCGCTACCGTTCGGATGAAGACCGGTGGTCTCGGTGTCAAAGCAAATGCTGTTCATATCTATCACCTAATCCATGTAACCGTAGACCGTCACCCCGGCGCAATCTCGGCAAGGTTCGCCATCTGGTCGTTGAACATGTAGTCGTTGGTGCCGAGCAGCAGGAACCGCTTGTCTGGGTTGTCCTGCACCATCTTTGCGAAGATGACGAACTTTCCCGTGCCGTCCGGCTTGATGACGCAGGCGCGGTCGCACTCCCCAAGCATATCTAGGAGTGCGTCATACGCCTTCTGGTTATGCTCATACAGTTTAATCGCGGAACTCATTGTCCATCCCTTCAACCCTTCTGACCGTTCTCGGTCTGCTCGCAATGCGCCGTGTCGTATCGCCAATCATCGACCGTGTATCGCCGTTCGTGCATCGTCTCTACGGAAGATACCCTTATCGTGCCGTCCTCGCCCTGATGGCACTGGACTTTCCTGACCGCGACCCCGAACCCACGATTCTCGACAGATTTCCTATCCGCTGCCAAGCACGCTGCAAACCCTGTGAGGAACCGCGCTTTTAGACCGTCTCCGGTCTCAACAAAGTCAATGAGTGCATCGACCAGCCGCTCATAGCTCCTTGTCTCGACCTTTCCGGTGAATCCCCATTTGCGGTGCGCCCCGTCGGTCAAGGGTGTCATCTTGCCTGCCATGACCTCGTACCTATCCATTTCCACGCTCCCTATTTACGTTGCATCGAAAAAGAGGGGCATCTCTTTCCCGATGCCCCTTCAACTCCTTAGCGAATGCCGTCCGGTGAATACGGTGACCAAGGCTGGCCGAGTAGAACCAGCCAGTCGCACTCCTCGCTCTCCCCCAGCCGGAACAGATAAACCGCATCCGAGACAATCTCCTGCCAATATGCCGTAAGGTCACCGAACCTGCCGGTATAATGGAGGAGGACACCAACAAGCGCAACCGCAACGACTTCGTCCTCTGGTTCACCAA
>ENA-UOOD01000709-UOOD01000709.1-human-gut-metagenome-genome-assembly--contig:-CS67-NODE-709-length-38529-cov-20.703410_pt1 | contig 38529 bp, 32 predicted proteins | sample MGYA00242464_ERZ724011 | MGnify/ENA metagenome assembly ERZ724011 | reverse complement strand
GCCTCGTCCAGTGATGGGTTTACCTCAGCGTAACTATCAAGCTATATATGTCCTTTATTGTAATCGAAAAGTTTTTTGCCCACGCTTTGCCCACAAAAAACACGCTCTGCAAATTCAATACCGAGTCAGGTTTCACAAGCGAAATACTTACTTATTCTGACCTGCCGCTGATTTGGCTTTTGCGCGGTGCCGCGTAGCTTTCTTCGTAACCGTGTCGTACTCAATCAGTCCGGCATCCATCTCGCGGATGAAGTCCTCTACAGCGATGGTCGCCACTTTGGTACTGCCCAGCTTGACCGCTCGCAGCAGTTTGGCACCGATAAGGTCATACACCGTATTCTTGTTAACCTTCAAAATCTTTGCCACTTGCTGGACCGTCAGAAACTCACAGTTGGTCAGACGGACTTCCTCTACCGCAGCGCTGGTCTGCTCATTCATTGCTTTCATGCTCACGCACCTCCTGCGGAAATTATAGAGGGTGCAGGAGCATTTCACAAAAAATCACATCAGGCAGGCTTGCTCTCGTCCAGAGCCTTGACTTCATCAACCGTCATTTGAAGAAGATCAGCAATATCTTCATGGGTATATTTTCCTGCTTTCAGCATCCGCAGAGCAATTTCAATGGATTTTTCCTTTGCAGCTTCATTTCTCATATCTTCCATAGCCTTGCACATAGTCGCAACTCCTTCCGTATCTTCTTTGAAATAGCGAACTCTGTCCGCCAGAATTTGATAGTGCATCTCTTCGGCGCTGGTGCAGGAAAAGTCGTGCATCAGCTGACCGAGCGCCGTATCGTCTTTGATCTGGGCGTTCACATATAGGATATGCGATTCGTCCCCAAACAATGCGCCGGTTTCCCTGACCATCCGGTCAATATGATAGATCGGGTGGCCGTCGCCCAGCACATCATGTTCTGTGATGAAAATGACATAGGTTTCGTTCAGCTTCTCATATTCATCGCCGGGTTCGGTCACATTGGCGTCGATCAGACTGCTGTTATACCGGGCACGCTTGACGCCAGCGCCTTTATCGCTGCGCTGCACCTCGATATTGTAAACACGGTCTGCTTCATCGACGGCCAGAATATCCAGCCGCACGGAGCGTCCCTGCAAATTCTTGATGTCGTGCTGACCATGCACGCGCTGCACACGCAAATCGGTACGCTGTAAGATGATCTGGAGCAGGAACTCGGCACAGGCTTTGTCCTCAAACACCTTGTTCATAAAGTCATCATCCAGCAGGCGCAGACCGCGCAGCCGCTGCAAATCCTCGGCGTGTTTGCGCTCAAAATCTAAATCGGACATCACTTCACATCCTATCTTACTTATAATATAACATGGAAATACCAATGGTTCAAGCCGTGGTTTTTGAACTTTTTCGCATTTTTACTCTGACCGCACACCTGGCAGTTCTACGGTCTGTCCTTCAAATTTCTCTACAAAGTCCAGCAGGGCCTTACGGCTGACTTTACGACTCCCCAGCTTGATGGAGCGGAGATAACCGCAGCGGATCAGGTCATAGACCATATTTTTGTTTACATGGAGCAGCTTTGCCGCTTCCGGCACAGAGTACAGAATATCACGGCACTCTATGACCTCTTTCGCCAGTTCATTATTTCGCTGGCGTTGTTCTGATAATGACATATTGATACTCCTATCAATCAAGTGGAGCCGCCGTATCTGCACAGCGGCTCCGCGATTCTTCTATTGTCGGCGTTTGTACCCGTATCCTGTTCCTGATGGACTGTCTGTTGTGACAGGACACCGTATTCGGCACATTGGCACGCTCGCTCCGAAACCTCCTCTCTGGAGGTCGTGGCCTGCTTCCCCTGTGCAGTATCTAATACGGACGCTCATTCAGTTTTCAAGGTGCAAAGGCGGAAAGACTGAGGACAGTCCTTACCAGCCTTTCACAGAGGACAACGAATTGTTATTCTCTGTGAAGGATCGGCAAGGTTATTTATCGCAGCTCAAAACGGTCAAGAATCGTTTTCACCAATTTGAATTGGAGTTCTTGGTATAGTTCTTCATCGAAGCAGGTATAGACCGTGCCGCTGGCATCGTACAGTTCAAACTGGCTGAGTTTCAGCATATATCCCTGATAGTGGCGCAAAATTTTCTCAAGCGCCGTATTATCACCATTTTTCGCCTTTACGATGGTATCCAGCGGCACACGGCGGATGACCGCCCGATTATGTTTCTGATTGTTTTTCAAGTAATTCCCTCATTTCTTTCAGTGCTTTGGTTCTGGCTGATTGTATCGTACTGCGCACGACATGAAACCGTTCGCTAATCTGTTGGTCTGTCCAATCGCAAAAATAGGCAAGCAGAACGATTTGCCGTTTTCGTCTTGAAAGCTGGCACAATGCCTGTGCCAGTACATCGTTGTTAATTTTTATCGGTAATTCTAAATCATCGAACAGATATTGTTCCAACGGGCAGATTGGGTCGTTATGTATCGGCTCTAATCGATGGCCGTCCGGTAGTTCTGAAAACAAAACTTCTGTTGCGTGATGTCTTCGTTTGGCTCTGTACCAATCTCTTGCGAAATTCCGCAGAACAGTTTTGCAGAAGCTATCGAATTTACCTTCAATACGAGAAATGTCTTTATCAGACCACTGCATAGTCCACACCCCCTTTCCGCGCATGGCGTTGATGGGGAGGTGCTGCTTTTGTCCTGATACTGACTAATACGATTCGGAAAAGCAGAATGCCAATCTTGCCGGTTAAATTTCGAAAAATTTGGAGTGCAGAATATATGGATTATACAGTCCAAATATCATTAAAGTTAGTGCAAGAATATCAAAAAAGGCAGAACGGTTATCCGTTCTGCCTTTGATAAATGGCTCTTTGTCATGTGATTCTGCCAATCATTTCATTGAACTGTGCCTCGGTGATGCGTTTAATTCCCAAGTCGATCGCCTTTTTATTCTTTGCTGTACCAGAATCCGGGGTATTGGTGATTAGATAGTCAACAGTGGGCGAAAGAGTTTCTGTCAGTGATGCACCGCAGGTCATCAAACATTCCTTCAGTTCATCACGGCTAGTAAATGTTTTTAGTTTGCCCGTGACAACAAAATTCTTTCCATTCAGTACATCTATCTTCTCTGTATTGAAGATGAAATCTGTCACATGCATCTCCCGTTCATCTTTTTTCTGCTGCACTGCTGTCTTGTCCTTCTCGGAAATAGAACTACTACCATAGTTCAATATGGCGGCAATTAGTTCTGTATTTTTGCTCTTTTGAGCGGCATCTGTCATCACTCCCAAATCCTTGGCAGCAACTAACTTTTCCTTGAGCATCAGATAGAATAAGGAAGGATGCATTGCGGCAAACTCCGCTATCTTGGTAACATTAGATTTTATATATCTGAGATATTTCCTGCCATTTGTGTCTATACAGTCACAAGCATCTTCAGCAAACCCCGCTGCTGCATTAGGACGGAATTTGGCGCTGACATTTGAAATATCAGAAATATGAAGTATAATTGGCTTTTTTGTTTCAGGCATATATCGTGGTAATTCCTTTGCCAACGAGGAGGGCCATGTGATATTTTCTAGGCCGCTACAATCGGCTAATATATTCTCACCAATGTAAGCCACACTATCCGGAATTCTGATATTCGACAGTTTTTTGCATCTGTAGAATGCGAAATCTCCGATACTAGTCACACCCTCTGGGAGCACGATACTTGTCAGGCTGGTGCAATTTTCAAATAAGGAATTTCCTATGTTGGTTACACTACTCGGGATAGAAATACTGACTAGGCCATAACAGTTCTTGAATGCGGAATTTTCGATGCGGGCAACACCGCTTGGAATGGAAATACTTGTCAGGCTGGAGCAATTTTCAAATGCGGAATGTCCGATACTACCCACACCGCTTGGAATAGAAATGCTTGCCAGACTGTAGCAACACTCAAACATTGATTGATGAATACTGGTTATACTGCTTGGAATCGTAAAATCTGTTAAGCTGGTACAGGATTCGAATACCGAATAGCCTATACTGGTTATGCTATCTGGAAGTGTGATAATTGTAAGACTTTTACAGAATGAGAATGCCCAGTTTCCAATGGTGGTCACAGTATCCGGAATTGTGATGTTTGTTAGACTTTTACAACCGTAAAATGCCGAATCCCCAATACTGGTCACACTGCCGTCAGCGGGAATTACACTATTACAAAAACCAGCAATCAGTGTCTTGCTTGTGGTTTCAATCAAGCAGTTTCCGCTAGTATGATATGTAGGATTGCCCTCTGCAACGGCGATATTTATTAAACTGTCGCAGCCTGAGAATGCCCGCCAGCCGATACTGGTTACACTGTCTGGGATTATGATAGCGGTCAAACTGCTGCAACCAGAGAATGCCGATTCACCAATGTTAGCCACACTGTCTGGAATCGAAACTTTTCTTAGACTTTCGCAGCCTAAGAACATGTTTACGCCAATTGAGTCTGTGCATCTCGGGACTTCAATGGTCGACAAACTGGAGCAATGGCAGAACATGCGCTCACCGACTTCAGTTATGCCACTCGGGAATGTGAAGTTTGTCAATCTTTCGCAACCGGCAAATACTGAACCGCCAATGATGGTTACACTATCAGGGATGGTGATTTTCGTGAGTTCCTTGCAATCGCAAAATGCTAACTCCCCAATTTGGGTCACATTGTCCGGAATTTTGATGCTTGTCAGACTGCTACATCCCTCAAACACTTGGCTGTTAATTTTAGTTATATTGCTCGGAAGCAAGATGCTTGTCAGACTGTGGCAATACTCAAAAGCCGAAACACCAATGCTGGTCACACTGTCTGGTATTATGATGTTTGTTAGTCTTTTACAACAACTAAATGCCGATCTACCAATACTAGTTACACCATCTGGAATCACAGCACTCGTTAATCTTTCGCAGTCACGGAATAACCCATTACTGATTTTGGTCACATTTTTCGATAGCGAGATATTTGTCAGATGACTACAATACTCAAAGGCCGAATTTCCAATACTAGTCACACTATCCGGAATTGTGACGCTCATTAGAGTGTGGCAACCACTGAATGCTGACTTTCCGATGCTAGTTACACTGTCCGGAATCGTAATACTTGTCGGCTTGCTCCACCCAGAAAACGCTGAATCCCCAATACCGGTAACTCCGTCGGGAATAACTACATCTCCACCGGGGCCGACATACTTAATTAGAACGCCGTTTTTGATTTGGAAATCATCCATAGCTCATTCTTCCCATTCTAAATTCTCAATTTCTTTAATAATTTCTTTCTGACGCTCATAAAACACCAGTTCCTTATTGTGAGCAAAATACTCATCGCAGCCATAACGGCTGATGAAATGTGCGCCATAGCGGCTAATTGTCAATTCGGTGACAAGAATTAACAATTCCTGTCCCTCGTCAAAAACCTCCTCACAGAAGCGAAAAACATTAGAAAGTTCTTGCCCAGCAGTATCGGCCTGTTGCTTCAGCGTTTTGCTTCGCTTGTCAAATTCGGTTTTCAACTGCTTGAACGCTTCAATCCCACTGATGGGAGATTTTTTATGAAGTATGGAGACCATATCCTTTAGTACAGCAATAGTACTGTAGCAGGCATATTCGTCATCAGTGGAAAGTGTAGATGCTCGCTTACCATTTACAATCTTTTTGCTCAAAAGGTCGATTTGTTTCTGCACGGCATTCGCAGGTTCGCTCCCGGACTTAGCTAATTCCACACGGGCAACCTTCAGACTAGTTAATAGTTCTGCCAAAGAAAGTTCTGCGAGATTTACGCTTCGCAGTTCAGCTATTACAGCATCTAGCAACAGGCCTAATAGCGCCAGCCGCTCGTCAAATTTAGCCGATTTTGCGCGTTCCTTGATGTCATCACTCGCTTTACCATCAAGAATTGTAGGTACTTGATAGTCAGACTTATATTTGTTGAATAAATCGTAATAAATAGCGAAATTCTTAGCGATTTTATGATTCTGCAGATACTGCGCGACAAGTAACTCGTCCACAGCCAGTCCATTTTGCTCATAGAGTCTAATCATATCGCTCAAATCGCTCCATCCACGAGCAGTGACAAAATTCTTGCCGTCTACGGTTGTTTCAATCCTGTAGAAATCATCCTTGTTAATGTCGAGATAGGTAAGGATTGCCGGATGAACGCCTTTCTGATAGGCATACTCCTTCCAAACTCTGTAGTCTGGTTCAACATCAATGCGCTTCAAGCGATCCCAAGTAACGATGTCGAATTCTCGCACAGAATTATTGTACTCCGGTGGATTACCAGCCGTTACTACAATCCAGCCATCCGGAATACGATGTCTTCCAAAAATTTTATATTGTAAAAATTGCAGCATGGCCGGAGCAAGGGTTTCAGATACACAGTTGATCTCATCTAGAAATAGAATTCCCTCTTTCACGCCAACGCTTTCCATCATATCATAGACCGAAGCTATGATTTCGCTCATAGTATACTCGGACACACTGTATTCCCGACCATCATAAATTCTTTTTTTGATGAAAGGCAGCCCAAGTGCCGATTGCCGGGTGTGATGGGTCATAGAGTAGCTGACGAGTCCCACACCAAGTTCTGAAGCTATCTGCTCCATAATGGCGGTCTTACCGATGCCAGGAGGCCCCATTAGGAAAATCGGACGCTGTCGCTCAATTGGAATCTTGTAATTTCCGAAATCATCCTTGCTGAAGTAGGATTTTATGGCGTTGTTGATCTGCGTTTTCGCCTGTTTTATGTTCATGGGAAAGCCCCTTCATATTTTTATCGAGTAGTTTTCCTATATTTCATTCTTCTGCAATACCAACTTTATGGCCCATGAGGGCACACTCGGAGTACCATAGTCATCATCTATGAAGACAAAAGCTGTTTCATAGTCTGGCTTTTGGGCGGGATATATTCCGTAGCCGTCAGTAAGATAAATCAATCCTTTCAGATTGTTGAATTCTTTTTGGCTCCTCAACCTATCTACATATTCAAATACTGGGCGAAAGTCTGTGCCGCCGAGGCCGTGGATTTTCATTGTTTGAAGATACTCATCAAACTCTTCTTGCGAAGTGATTCTCCTGTCTTCTTGAATATTTGCATCGCACTGGATGATGTGCAGATTGATTTTTGTGAAAAAGCTCTCAGTGGATTTGAGAATGTTGTAGGTCTTCTGCACGAATCGCTGTACCAATTCACCAGAGGTCGAGCCTGAAGTATCAATAGCAACAACAAATTCTTTGATTGCTTTGACTTCCTTATATTCCAGCGGCTCGATTAGTGGCATGTTTTCATAGAGTTGTAAACCATAGGTGTAGAAGATATAGTCAAATTCATCGTCATTAATCTTCATTGCCTCCCCCATGACGGCAAACTTTTTCAAAAATGCAGTATAATCATATTTCTCTCGATTCACTGCCGTTAAATTTTGCGCCATTGCACCCGAATTCATGCCTTGCTTCCTATCAAATGCCTCCAGTTCCATCTGCATCCGTTGTGAAATATCCTGCCAGACCTCAGCCATTTCCGTACGAGAACAACCATTTCTATCGGCAATATGATTACCATTATTGCCATTGACGACTTCGCTTGAGTTGTCATCATTACTCTTGGAATCATCGTCACCATTGTTATCGGATGGGTTGAAAACAGTTTCGGCCTTTTCGGCAGTCATGTACCAAAGTTCGTGATTATCCGCACAAAATAGGCTATGGAGTTCCGTGATTCGCACAGGATCGGGTACTGTCTGGCGTAAATAGGAATAGATTTTCTCTGCTGTCACATGCTTTAAATCATGTCTTACGGCGAAAATAACCTCCGACTGCTGCTGTTCTCTCGGTGCAGTCGTTGACGGCAATCCGAGTTCACCGATTATATTTTCCACTGCAATGTCACATGCCAAATCCCAGTAAGAGCGATTTAGTGTGGGGCTCATATACATATGCCGGAACACACAGTGCAATACTATATGTAAGTAGTCCCGTACAGGAATTTCTTTAGTACATTGATAGCTGGAAAGCACATGGTGTGGATTGTAGAGGATGTACTTTCCGTCTGTCATTAATGTGCCAGTTTCAATGGGTTCCCATTGAAACTGACTCAGTGCCGCATCCAGAAAACGCAGATTGACCAACAGGGTATTGCGTGCAAGAGTCAGTATCTCCCGCGCTAACTGATCTTGTTTTCTCTGTTTTTCTGTCATAGCCATCACCAGTTATAAGGATTTTAATCCTATCGTGAACTTATCCAAGTTTTACTTCCGTCCACTTTTGCTCACTCGGTTCCTTAAATACCGCAGGGCAAATACGGAAGCCAACGATTTTGCTGCCTTCCCGAACTTCAAATATCAATTTGTCGTTCCAACCATAGAAATAACGGTACTTTTCATATTTGGTTTTCAGCTCATCATCAGGATTATAGCCCATACGATACCAGCACTCTACCGCATATTTCTGATTGCTGGTAGCAATACAATAAAAGTTAAAATCGGTTGCCAAATAGGTTCGCTGTCCGAGGGTAACTGCGTTCAAAATCTGCTGTTCCGGTCCACCAAAGGGGAGTTTATACTTATCGGGATTCGTGAATTCCGAATAGAAACAATACACATCTGTTAATTCCTTTTCCTTGATATTCGCACAGATTGTTTCCGGGAAAGAATGCCACTCCACATAATCAAAATCGCTCTTTTCATCCTCGTTATAATCGGGATCATCAGTTTCAATAACACAATCGGGATTATAAACCATACATTCGAGCATCAACTGCCCCTCAAAGACATGTACGGCCTCAATATCGGTAACATAACCACTGATCAAATCAACGAGCGCATTGCTGCACTCTGCATCATTCCAATCGTCCAAATCCCATTCGTTGCGTTCTCCGGTTTTTATGTTAATTTTTGTGAAGTTCAGTCGACTAACCACATCAAAGGATTTCGAGTCGACCTCAAGACTGGTACTTCCGTTTTCAAAATCCAAAATATAGAGAAGTTCTCCCGCCATCGCGGACAAACGATTATACTGATAATCCTCCGTCAGTTCCTCAAGGGAAAGTTCGTTCAACTGCGTATCAAAGGTATGCAGCACGATTTTCTCAGCATAAGAGTCCTTATTACGCACATGAGCAACACAGTACAGCTTTTCATCAAGGAAAGAAAGCCCCATGATTTTTTCGGATAACTCCATTTTTGCCGTATTTCCTTTGTTGGAAATGCAATATAAAACCGAATTATCCAAACCTTGTTCCGCTAAAGCGAAATGGTTTTCATTAGAACAATTAAATTTCATAATAAATGCCTCGCTTTCTTTTTTATTTATTTTTGTTTGTTCATAAAGTTTATCCTGCTAAAATTTACTCTGCATTCATAACGCATTCCAGCTTGTTCAGATCCTCCTGTGTAAAGCTATCAGGGGCAACACCGCAGCGCCGGCAGGCAGCTTCAAATGTGCTGCGGTCAATTTTTGTCAAACCGGTGTGCAGCAATTCTGCTGCTACAGCACTGATATGTTCATTGCGTATTCCGTTATATCCAGCTTGGTCGATAGCTGCTAGCATCCATGGTTCATAAGACATTGTTTCTTCACTCCCATTGTCACAGCTTAATGGTGTTGCCGCCCAGCATCTGAAGGTACTCTGTCCGGCAGGTCATAAATATTACTTGATGCCGTTTTGCACATTCTTTGACCAGTTTGCAGGCTTGGTTTGTACGCTCAGAATCCATGTCAGTAAAAGGATCATCCAAGACAATAACGCCTCCACCATCGGGAAACAGATGGTCAAGTACAGCAAGGCGGAATGCCAGTGAAACGGTTTCCTTCGTTCCCTCTGAAAGCTTCCCATAATCAAGCGGAAGGTCGTTACTATAGACCTGCATTGCAAGTTTGTCTGCTTCTGGAAACTCGGACGATACCCTGCCATCGGAAATCACACTCAGATAATGCGAGAAACTGTCGGCAATATCCTGCATGGGATTGTCATGAATATTTTCTTTCTGCGACTTAAACACCTCAAAGATATGCAGCCAATGAGACAATAGGGACTTTTGTTCTTCAAAGTCTCGCGTTGCTTTTTCCGCTTCCTCTGATGGATCATCCGCGATATTCTCTTTATAACTTTCCAGTTTGCTCTCGGCAGCAGTTTTAAGTGTTAATGCTGTTTCACGAAGCTTTTGCTTTTGCTTACACGCATTCTGTAACGATAACAAATGCGCTTCAGGATCGGCAATCTCCCTATATTCAGCAGGAATATTTTCCGTCTCCGTTGAGGACATTGCCTGATTTAGTTCTGCGTCTAAATCAAAGGCTTTGGCTTTCAAATCATTGGCACTGATATATTCAGCCTTATAACTGTTAATAACGGTTTCTTTTGCTGTGATGAACCGCGAGAGATCACTATTGCCACAAAGATCTGCGATGTCATTTTCAATTTCAGTTTTAGAGCGGCTTTCTTGCGGTGATGATTTTACCGTTCTTTCCAATTCCTCGAAAGTGGTAGCACCTAACAACTGCTTCAGACGATTATTGGCCAAATCTAACTGCCGATTATTTTCTGCTATTGTCTGAGCAAGTTCTCCAAGTGCTTCCAGACTTTCTACCTGATAATTTTTGAAAACATCTGTTATCAGCTGCTTATCTGTCTTGATTTGAACCTCAACGGAGGCAACATCCACATCCGCAGGCGAAAGCTGCATCTCCATGACACCTGGAATAGTAAGTCTAACCGCTTCACTAATATTTGCGATTCCATCAGAAACATCAATTTTCTGACCAGTCCGCACGGATATGACTTCCAGTGTATTGTCACCGAACATATGAACAGCTGCGGTCAAGTTCATTCCGCAGAGTTTGTTTTCAAGAGAAGCAATATTACGCTGGGCGGTTTTGACCTGAGCTATTTCGCCCGCTGTTGGGCAGGGTGTATTTGCTGCAATAAGAGAAAGGGTATTGATTTCATTTACGATTTCTGTCGCTGCATCATATTTGTCCAGAAGTTCTCGGGTTGTCTTTTCATTTTGAAGCGTTTGCGCCTGAGCAAGTACCTTTTCCAATTCAGGCCAATCGGCAAGTACCTTGCGGATTTTTTTGAGTTCTTCCTCTGTGCGGCTGATAGTTTTTCTACGCTCTCTTTGTAGAATGAGGCTGTTTGCGAATTGATTGAATTCACGATAGGCTTCTTCGGCAGAGCGCGCTTCATTATCCTTGTCAGTATAATCATGTGCGGCTCGATCAGCGTCTGTTTCTAAATGAGAAATCTCCTCAAGGACTGCTTTTGCATCCTCCATGGCGTAATATGCTTTTAATATTTCGCCAAGTCCGGTACTCCATCGTCCGGCTTTACGGGCAGGAACCCCACGGTCGATGTCCCAGTGTTTCCCGGAAATTTCAGAAATTTTGGACTGCATAGCTTGCTCGATAGCATCTATCGAAACTCCATCACTCTCTGCAAAGGCCAACGAAACGGCATCAGTAATCTCGGCCTTTGCCTCCGTATTCTTTGATGCATCCAGAAGGGTTTGCAAAGCTGCATCGGTATTGCGTTGAGAAGTGAGTAGAAGATCAGAATAAACGCCCTCGCCATAGTTCAGGACGGATTTCAAAATTTCATCGATTTTCGCTTGATCTCGCACAATGCCTTCCGGTGTGGAAAGTGTGCAGCGAGCATCTACGCCCCACTCTTTTGAAAGAACGTAATCCCCGTCCTTGGACGCAAGGGCAATTTTCCCATCAGCAAAATCACCGCTCAAATTGCTGCCTTTGCGAGTGCTGGGAAAATAGAGATCACAGAATTCTCGATTGCTCCGTCGATCCAGTTTGGCCTTTTGAAATAGTGTGCGTACAATCAAATTGGCCATGGTGCTTTTACCACTCTCGTTCTTGCCGTAAACTACATTGATTCCGTCTGCAAAGGAAATTGTCCGATCACGAACACCAGCAAATTGTGTGCAAGAAAGATTTTTTATCTTCATTTTATCTGCGCTCCTTCAAGGTCGCCAGTAATTCATATGTGAGCTGAGCCTCTTTCGGCTCATCCAACAAAGCTGTCAGTAGATTGGCAGAAAACGAAGTCTCTGGAAATTCAGAGTCAATTAAATCCTTTGAAATCAACTGACTAAGTGCGTAATCATTATAATTTCCCTCGATAAAGCGGGACAGTTCATCGTTAATGATGGTATGTCGGTTTTCATACTCATCTTTCGTCACAGCACCAGACAGAATCAATTCCACAACGCTGTTGTCTGTGATCGGCGCCAGTTCTCGCTTTAGGGTTTCCTGCATCTTTTCTGGTGAAAGAATAATGCTTTTACGATAAAAACGCAGGTTTCCAGATGTGACTTTCTTCGCTCTAACCGTCTTATCTGCTTCAATTTCTACAATGAAGCACTGACCTTCGGTATTGCAATTCACATCTGTCTGAACATGAGTACCTGCATTGAATATCTTTCCAGCAGGAGCAAATTGCTCTGCCAAATTACGAGGAAACGGAACATGAGTATGGCCGAGCAACCACACATCTACTGGAATACTTTCCAATTCAGAGCGGGTCATCAAGAAGTATTGCCCCTCTTTATCGATTGTTTCTCCTTCTACGGCTCCGTGGGCGATACCGATATGGTAGGTGTCATCGTTCGGAATATCAGTAGCTTTAATCCAACTAAGATTGTTTTCCCCGGGAGCGGAATGAACTGAGGTGCAAAGCGCCGGATAAAGAATGACTTTCTCACCGCTGATTTCTAATAGATATGGACGGTAATCAGTCAACAGCAAGATATTGTCGTAAGAAGTCACAGCATCTTTGAAGTACTGCCAGACTTTCACCTCTGTATCGTAGTAGTCATGATTGCCGGGAAGCACTATAACGGTTCCCATAAAACATGACAGCATATCCAAAATGGACTTAATGTCCTTTTTGGATATGCTGTATGTATTTTCAAACAAATCGCCGGTAATCACAAAAAGATTGCAGTTTTCTTGGTTTGCTGTTTGAACCATATTTTCAAACGCAGTTACTCGGCTTGATGAGAGAACGACCGATTGCTCATGACTGGCATACTTCAAGCCAATATGGTTATCGCCTGTTTCAAAAATTCTAATCATGTGATTGCCCATCCTTTGTGCTTTGTAATGGTCTCAACAATTTCAATAAGGTGTACATTCCTGTAAATAGGATACATTTACAAGTTCAGAGGTATTATATCATGAATAGGCTTCAAAGGCAATCCTGCGCTTGTAGCTTTTCAACAAATAGAGAGGTAATTTAGTCATTCTTTTGTGGTTGCGAAAAGGTACACATTGTTGCAAAATTGGTAGGTCACAACAACTTGGCTTTTTCGTAAATTTCTGCTCGATAGCGGAAGGTAGATAACGGCATCCCACATTCTTTAGCTGCTGCGGTTCCGGTAATTTCACCGTGTTTCCAGCGTTGGTAGACGGTGTGGAAATTAGGGGGCAATGGTTTTGGCACTCTTCCAAACCGTACACCTTTCGCTTTTGCAGCCGCGATACCTTCTGCTTGCCGCTGGCGGATATTAACACGCTCGTTTTCAGCAACAAAGGACAACACTTGTAATACAATGTCGCTGAGGAAGGTTCCCATCAAATCCTTTCCACGCCGGGTGTCCAGCAGTGGCATATCCAGCACAACAATATCAATGCCTTTCTCTTTCGTCAGAATACGCCATTGCTCCTGAATTTCATTATAATTGCGTCCAAGTCGGTCAATGCTCTTGATATAAAGCAAATCGTCTTTTTTGAGTCGTTTTATCAGTTTTTTGTAGTGAGGTCGTTCAAAATCTTTTCCGGATTGTTTATCAATAAAAATATTCTTTTTCGGCACTTGTAATTCGTTCATTGCGATAAGTTGCCTATCTTCATTCTGTTCCCGTGTGGAAACACGGACATATGCATAGATTTCTGCGATGATTAACACTCCTTTTAATAGTTGATGTCGCACTTGAAAAAGCAGAGAATTCCGGCAACTTTAGTATAATGGATGTTTCTGTGTCACAAATTGCCGGACAAATCAGAGTAGCAAACCTCTTAAATTTGTTAATCCCGGCACGGTAGCTACACCGTACCGGGATTTCTGTACTTTTTGATTAAAAACAATCCGGTCTGCCAATGCTCACAAAGCCCTGCAAGCCTGTCAGCACCACATTATTTTGCGAACTGGCGCAGTGGATGATAAGCGGATCGCCGCTACTGTCCTTGCCGACGAACACGCCTACATGAGTATCGCCGGGGTAAAACACCAGATCACCCGGCTGTGCTTCACTCCATGAGATGGGTTTGCAGTGGTCATGCTGACTGGCTGCGCCTCCGCCGTGCCCGATCACATAGCCCAGTGAATTATTGAATACCCAATCGACGAATAGCGATAGGTAACCCTTTGATACTATCTCCAGGTTTTCCCCCGCTCCACACCGTGCGTGAACCTTTCAGCTCACACGGCGTTCCATCGTAAGTTGAAATGAAAATCACCAATGAAAATTACAACCGTTCTTTTTAATAAGATGTATAGGATTGAAATTCGGGCAGTTGCAGCCATCTGCGAAGTCTATTTAGTGTTCTCAGTTGTTTGCTGTCAGGTTTCAGTTTCAGCATATAATGTGCAATCGTATCTGGCTGTGTTGCATGAAGCAAGCGGTGGACTTCATCTGTTACTAACACCAGATTTCCGTATTTGTCATCTCCGCCGAAGTGCCTTGGTATGCGGTGATGACAGTGCATATGCCCCAATTCCAGCGGCTGTTTAGTCACATAGCAGCGTCCCATTTGCCCGCAGTAGAGCGATAGGCGATTGTCATTGTACTCAACACTCCTATCCATGATGGGGTTTCTCATCATTTCTCTTAGGATTGAAATGTTGACGCATGAGAGGCTTTTATGGATTTCGGCTCGCCCTTCTGGGGTGTAACGATTGACTTTCTTCGGCTTGAACATGGGGGCTTTGTGTTTAAGATACCCTATCGGTATCAATGCCCGTCCATATACATACCGAAGCATTTTGCTGTTTCCATACCGTTCAGCAATATAACTGGGGAGTTTATCCCCCGATTTTTGCGTATATCTTCGCAGGCGTGCATTTAGTTCGTGTTTGACCAGAAAGGCTATTTTACGCATATCCAGAGTTATATTTGTTGCGATACGATAGTAATTGTGGATGCCCAGCACATAGGCGTTATAGGCATCTACGGCACGGCTCCCATCATTTGTATCTGCCGGGTGTGCCATTGCTCTGGTGTGCTGCTGAACCTTTGATTTCATTGCCTGATATGCCTTATCTGTCATCCCAGAGTAAACTGTGTACCCTGGTGACCCGTTGGCTTTTTTCCCTTTTTGACGCACTCTGATTTTGATGCCCAGAAATTCAGTGTAATGCTTTTTCAAGTTCACTATCCCCGACTTTTCAGGACTAATGTCCAATCCGAGACGCGCTTTCAGCCATTGCTGTGTGGCGGCAAATAGCTTTACCGCATCACTGCGCTTGCGGCAAAGAATTTTGAAGTCATCCGCATATCGGACAATCCAACATTCTTTTAACTGCGTGCTTTGCAATGCGCGATAAGTCTTTCCTCTACTCGCTGTTCCGTTTGGCGCAATGGTAACCGCATATTGATGGTGTGTGGGTATAGTTTCCCATTGACTGGAAATCCACCAATCCAATTCATTCAGTACCACATTTGCCAGCAACGGCGAGATGATGCCGCCTTGCGGCGTTCCCCGTTCTGGGAAGCCGATTTCTGCGACTTCTGCCTTTAGCATAGCTGACAAGATGGAGAGCAAGGTTTTATCCCGAATACCCATCTGCCAAAGCTGTTTCAGCAGTTTCCCATGCTGGACATTATCAAAGAACCCTTTAATATCAATGTCCACCACAAAGTGCAGTCCACTGCGCTGTACGAATTTGTAAACTTGTGCGATGGCGTGTTCTGCACTTCTACATGGGCGAAAACCGTTATTCCGTTCATGGAATTTCGCCTCACAAATTGGCTCCATTACTTGGAGGACGCATTGCTGTATCAATCTGTCCATGATGGTCGGAATACCCAGCGGTCTTGTTTTACCGTTGGCTTTTGGAATTTCCACACGTCTTACCGGTTGGGGAATATAGTGTTTTAATCTGGTGCGTATATAGGTTATCAGGCTATCTTCCTGCCACTTGGACAGGTCTTTGATTGTTTTTCCATCCACGCCGGGTGTATGACTTCCTGTATTTTTCTTGATATTGCGATAGGCCAGCATGATATTTTCTTCTGAAAGAATAATTGTCATCAATTTTCTGAACACTTTGTTTTCTTTGCTCTGTGTGTATAAAGTGTCCTGTACACCCTGAAAATCATAATACTCAGCGTTTCGGATTTTCTGCACTTTCTGTTCTTTCGTTGCGGTTGGCAAAGTCGGCATCCTCCTCTTTCCCGAGAAGTGGCCTTTCTTAGTCGTACTCGAACCTTTGCATTTTTCATTCTGATTTGTTCTTTCAATCTACGACTAATGCCTATCCCTCCACCGCTTATTATCACGGTTTCATCGGTACTATGACATCGCTCTCGGTTAAATAAAGGCGGGTTATACCTTGCGGCTTTCCCTCGCCAACACTTCATTGCACGCAAATGCTCCATGTTCTAACCTTTCCACGTTCCGATATTCCTATCTTTTTCATGGCGTCTTTAGGTGTGTCCTTTAAGCCTGTACGCTTGGCCGTGCCTGTAACACGGCAGGGTGTTTTATCCCAGATTAACCTTACTCCACCCCACGTACCCCGCGCTTGGCGGTCATGGCATTTCTACCATGTCTGCATTTAGACCCGTACACTCGGACATTCGTCGGCAGGTCACGAACCTGCATTCTCACCATGGACGCTTTATAGACCCCCGGCCTATAACCTACACACGCCACCTCTGGCGCACTTTCCTCGCTCTGGGAAACTCCCAGCGTTAGGGTAGCTCTCAGCCGTCTTTAGCGGGCTTTACACGGTTTGGCGTTTGCGCACCTCTCCGCATACCGCAAGCTTAGGGGAGCGTTTCAGGGCGTTACCCCGTCATTCCACTTCTTGGAATATCAGTTCTATGAAACTTTATCTGGCTCCTTTCAATCCTTATTTTTTGTTTCACGCCTAACCTTTTCAGTTAGGAACGTGTCGCACATCCGCTGCAATCCAGACCATACGGGCGGATGGTTCCGGTCGTTCTGCTTCCGGCGGCGGTGACGCGAGTAGGCTTGCCCCAGCGGGAATCCCAACCGATGGCGCTGCTTTTGCCGCCCCAGAAGTAATTCACTTTGCCGAGCAGTGAATAGGCTTTTTCCACCACAGCACGCCGCCGCTCGGAAATGTCCTTGGGCATGGCGGCAAGCATGGCGCGGATCTGTGCTTCGTCCAGCGTAACTTCGCCGCCGTAGGTGCCCACCAATTCTGCTAGCATTTGCGCGTACTCCGGCTTCAGCACTTCCTCCAAGGCTTCACGCTGGTTCTTATTGAAGTGGTAGAAGTCCGGCATATCCGTTGCTTTCTTGCTGGTGAGGGTAATATGCAGAATGGTTTTCGTACTGTCCTCATGCTCGATGGTCTGTACATAGTAGCTGACGGTATTCATATCCCAGAACACCGTGCGGATAAGGTCGATACGCTCCTCGTCGATGGTGACAACATCAGTAGCATCGGCATCGGCCCCAGCCGTTTTGACTGCAAACACAGCGACAACATCTGTCCAGTTGGTGATGGAAAGGGCGCTGCTGCCGTCCGGCTCTCGATGGATGACCACGCTGTCTGCGGGGTTCTCGGTCTGTATCTGATTGATCTTCGCGGAAAACTCACTGTTGATGAGCGCGACGGCCTGCGGGACAGATTGCGCGTCGCTGTCGTTGCCAGACCAGAACACACCAAACGGCGTTCCGATAACAGCCGCCGCACCGCCGATGATCAAAATCAGCGCAATGAGCGCACCGGCACCTCCCAGCAGTCCGACTGCCGCCCGTGCGACAGCCTGTCCTGCGCGGATTACGGCTTTCTTGACCCGTTCAAAGAGTTTTACTGTGCGTTTGCTGGTTTGTGCTGTCTTTTGTGCGGTTTCCTGCATGACCTGCTGCTGCACCCGCTGCTTGGCTCTCGCCGTGATCTGTGCCTGCGCCTTTGCCGCCGCCCGTTGGCGGACAATGGTATCTTGCCGCCCCGTGAATAGCTGTTCGCGGCGCGGCCTTTTCTCTTTCGGCACTGTGGCGGGTGATTTTCGCCGTTTTGAGGTATGAGGCTGTTCAGTGTGTCTGGGCATATCAGCATTGAAGGATGTCAAATCCACTTGCTGCTCTATCGCAGCAATGTCTGCCTGCACCTGTGCAGCTTCATGCTTTTCGATGATAGCCGCAGTTCCTTGGCGGCGTTCGGTCTGCTTTTTCGCCTGTACCTGCCGGAATTTCTGCTTGGCACGGGTGATTTGCGGCGTTTCAGTTTGTACCGTTGCAGAGGATGAAGTGCCTTTGTCTTTCGGCTCGGCGGCGCTGAATTTGCGGTCGAATTGCTTCTGTGCCAACGCCTTGCCGGAGCGGAACGCCGTGCGGCTGCTGATCTCCGCCGCACGCTGTTCCTTGGTCTGAAACCGTTCCACCGGCTCTTGATAAGGTGAAGTCTGTTCTTCCTCCGGCATATTGTTCTTGCTCTTGAACTGCCGCCGGACAGCCTGCTCCCGCAGCACCTTTGCAGCCTGTTGGGGCAGAAAGGTGGTGGTCTGCCGGGTTTGAATATCCCGTTTTTTCGGACGTGTCCGTATCTCTTTCACAGCGACTCACCCGGCTTGGTCGTCATAAGGCGGTATAACGCCGTGTTGCGCGGGAATTGGTTGATGAACGGCACCTTTGCGCCGCCGACTTTGATAAGGCCGTGTCCAGATTCCGCATTGCTGATATAGGAAAGCTGTTCTTCCGAAATGCGGAGCATTTTCACCAGTTCCTGCTGGTCGGTAGGAGCCTGCGACAGCATAAGCAGGAACTCGGAGTTCGCTAGCATATTCTTTGCTGTGGGAGAACGCAGACAATCGGTGACATTCTGTGTAATGCCGGTCGCGGCGGCGTTTTTCTTGCGGAAGCGCTTCCAGCTTTCTTCGAGGAAGCTGCTGCTGTACTCATTGGCGAAGAACAGATAAATTTCGTCAATGTAGATCCATGTGCGCCGTCCGCGCTTGTGGTTTTCAATCACACGGTTCAAAATCGCGTCCAGCATGACCAGCATGCCCACGGTTTTGAGCTGACTGCCGAGGTCAAAAATATCGAACAGCATAATGCGGTTGCTCATATCCACATTGGTCTGATAGGCGAATACATCCAGTGTGCCGTCCACGAACAGTTCCAGTGCCAGCGCGATGGACTGGGCCTGCGGCTCCGGCTGGCGCAGCAGTTCTTCGCGGAAGTCTTTCAGCGTGGGCGGATTGCGGTAATCCTTGATGTACTCGCGGTACACATTTCCCACGCACCGCCCGATGATGGAACGCTCTTTCGCGCCCACCGGCTCCGGCTTCATCAGCTGCTCGCACAGGGACATGACAAACTGGCTTTTCAAAATCAGAGGGTCGTCCGCCTTGCCTTCTTCCTCGCCGTAACCGCTGGTCATATCCATCGCGTTGATATGGTTGGGACTGCCTGCCGAAATCTGCACGACTTCGCCGCCCAGTGCCCGCACCAGCGGCGCATACTCGCGTTCCGGGTCAACGATGATAATATCGTCGTCGGTAGAAAGCGCGATAGAGGTGATCTCTTCCTTGGCCGCAAAGGATTTGCCCGAGCCGGACACACCCAGAATGAAACCATTACTGTTCAAAAGCTGTCGGCGGTCGCAGACGATCAGATTGCGGCTGGTGGCGTTCACGCCGTAGTACACGCCGCCGCGATGTCGAATCTCCTGCGAGGAAAACGGCACCAGACCGGCGGCGCTCTCGGTGGTCAGTGTCCGCAAGGTGTCAATCCGCCGCAAGCCATAGGGCAAAACCGTGTTCAGTGCGTCCTCCTGCTGATAGGTCAGCACGCTCATTTCACAGTTCTTGCCGCCCGCAATACTGCGGATGGTGTCGGTGTCAGCGTCAAGCTGTGCCTTGTTGTCTGCCACATGAACGAGGGTCATCACGCACAGGGTCATGCGCTGGTCGCGCATGGTCAGATCGTCCAGCATGGAACGCATCGTATCCCGCGCGTCGGTAAGCTGCATGGGCGGAATGGCGGAGAAATTGTTGTTCTGGTTCTGCTTGTTCTGCCAACGGGTAATATCCGTTTCCACCGCAAGGGACTGGTTTTGAATTTCTTTCAGTGCCTTATCCGTGGGAATGGGCTGAATGTCGATGGACAAAATCAGATTGCGGTTGAGTTCGGTCAGTTCCTTTACAAAGCTGTCCTCCAGATAGGCCGGATAGTCCTTGAGGAACAGCACGCGGCCCACTTTGCTGTCCGAAAGCTCAAAGTAGTTAGAATGGAACTGGATACTGTCCGGGCAGATGGAGTCCTTGAACGAGTGGCCGCGCTTTGCTACGGTATCGAAGTCAAAGCGGAATGAATCCTCCTCACCGATGCGGAAAAAGTCATGCAGGATACCCAGCCGCTCCTTGTTGTCCAGTTCGTACAGCTTGGAGTTCAGCTTTTTCATGTTGGCGGACAAATCGCTGCCCACACGGGCAAAGAAGCTGCGCGCCTCCTCAATGCTGCGGCGCTCCACGGAAACCGTGATGTACCGCTCCTGCACGATGCCGTTGCCTTCGGCGGCTTTATCGAGCAGCATACGGTTGTATTCCTTACGGTAATCGTCGCGCCCGTCCTGCTTGGACGGTATGAGCATTTCTTTCTGAAATTCCAGCGGATTCAGCCGCTTGTTGACGATAGAGATTTTCGTGATCGCGTCCGTCGGCAACGCCTTTTCCAGTGCACAATACTGGATGAGCATTTCCTTTTTATCTTCCTCGTCCGCTACGGCATAATTGATGTCGGTGAAACGCCAGCAGCGGCTGAACTTGCCGTCTACCTCCCAGATACCGTCCCGGTGGATACGGCGGATGGGAATAGACTGCTGGGCCGTCTTAGGCAGACGCACCGAAGCACGCTCTTTCTTTCGTCCGAATTTCTTCACTTGCGTTTCCTCACTTTCTTTTCTGGAATGTGCAGAAGTTGGTCATACAGGTTTTCGCTCTTATACAGCCGCCGTCCGGCATACAGAATGTGGGTCTTGAACATCGCCCAAAGCAGCCGCTCAAAGGAAAGACCATTGTATTTGAAAAATCCAGCGACCGCCAGCGGTGCGGCACAGAGCATACACAGCCAGCTTGCGTTCTCCTTTCCGATGGGGTCTTTGAGCAAAAAATAAGCTCCCACGGCAACTGCAACAGCGCCGAGGGAGCAGCCGAACTGCCTTGCAGACAGTCCGAAGAAGATAGATTCGTGATAGTTTCGCACTTCACGATTGATACGGATTTCCATAGTCACCTCCAAGAAAAAGAGGAGTGCTTTTGCACTCCTCACAGGGTTTATTCGATTTGATGGTCACGGATTTTGCGGTAAAAGGTCACGAGCCAGCTTAGTGCCGTTACACCGAGAATGGCGAACAGGATACCATCCGCCAGCGCCGTATGGTGTGCCGCCCAGTCCAGCCAGACGGTGTTGCCGAGAACCACATAGACCAGTGCAGGCCCCAGCCTCAGCTTGATGAGCAGCTTGAACCACAACGGTAGCAGCAGGAAAAACAGAATGGGGAAAATAATTTGTCTGAACACGATCAGCACCTCCTTGATGGTATCAGTGTAACGCAGTCTGGGGTTTCGTGCAAAAAATCAGCTTTGCTGTTCTGATAAAATCATAGTAAAACTGCTGTCCGAAAAAACGGACAATTCACAGCGCCATCATCTCTTTCACAATTCGGTCTGCGCCCTTTACCAGTCCCACGAGCACCAGCATATTGAAGATGGTTTCCGCCAGATAGCTCCACACCATCGTCACCGCTGAGGCGTCTGGGTCTGCGATACCCGGTGCGCCGCCGCCGGTAAAGGCGGCGAATATCATGCAGGCCAGTACAATGACTGCGCCCTCCATGCACACGCCAAGGTAGCTTTTGATAAAGGCGCGCCCGGTATTCGAGGTCACATCGCCTGCAAAGGTGGACAGTGGGATAGGCGCAAGCGCCGTGTACATATAGAGCCGGAAGAAACGGCTGTACACGGTCATTATCATCACGAAAGACAGTGCCGTGATGAACACGCTGCCTAAAATCGTCACCAGCCACAGCGGTATACTCGCCAGAAAGCCTACCTCGTCAATGGCAGTCTTGATTTCCTCCGGGAGCGTCACAGACGCGCCTGTGAGATTTCCGAGATTGCCCGCCACCGTGCTGACGATACCGCCGCAGATGGTAAAAAGCGTGGTCATAATGTCCATGCCGTAGGTCACGGCGGTTTTTGCCGCCACGAAGCGGATAAAGTGCCGCAATGCCTGTTCTGGTCTGCGGAAGTCCTGAAAATTCGCTGTGCTGCGGAAAATGCTGATAGCAAAGAACAAAATCAGCAGTCCATAGCCGATGGCCTGCAATGCGGTGTTGATGTTCTGGCATACCGCCCAAATCGCACCGTTCTTAAAGTGCTGGGGTGTTTCACTCACCAGTGACCATATCTCGGTCAGCTTCGAGTTCCATGTGGCAAAGGCACCCTCTAAGTTTTCTACGATCCAGTTATCGTCCAAATATATCACCTCCGAAAAGGACAGCCGCCTGCTTCACTGGGAACAGGCGGCTGTTGTATTTCATGCAGTTTACTTCAAAATCAGGTCGAGGATTTCCTTTGCGAACGCAATGACCAAACCGCCGAAAAAGGTCAGAAAGCCGGTGCTACGCTGAGAGGGGTCGTGGGACTGCAAGCTCAGACCGATCTGCACCACGCCCCAGCCAAGCAAAATCACGCCGATGGCTTTGATGGCGGAAAAAACGAAGGTGGACAGGTTGTTGATGGCAGTCAGCGGATCTTCACCTGCGGCGAAAGCGGGCGTACAGACGGCGCAGGCCAGCACGCAAGTCAGCACAGCGGCGAAATAGCGGCGCTTTGCCTTGCGCGTCCTCTCGTCCGAGGTCAGAATGGATTTCTTCTTCATGTTCAGTTTCCTCCAAGATTTCAAGATTTTCGATGTTGATTTCATTCGGCAGGTCATTCTGCTCATAGCTGGGAATGTCAAACTTCTTTTGATAGGGCGGCTTGCCGCCGTCAGCGGTCAAACGGTAGTTCGGATGCTTCTGAATAGGATATTTGTCGTCCATCAACGGGCGTTCACCGCGAATAAAGACAAGCGCCTTGCGGTTATCCAACATCCGCACCTCGTCCGGCATGAGCAGTTCGCGACCTGCGATCTGGTAGTTGGTGCTGCTGGAGCCGCTGCGCCCCTTCGTCACGCCGCGTGTGCGGGTGTCGATGGTGGCCTTGCCCAGCAGCTTGGAAATGTACTCGTGGGTGCTGGCCTCGTTGCCGCCCAGATAGAGCAGTGTGTCGCAGTTGCCGGTCACATTCTCCCAGCTGTCCTTGAACAGCTTTTTGAGCTGCGCCATGTTCTGAATGACGATGTTGATGGAGATTTCACGGCTGCGGCAGGTCGCCAGCACCCGTTCAAAGTCCTCCGGCAGTGCGACATTGGCGAATTCGTCCATCAGCACGCGCACCGAAACCGGCAGTCTGCCGCCGTATTTGTTGTCTGCGGCATGGTATAGTTCCCGGAACGCCTGCGAGTACATCAGACCCACGAGATAGTTGAAAGTGGTATCCTCATCGGGGATAACGGCGAAAATCACACGCTTGCGGTCGCCCAATGTGCCGAGAGAAAGGTCGTCACGGCTGGTCAGGTGCGCCATTTCTTCCGTGTTGAACGCCGCCAGTCGAGTGGATGCAGATACCAGAATGGATTTTGCGGTTTTCGGCCCGGCCTGCTTGAACACTTTCCAGTTCTTCACCGCAATGTGATCCTCGTCCACGCGCTCTAAATCGTCGAACAGCAGATCCACAGGACTGCGGTAGCTTTCGTCCTCTTCGCGGGCCTCGGCGTTGATGACCATGTACATCAGCGTGCCGAAGTTGCGTTCGCTCTCCGGCGCTTCATGGAACAGGTACAAAATCAGCGCCGAAAGGAACGCTGTTTCCGCCTTGTCCCAGAACGGGTCAGAGGTTTGCGACTTCTGCGGTGTGGTGTTCTGGATCAGTGTGTTGATAAGCCGAAAGGCGTCAATATCCGTGTGCAGGTAGGCAAACGGGTTGTAGCAGTCGGACTGCTTCATGTCGATGAGGTTGAAAATCGTCACCTCGTAGCCCATCTTCTCAAGCAGACCGCCCACAGCGCGGTAGGTTTCGCCCTTTGGGTCACATACGATGTAGGAACATTCCGCCTGCATGAGATATGAGGTAGGCACCCTGCGCCTTGCTGACTTTCATCAGTAGGTTTCAGGGAGCCGCCTCCCAAACCGGACGTACACCTCTCAGCGTATCCGGCTTTCCATGAATCACCTTGATTCTTTGGTTTCGTGTAAGAGTTCAAAGCAGTCAGGGCAGAGAGCCAGAGATTTTCTTCTCATTTTCAGCATTTTCTGCTCAAATATATCCCTGCCTTTCAGCGATTTCAGCGTTCTTACGTGGTGCATACATAAATAGTCTGCATGTTCCCCGCAAATCTCGCATACTCCGGCTTTTATGCGGTTTACTATCGTGTGCCTGCTGTCATATTTCCTATAACTCGGCATAACGTCTGCCACATTGTCATAGCCGTCGCTGTGCTTTCTGAATCCATCATGGTAAAATTCGCAGTATTTACGTCCCTTAGTTGTATCGTATGGGATTCTCAGTACTCCGTTTACCATGTGCCGCTTCTTAATAACACTGACATTCGTTCTGTGCTTTCCTGCCAGAGTTTTTAACATGCTGTACCGCACCATGTAGTAATACTTGTGCAATGCGCCTACGTTTTCTGCTATCCGATAGAAGTTATATAACCCTCGAATTTCGGAATTGAAAGTAGACATAATCTCTGCGTCGCTGCGGTTCATCAGGTCTTTCCTTGGCATAGGCCGCCACATTTCTTTGCCTGTGTCATTGTTGCGTTTCACCTGTATCGCTCCCCGTTCCATCGCTTTTTTAATCCATTTTTCTTTCGGCATATACAGGAATACTTTTCCATACCACACCCGTTTCATGTCGCCGTTTTTACAACGCTTCATGTTCTTGGAATGGATTACTTTGAAATCGTACCCCAGATAGCGTACCGGCTTACTGGAATGGGTGACTTTCGTCTTTTCCTCGGACATTTCCAAATGCAGTTTTTCTTGGAGAAAGATTTTTACATCTTCCTTGATTTTTTCTGCGTCCTTTTTGGAGCCGATAACGCCGATTACAAAATCATCGGCGTAACGGTTGTACTGGATTTTCTTGAAGCCTTCCTCAAACGGATTGTAATAGTGCTGATTCATCTTCTTCCTTCTGGAATCCTTAAATTCTTTTACCAGTTCAGGAGTTGATTTTTCTGCGCCCATTAACGCTTTACGTGCCTTTCTGTATCTCCGGGACGCCCGCTCGTATTCTCTGGTCGTCCTTCTGCGTTCTGGCTCGCAATCATACTTTTCTTTGTATTCCTGCATATAGTTGTCCAGTTCGCTGAGGTAGATGTTTGCACATATCGGACTGATACCGCTGCCCTGCGGAACACCGGAGTAGGTGCAGTTGTACTGCCATTGTTCCATATATCCGGCTTTCAGGAACTTCCAGATTAGACCGATAAAAGCCTCGTCTGAAATCCTTTTCCGCAGTAATTCAACCAACACATGATGGTCGAAGTTATCAAAGCACGCCTTAATGTCTCCCTCGACAATCCATGTAACACCTGTGAAGTTTTTCTTCACTTGCGTAAGTGCCGTGTGACAGCTTCTTTTTGGTCTGAAACCGTGTGAATTGTTGCTGAATGTCGGCTCATAGATTGCTTCAAGAATCATTCTGACCACTTCCTGCACTAACTTATCATCAGTAGAAGTGATTCCCAACGGGCGAAGTTTCCCGTTCTTTTTAGGAATGTACTTTCTTTTTGCAGGCTTTGGCTGATATGTCCTGTTGCGTATGGATTCAATAATCCGGTTAATTCTCGGCAGGCTCATGTTGTCCAGCGTCTGCCCGTCTACCCCCTGCGTCATGCTCCCCTGCGATTTCGCAATGTTCGCATATGCAAGGAGATAGAACTCTGGATTGTATAGGTTGCGATATAATCTTTCATATTTGTAGTTACTTACACTTGCCTTTTCTTCAAGGCTTTTCAAGACATGAATCGGATTTCTCATAGTGTCTCACACACCATCCTTTCTGTTTTGAAAATGATTCACTGTTCCCCTTTGCCATGTAGACGGCTTTCCCGTCCGCAGACTACTATGGGAACTCTGTTGCCATGGTGAATATTCAGAACCCCGCATTTCAGCGTTTTCATAGCCTTTCGGCATTTCACTTTAGGCAATCCCCGTTTAGTACGGTATAAACAAGCGTTCCACGTTGTCGGTATGTGACGTTCGCCTTTTTCCACTTTCCCGTGGCTGAACCTGCTCCGAGTATCAGCAGCCGCATAGCCAAACAATGCGACTGTCAGGAACACTGACGAGTACAACCTCTCTACGTCAGGGGTACGCTCTTGGTCCCGATTTCAGGCTGTCATTCAAGCAGTCTAGCTTCCATCCTCATACGTGGATTTTCATTCCGTCACGCCGGCGCTTCTGAGGCTTCAGCGCCCCGTGTCCTCCGTCATGCTATGGTCGCCCTCCGGTTTCCCTTTTGGGGTAAGACGGGGAATGATAGGTTGCGGCACAATGCCGCTTGATACTTTTACCTACTACTTGCTCAAGGTAGGATTTATACCGCCCTTACGGGCGCACTAGGCTTGATGAAAAAGCGTGTCTTGCCTGCGCCGGAGCCGCCAATCACCAGAATGTTTGCGTTCACTTGATGCTGCGGCGGCAGTGCCCGGACATTCATGCTGATACGGATATGCCTGGAAATGAGCAGATAGCGGTCGTTCTTCTTGGTTCGGAAGTGGGCGCATACCTCTTTCGGACGCCCCCAGTAGGCAGAGCCGTGTTCCTCACCCGGTCGGCGGTTGCCCTTTTCGGAGTAGTACCACGCCACGGCAAAGCCATAGAACGCCAGCGCAATCAGCACAAATTTCTTTGTGTATGGCGTAATGTAGATGGAAAACGGGGTTTCCAATGCAGCGGAAAAGGCGTTCAGCCATTCAAACAGCCCAAGACCTTCACCACAGCACCCACCGCCCAGCAGTGCCAGCCAGACCACGAAAACGGCAAGCGCCGCCCAAAGCAGGACGGCGCTTCCGTTGGAATCGCGCTTCACGGCTTAGTAGCCGGTCTTAGGCAGAGTGGTGACACCCGGCTTGTAGACCGTCGTTACCCAGCGGTCAGTCGCCATGATCCACTGTCCGCCGTGCAGGCCGCCTACATCGGTGCGGTTTGCAAACTGATAGCCGTTGTTTAGCCAGCTGTTTGTCCAGCAGAGAATATACGGTGCATCCACCTGTGCAAAGCCAGCCTTGACCGTGCCGAAAACAAACATGAAGTCGGTCACATACTCGTTGGAGGCCAGTCCCAGTGCCGCAGGCGAAGCGTCCAGCGAATAGTTCTTCATAGTGGATAGGTTGTCCGCCAGCGTGCGGTAGTCATGCAGATTAGTCTTGTAGACCACCTTATAACTTAATTTCTGGTTCCATGTGCCGGTAATGATCTTCGTCAGACGCACCGCCGAGGTCGGTAGCGTGTCGCGCCAGTAGAAGCTGTTCAGCGGCACGGTGGAGTTGTTGGCGATGTTCTTGAAGTCGTAGCGGATAGTCTGGGACGGCGTAACCTGCTTGTAGCCGCGCTTGGTCACGGAAACATTGGTGTAAACGCTTTGGTTCAGCACTTCCACGCGCACGATCTGGCCGGAGAATTTGATTTCCACCTCGATAGGCTGTGTGGTGGTGCTGTAAAATACCGGCGCTTTGGTTTCGCGGATGGTGTAGCGGCCCAAAGGCAGGGTATCCGATTTCGCAACACCATTCTTATCAGTAACAACGGTATTTACCAAATCACCGGCACGATTATAAATTTCAAAGGTTGCACCGGGCAAAAGAGTTCCGGCCGCAAGCGCATTGAATGGGTTATCGTCTGCGGATTTCTTGGTGATTTGGATTTGTCCCATCGTGGGCGTGTTCTTCCATGTGATAGTGGAAGTCGCGCCGTATTCCACATAGAAGGTGCGGACGGTGGTATCCAGCACATAACCGTCCGCCGCCTGGATTTCCCGCACCAGGTACTTTCCGTCCGTCAGCGTCTTGTCGATATAGACATAGCCGTTCTGGTCGGAGGTGTACTGGCCGATGGGATTGCCCTTGCTGCCCGAAACGAGGAAAGTCACGCCGTAAATGCCCTTGCCAGTCACACTGTCGATCTTGTGGATGAGCATGGAGCTGGCCTGTGTGTTCTCGACGGTCAGCGAGGTCGTCCTACCAGCCTTTACCTCGAAATTGTGGGGCGTACTGTCCAGCAGATAGCCCTTTGCGGCTTTGATCTCGGTGGCGGTGTACCAGCCGTCCGCAAGCTGCGGGAGCGTGATAACGCCGTTGCTGTCGGTGGTGTAGGTGCCGATGCGCTCGCCGTTCATCTTAGCGATCTCAAACTGCACACCCTTGATGCGCTTGCCGCTGTCCGCGTCCACCTTGATGATCTGACCGCCGCCGATGGGCGTGTTGGTAAAGGTCAACGTCTGCGTGTCGTTGCGGTCTACCTTAACGGTCTGCGAGGTGCTGTCCAGTACATAACCGTCCGGCGCTTTGACCTCCGTTACCACATAAGTATCCGGTTTGAGGTCCACCAGCTTGATCTGGCCGTTGCTATCCGTGGTGTAAATGCCATTAGAAGTGATCGTGCCGCCGTAGTTTCCGACAAATGAACCATCTGAGGTCGTAATCTTGAACTGCGCGCCGGGAAGCGGCTGCTTGGTCACGCTGTCGATTTTGTCGATGATAAGATCGCCGTGTTTGCCGTTGGAAAACTCCACCGTCACCACATCCTGCTCCTTACCGGAGAGATAGACGGTCTGCGGCGTGTCGTCGATCTCATAGCCTGTGGGGGCTTTCGTTTCCTCCACGATATAGGTTCCGGCTTTCAGTCCGGTGATCAAGATAGTGCCGTTGGCCGAGGTGGTGTATTCTCCGATGACCGTGCCGCCGGTGCCGGAGGTTCCGCCTAGATAGCGCACACGGAACTTCGCGCCTTGCAGCATGGCTCCGCTGTCCGCGTCCACCTTTTTGATGATGAGCGCTGAAAGGGGCGTGTTTTCAAAGGTCAGCACTTTTCCGGTGCCTGCCTGAATAAAGCAGTCCTGTATGGCCGGGTCTTTGATGGCGTAGCCCGCTGCCGGTTCCACTTCGGTCACACGATACCAGCCGTCGCGCAGCTTGGTGAGTTTGATCTGACCGTTTTCATCGGTGAAATAAGTACCGAGGTCGTTCAGTTCTCCGGTGAAGCTGTTGTTGCTGGCATAGGTGATGTGGAACTTTGCGCCCTTGATAGGGTCTTTCGTAACGCTGTCCACCTTGTCGATGGTCAGGGTAGGTTTGGGATAATTGCGGAAACGCACCGTACCCGTTTTATTGGGAACGAGGGTGATGGTCTGCGGCTCGCTGTCCAGCAGATAACCGTCCGGCACACTGGTTTCACGCACCACATACACACCGGGGTCAAGGGCGGTGAGCAGAGCCTCGCCGTTGGCGTCGGTTTTGACGGTGGTGAGCGTACTGCTGTCTGCCTTATTTACGGTGAAGGTCACACTGGCCAGCGGTGCGCCGGTCACAGCGTCAGTCTTTACGATTTTGAGGTTGGGCTTCTTCTCGTTATTCACCACCAGCGTGCTGTCCTTGCCGGGGAACAGTTCCACATGGTATTCCGTGTCGTTCAGCACATAGCCGCTGGGCGCGGCGATCTCCTTGACCGAGTACACGCCCGGTTCCAAATCAGAGATAGAGATGCGCCCGTTGGTGTCGGTCACACGGTCGAGATAGTGGCTGCCGTCCTCGATCTTTGCGATCCTAAAGGTTGCACCGGCAAGATAGGTGTCGTTCTCCGCGTCGTATTTCACCACGGACAGGACCGGCTTTTCCGTGTTGGTGAACACGAAACGGGCGTTTTCTCCGGCATTGATCTGGATAACGCGCTTGTCATCATCCATCAGATAGCCATTCGGCGCGGTAATTTCCTCCACGGTGTACGCGCCCGGCTCCAGTGCGGTCAGGTCGATCTCGCCGTTCTTGTCGGTCACATATTCCTTGGAGAAGGTGCCGCCCACCAGAGAAATGCGGAACTTGACATTGGTCAGCGGCTCCATTGTGCGACTGTCCACCTTGATGATGTGGATACCGGGCTTGACGGTATTGAAGAAGGTCAGTGTTTTGATACCGCCGCCTGCTGTCAGCTCGATCTGCTGCGGCGTGCTGTCCAACACATAGCCTGCACTGGTGGAAACCTCTTTCACCAGATAGGTTCCCGGCTGGAGGTCGGTCAGGCGGATCTGCCCCATCTCGTCCGTGGAGAACGAGCCGATGAGGACAGTATCGCGGGTAACTTCAAAGGTCACATCGGGCAGGACTTCATGGGTCTGCTCATCGTACTTGGTGATGATAAGACCCGGTTTGGCCTGATTTTTCAGCACAAAGCTGGTTTCCGTGCCGGAAGTCACATTCACGGTGTAGGTCTGGTCGTCCTTGACATAGCCGCCGGGGGCAGACACCTCGCGCACCCGATATGCACCGGGCTTCAGCTTGTCGAAGTACACGCTGCCGCCGAGGTCGGTGGTGCCGGTCTGGGTGACGCCGCTTTCGATGTGCTTGATCTCCACAGTCGCACCGGCGAGAGAAGCGCCGCTGTCCGCATCGATCTTGTCCACGCGCAGATTGCCGTAGGGTGCATTTTCAAAGGTGACAGTCGCGGTATTGCCGTAGTCCACGGAAACGGTCTTGGTGGTTTCCGTGCCCAGCAGGTGCCACTTGGGCGCTGCTTTCTCTGTAATGACATACTGGCCGGAAAGAGTCAGCGGAATGATGATCTTGCCGCTGGTATCCGTAACAAAGCTGCCGAGGACAGTCCCGTCCGGGGCCTTTACCTCAAAAGTCGCACCGGAAAGCGGTGTATTGGTGCCGGTCTCCACCTTGTTGATGATAAGCGTGGTTTCAGTGGGCGTTTCCGGCTTGTCCGGGGTATCGGACGGCGCAGCGGAATAGCGGCTGAAAGTGGACTGCCGAATTTCAGTGGTAGGGTCGGTGTCGCACATATACCGCTGCAAGGTGCCGTATTTGCTGGTTTCCGCACACAGAGCGTAGTAAATGGCGTATTTGTAGACGTTAGCGTGCAGCGACATCTGCACCGCGCCAGTTTGATCGGATACACTGTCTTTGGGGTACAGCACCTTGAACTGACCGGCATAGCTGGCACCATTGGACGAGGTCCTGATCTTGGTGATGTCGTTGTTATTCATGTCTACGATACGGGTGCCATCCGGCACTTCACCGGGCATTGTGAAACCAATGTCGATGTCATAGTCGCAAACCCATGTTTCCGAATCCGCTGTGAACACCTGCTGCAAGTATTCCTTGCCGTCTATGGTGACGGGATAGGCCGAATCTTTATCGGCTGTCACTGTGATAGTAGGCTGCGGCACACGGTTCCACCAGATACCGCGCTTGTAGATGTCCTTTGCCGCCGCCAGCAATTTTTCGCCGCGTTCCTTCTCCACACCGGACATGGATGGGTTGACCTTCAACCGGTCAATGCTCCAGCCGTCGATGAGATAGCACCAGAGCGCCATCTTCGTGGCGTAGTACGCCTGATACTTATTGTCCAGCTTAAGTTCAGACAGACCGCGATGGGGGTAGCCATTGGCGATGATGCCGACGATCTTCGGGTCGTTGCTGGCCTCGTTTGCAATATATTTGATGCTCGTGCCGGGACTGACCGACTGCGGCACACCCTTTGTTGTAGGGTTGATGCAGTAGGCCGGGATTTCCTTGATCGCGCCGCTGGCCGACTTGAAATTGAAGTAGGTATAGGACTGGGAACGGACAACGCCGTTCATGCTGAGATAGGACATTTTGTAGTCGCCATTGGTGATGTTCACCTCACCCAGCGCACCAGCAATGGTGCTGCTGGCCGCCGATGCGAAGCCCGTGCAAAGGCTCAGCATCGTTGCGATGCACAGAAGCATCGCTATCATTCTTTTTCGCATAAATACCTCCTGAAAACAGTAGCAGCACAAACCATTTTTCAGGTGTGTGCCGCTGTAAAGTGATTCACATCGATATTATTTTTGCCGAGCCTGTACACACCAGCGGTAGTCCGGCTGGTTCATTACGCAGGTCACCAGCGTTACCATGTTCTCATCGGACGGATTCAGTACACTCACATCATTCACGGATACCTTTCGCACCGAATAGACGGAATATCTGCGTGTTCCGAGTGTGGTGGCCAGCGTGATGGTGTCACCATTTTTCAGCGTGTGTATCTTGCCGAAATGGTTGTTTACGCCGCGATTATGTCCGGCGAAAGCCACATTGCCGTCCCAGATAGAAGTTTCGGTAAAATGGCCTGCGCCTTTTCTCATTGCGGTGCTATCCGTCCCCTGATAGATTTTGGCGCTCAGTCCAATGGACAGGACTGAGAGTGTGCCGAGAGAACCGTCTTTATAGTACAAGCTGCTGGTCACAGCGGTATAGCCGGTACTCCATGCCGTCCCGATCATGGTGTTCTCCACCTGCGGCGGCAAAACCGTTGCCGTACTGCTTCCGATTCCTCCAGTTTCCAGATAACCGCCCGTCACGAGATTGGGCGTCAGCCGTTCACCGGAGCCGAGCACATCTGCCATCTGACTGCCAAAAGCAGGCGGAATATAGGCTGCGTTCTTACTCATATCAGTTTCAAAGATATTTGTTCCCCCAACCACCGTCACCGGCTCGATGCTGGTGGACTTACCAAAGCTGCCTACCGGAGCATCGGCTTCTGTGTACTCAAGAGCTAACGCCGGGGTAATGCTCATCGCTGTCGCTGCCGCCAGCGTCAGTCCCAGCATCCTTGCTGCTTTTGACAACCTTGTAATCTGCGTCATAGATCGTTTCATCCTTGTTCTGTCCTTTCCTCTTGTTTTTTATTTTAGCTGTGATAAACCCTACAAGGCAGAGCAGGACCAGTCCTCCCGGAATGGCCAGATACCGCCAGTCCATCACCGATTCTTTCGCTACTTCCTGTGGGGCGATAGGTGTTCCGTGAAAAACCGCCACATACTGCACCTTATCCAGTGATACCTTCTTCACCTCGCCGCTGTATTGCGCCGTGACCGTGTAGCCGGTCACATTGCGGCTGGACGCTGTTCCAGTATAAGTGACTACCGCAGAAAAGCGATTTCCGATGGTATCATCGTCCACATTTTCCGTATTATCCGTCTGCCAGTCCACTGTGGAGAAGTTCAGCGTCCGCCCATTCTCGGTGGTGGTTTTGGGGATGTACTCCAAATCCATGCTGCTGAGATTGGGATAGGTGCGGGTCGCAGATACCGTCCACGAATTGTTTTTGTATCCGGCAGGCTCTACGGTGATGGAGCCAGTATCCAGCTTCAGCGTGCCAGTAAAGCCATCCTCGGTAGTGACGGCCTTGGTATCCGCCAGAAGCGGCAGAATAGCAGTCAGTTCCTTGCTTTCGCTGCTGACCGTCACGGTTTCGGTGTACTCTTTGGACTGCTGTTCGGGCAGTTCTTGCCGGAGCATATCCGTGAGGACAAACGAATAGCCGTCCTGCTCAAAACTTTGCTTCGCCTGTGCGGACGGCTCCTCATCCACCTGCATCTCATAGGTTTTTCGGACTTCAAAGATGCCGTTGTTGAGGTTATAGCTGACTTGTGACGGATATTCTGCCGCAAATACGGTGTTCATACTGAGAAGCAGAAACACCGCCATAATTGTAATCGTTTTCTTCATCTCTCTTTATCCTTTCCGGGCCGAGGCGGCGACTGCCGCGACTGCCGTTTGTGTTGCCGTATCCGGTCAATGACGGAGATTGGCTCATTCTCCATCATCTCTTGCGGCCAGCCAGTCCCGCGCTCTGCGGATCTGTTCTCTTGCGGAACACGGGACTCGGCTTTTTTTAACGGCTCATCCTCCGTCGGCTTTTTTTCCGGCGCGGCATAATGCAGACGCTCGAAAACACGGTTCAGCTTGGAAACATCCTCGGCTTTCGCCAGAATATCCACATGGCCGTTGTCACTGGCGGTGTCCTTGATAACGCTGAACAGAATACCGTACTTTTTCGCTTCGCGTCGAAAGGCGGCTAAGTCCTGTTCTTTCAGGTCGAACACCCGCAGTTCTTTACCGCTGCGAAGCAGGGCGTTCATGTGTGTCTTGCCCCGCAGCTTCTGATTCTCGTTCGCTAGCGCCAGACACAGGGCCGCAAGGTTCTTGGCTCCCAGTGCGGCCAGCTTCGCCGCTGCTTCGGAGATTTGGATAGCCTCGCGCGTCATTTGCTCGGCGGTTTCGCTGCCGATACTCATGGTATCGCTCCTCCTTCTTGATATTTTGTACATCGTGAACACGGGTCTGCACCCGTTCTGCGTCCGCTTCGATCTGCGCGCAGAGCCGCAGTTCTCGGCGGAGCGACTTGATCTGGGCGGTGCGCGTGCTGATCTCCAGCGACAGCACCTTTTTCCGTTCTTCATCGGCGTGCCTTCTTTCTTCGTAGAGTGGCTTTCGCTCCCGCACAGCGGTATCAAGCTGCACGGTGAGCAGATTCTTGGTGGATTGCAGTTCCTCGGCGGTTTCGATTCGGTAGTCTGCCAGAAACCTGTGCTGTGCCAGATATTTTTGAAATTGTATCGTGTCCTCCAGCAGATACCGGCTGACCTTTTGGGAACCGCGTCCTTTGGCTGCACCACGCAACAGATAAACATAGTGAAAATACAGCGCACGAAAACCATGTACCTTGGGGTGCTTCTTGAAACTGCCCTTGCAGGTGTAATGCCGTGTAACAGGTAACTGTTTGGGTCGGTTCCATGAACGCTGTGATAAAATGCGCTGTTCAATGGCGGTGTCGGTGTAGCTGTCGCCCAGACTGTCCAGTCGGATGAACTTCTTGCCGTAGGGCGGCCTGACAGCGGTATGCTTTCGGTTGCCGCTGCGGACTTGATACCCGGCCTTTCGCAGTTCGTCCAGAAAGGTCGTAAAGTTGAGCGATTGCCCGACTATATCATCAATGTCCCAGCGTATCTGCTCCCGGATGGTAGGCTGTTTGGACTTCGCCGCCTGCCATTCCTGATGGCTTTTTCCTTTGCCTTTCGGCAGAATGACGGACAGACCGTATTCGCGGCACAGGTCGTCCGACGCCTTCTGGATTTCTTTGAAGTAGGTTTTCATATTGCAGCGTAGTTTCCTGCCGTCCAGAAAGGACACGGAATTGACCGCTATGTGGTTGTGCAGATGGTGTTTATCGAGGTGGGTTCCAACGACTATCTCGAACCGCTCGCCGAACAGCCGCCGCGCAAATTCCACACCGATGGCGTGGGTCTGCTCTGGGGTCAGCTCACCCGGTTTGAACGACTGAATGATGTGATAGCCTTGTACGCCGCCCGTTTTGTTGTAGCGCCGCTTGGTGCGCTCCATATCACGGCTGGCGTTTTCCACGCTGCTGCAATTCAGACAGCTTTCAAACAATCGCTGCTCGGTCTTATCTGGGTTTACGGCATAGTCGATCATGCCGTCCAGCGAGGTCTTTTGCTCATTGGCGGCATACTGGACGGTTTTCTCAAAACGGGTACGGATGGCAAAAACTTTGGTGACTGCCATATCAGAACGATTTGAGCTTGTCCCAAATCTGTGTCTGCATATCTGCGATGAGCCGGAGGGTTTCCTCCGTCACCGGCTCACCGGAGTTGGCACGCTTGGTGATTTGGTTGATGTTGTTCGCAATGCCGGAGGTCTGCCGCAGCAGCTCCGCCCACTCCTCTTTGGGACGAGGCTGCATCTGCACACCGAGGATCACATTGCGGACAAACGGTTCGATTTTCAGCCCGGCAAGTTCCGCCTGCTCCAGCAGGTGATCTCGCTCTGCATCCGTCAAGCGGACGGTGATTTTTCGTTCTCGAAGTTTCATTCGTTATTCCTCCAGTTTGGGGTATTAGGGCACTCCCTAACAAGCGGCGCTGTTCAGTGACGAACGGCGCTTTTCGCAAAATGCTGTCATTTTGCTATGCTTGCAAGGAAATTCGGAGCGGCCGCAGCCGCACCGAATTTTGAGCCGCCTGCGGCTCACCGTTCCGGCTCGTTCCTCGCCCTCTGCCGAGGAGAAATGCCTTTCTGCCGCATGAGCCATTCATTGTAGTCCTTACCCTCAGCGGGCAGTTCCACCGATACGGGCAGGTCGCTGATTGCCTGCGAAATAGCACTGGCCGCGCCGCGTCCTACCGCGTCGTTGTCCAGCCGCAGCACGATTTCCTGCACATCGGCGTGGCGCTCCAGATAACCTTGCAGAGCAGTAGGCACCTTGGGCGTTTCATTCGGTCTGGACTGGTAGACGCCGCCGAGAGAAAGAACGGATTTCTGCCGCCAGTCCGCACCCTGCATTTTTACCTGCGTGAGATAAGAAAGCGCGTCAATGGCGCACTCGAACACATTCAGCTTGCCACCGTCCTGTCCGGTGATGGAGAAGCAGAAACGCTTGTTGCTGCCGGTCACATCACGCTTGAAGTTGCTGCTAGAAAGTGTGCCGCGCAGCGTGGCGTAACGCGGTGTTTTGCCATCGTAACCGACAAACACGGCATTGTGGTAGTCTGCGGCTTCATACAACAGGCCATGCTGAAAACAATAGTCCAGTATCGACATATCAATGCCGCGTGAAAGCAGATAGGCGGTCACACGGCGGTTGTTCTGAAACCTCACCGGCAGAAGAAATTCCACCTTGGACCGTTCTGCTTTGGGCGTGGACACAGGCCGTTCTGCGTGGGAAGCAGAAACGCCGCACTGCTCATTGATGAGCTGCACGGCGTCGGGAAATTTCATATTTTCGACTTTGATCAGATATTCCAGCGCATTGACACCACCCATCTTATCGTGGGACCACCAGCACCATTTTCCGTTGGAGATTTTCAGACTGTCGTGGCTGCGGAGTTTATACGTTCCGGGGCCGGTGGGAATGAGTTCATCCGGCTTGTATCGCCGGAGAAAGGTCAGCAGGTCAGGCTGACGGGCGCGCTCGATCTGCGCTTTGGTTGCATAAGGCATGGGTAAACCTCCTATCTTTCTCGTTCTGCTTTGGTTCGCACAATATAATCCTCCACACTGTACCGCTTCATATAGGCGTTTTCACTGGGCGCACGGCTGTTCAGGTCGATTCCCTTTAGCCTGTAGTCATCCGGGTCAAGAACTTGTTCCACCGGAATAAAACACAGCTTTGCCGGAGATTTCAGATTGCCGTTAAATACGCCGACCGGCGTATGGAAACAGCGGTCGCCGCATACCCAGAGAAGTTTCACACCTTTCGGCACTTCACCAAACGGGCGTTTTAGGATGACAACGGACATCGGTTCAGCACCCATCGTGCGGTAATAATCCGTTCTGGCTGTCTTTTCGTAGGCACGGATCAGATTAGAAAAACACATCTGTGGCTGTACATACAGCCAGCTTTCTTGATACCCCATCTCGTCACCTCTCCGGCTCATCGCGCTTCGGTGCGGTTTTTTTCTTGTCGCGCTCCTGCTCAATCAGCAATTCATAAGCATAGTTTACCAGGCAGGGATGCGCGTTCGTGTGGAACTCCGAAAACGGGTCATGTTCCGGCGTAATGTGATAGTCCGTTTTGGCGGCTTCACGCTTGGATGCAGCAGAGTACCGTCCGTCCCAGTCGGCGCACTGCACCGTGTATCCAAGAAGAAATTTACAGCGGTCATGTCCAAATTCCTGTGTCCACTCCTGCACGAACTCGCGCATCCTACGCGCTTCGTTGGCATCGCTGATATTCTCTGTGAAAGCGTCGATACACGCACGGTCGCGTTTTCGATTGGCACGGTAGAGATGCACCTCGCCCTTTTCGCGTGCTTCCGAGTACGAGCCTTCGTAACGGAACACAGACGGGTCAGCGTACAGTTTCTCTGCCCGATATTGCAGGCGAGTGTCGAGATAGCTCTGCACAGAATCGCGCAGTTCATCCATGTGCCTGTCCTCCACAGGCAGCCATTCCTCATACAGCACTTGCAGAGGATGATCCAGTTCGTTCAGCACATTGAGTTCCGCTGGCGTAAACTCCGCACTTTCCAAAATCATCAGCAAGTCCTGCTTATTCACGATTTGATAGGCACTGTTGATAATCTCCTGCGGCGGTTTGGTTTTCATATCCTCCAGATAGGTGTTCAGTTCGGTCAGCGCCTTGTCATAAAGCATCTGGGCGCGTTCTTCGGTCGTACTCATCGTTCAAGTTCCTCCTTGCGTTTGCATTTTTCTTCCTGCACCGGT
>ENA-UOOD01000702-UOOD01000702.1-human-gut-metagenome-genome-assembly--contig:-CS67-NODE-702-length-38838-cov-21.810639_pt1 | contig 38838 bp, 25 predicted proteins | sample MGYA00242464_ERZ724011 | MGnify/ENA metagenome assembly ERZ724011 | reverse complement strand
GAGACAGCAAACTATGTCCGAGAAAATTGTACAGCTAAACGAGGAAGTAATCAAGGGCCAAATCAAGGAATTGGTCCGCGGCAGCGTGGAGGAAACCCTGAACGAGCTGCTGGAAAAGGAGGCGGAGTCCCTGACGCAGGCGGCCCGCTATGAGCGCAGCGAGGCCCGTCAGGGCTACCGCAGCGGTCACTATGACCGGAATCTCACCACGACCTCCGGCAACGTTACGCTCCACATGCCGCGGCTCAAGGGCATGTCCTTCGAGACCGCCATCATCGAGCGGTATCGCCGCCGGGAGAGCAGCGTGGAGGAGGCCCTCATCGAGATGTACCTGGCAGGCGTTTCCGTGCGCCGGGTGGAGGACATCACGGAGGCACTGTGGGGCAGCAAGGTCTCGCCCGCCACCATCAGCGAGCTGAACAAGAAAGCCTACGTTCACATCGAGGACTGGCGAAACCGCCCCTTGCAGGGCGGGCGCTATCCATACGTCTACGTGGACGGCATCTACCTGCGCCGCAACTGGGGCGGAGAGTACGAAAATGTTGCTGTTTTGGTGGCAATCGCCGTAAATGAGGACGGTTTTCGTGAGGTTTTAGGCGCTGCCGAGGGCATGAAAGAGGACAAGGCCAGCTGGGTCAGCTTCTTCCAGTGGCTCCGTGGACGCGGCTTGGACGGCGTGAAGCTCATCGTCGGCGACAAGTGCATGGGGATGCTGGAGGCCGTGGGCGAGGTGTTCCCGGACGCCAAATACCAGCGCTGCACGGTGCATTTCTACCGCAACGTTTTCTCTGTTGTGCCCAAATCCAAGGTCAAAATTGTGGCAAAAATGCTCAAGGCGATCCACGCCCAGGAGAGCAAAAAAGCGTCCCGTGAGAAGGCGAAAGCCGTGGTCGCCGAGCTGCGCGCCATGAAACTGAAGGAAGCTGCCAAGAAGGTCGAGGACGGCATTGAGGAAACGCTGACCTACTGCGATTTTCCCAGCGAGCACTGGACGCGCATCCGCACCAACAACGTGATCGAGCGGCTGAACCGGGAGATCCGCCGCAGAACCCGCGTGGTGGGGACGTTCCCGGACGGCAACTCCGCCCTGATGCTGGTCTGCGCACGGCTGCGCCATGTGGCGGGCACCCAGTGGGGCAACAAGAAATACATGAACATGAAGCACTTGGAGGCGGTCATGGACGACGCCTCCGTTGCCGGCTGACTTCACTCCGCCGGAGCCTGCAAACAATTTTGCGCATAAATCTTGACGGGACCTTTTATTCCCTCCGTTTCGTCATTTGTGAAGAACTCGCAAACGGCAGAAACGGTGGGGCACGGCAATGAAATTGGTATCCGCATAATGAAAAGCGGACAAAAAGCCAAGGATGGCCGCAAAGGGCCATCCTTGGCTTTTTGTCCGTTTTGTTGTGTTGTCTGGTCGCATGGTTAGGCGGCCTCTCGAATATCTCCAGAGGCCAATGTGTTCCGGGAACTCCGCTTCCTATATCAGCGTTCTCTATATTCTGGCGCCTCCATTATCCTCCCATACCACTGCCGAGATCATAGCCAAGGTCACAGGTATAGCGCCACTCCACGACGTCGCCGTCCTTCACCTGGTAGCGGGAGCAGCCGTAGTTAGGAAACCATCCGTTGACGGCATACATTCAGCCGGAGAGCTTCCCTACATCGAACTCGTACAGATTGTGAATACCCTCGATATAGGCACTGTTATACACCGGCGTAAAGCTGGACTCCATGTGTATCTTATTTGCCTTGCAGACACGCTGCAGTACATCGTAGACACTTTCGCCGTCGCTGAACGTTACCTCTGTGGCTGGAAGGATGATACCGTCCTCCGGCACAAGGGCTTTCTTGCTCTCAACGCACTTATCAATATTGTCCAAGATCGTCTCGCAAGAGATGGATATGATACAGGTATACTTTGTGTCCGCATCCACATCGCTGTCCTGTGGCTCTACAGGAGCCGGTTTTTCCTCCGGCACAGGTCAGCAGGAGCAGTGCCAGAAGCAATGTGCACAGAGGTTTGGATCGCCGCATATCACTTCACCTCAATATCCGTCATGTCGAACAGGCGTGTCTGGCCCTGCCGGAAGCGGTCGCAGGCGGCCAGTGCGTAGAAGCCCTGCTCGGTAGCCATACCTCATCGCTGTGACGGAAGCCGCCGCCCTCGCAGGCAAAGGCGCACAGGCCGTCCAGCGGGGACGCGCCGTTTTTTACGAAGCGGCTGTCCGCTGCGGGATCAATGCCCAGCGCCGTCAGAGCCACGATGACCTGTGCGCAGGACTCGCTGTTGGCCGCGCCCCAGCTCATGAAGCCGCCATCGGCCTGCTGGGCATCAGACAGATAGGTCAGCGCCGCGTCAACTGCCGCCTTGATGTCTGTCTCCTCCTGATAAGGGGCCAGAGATGTCAGGGCCATGGCGGTCATGTCCACATCGGATTCGTCGCCCATCAACGCCCAGCCGCCGTCGCTGCACTGATAGGAGAGAATCTCCGCCACCAGTCCCTCGCGGGTGGTCTGCTCCTCGCCATCGGCGCACTGGGGAATATCGTAGCCATGGCAGTCCAGCGCGATCAGCGCCCAGATGGGGCCGTTGGTACCCTGTGCCCGCAGATAGGCCATGTCGGTTAGGCCCGCCGTCAGATCAACGCCCGCCATGTTGGCGGCATTATATCCGGCAGCCGTCAGGCCCAAGATGGCGCGGGAGTTCTTAGTGGATTTCGCGTGGTGCAGCCGCACGGAACCTGCTTGCTTGACATAGTCCTCTACCGTCTACTCATAGCTCTGCGCAGTCTCATCACTGAGAAGTCCGGCACGGCTCAGGCCGATCACCGCCCACTCGCCGCCAACAGAGCCTGCGGAAAGCGTATCTTGCTCTTGTAGATATTTACCCGTTTCACGGTAGGCGGTCTGCCATGGTGCCTCCTCTGTCTTTGCGCCGCAGCCGGTCAGCAGCACCAGCAGGAGCAGCAGCGCAATGGAACGTTTTTTCATAGGCGTCTTCTCCTTGCAGAAATGTTTTTTGCCGTCAGTGCGGCTTACCCACCGTACAATGCGCACGGTGGGCAAGCTGGGGAGGTCATTTCATATCCGGGTTATTTCCGTGTACCACTATGATTTATTGTTCCACCGGGAACCTTGTAATGTTGCCCAGGTAATACTGGCAGACCATCATGGCGTCGGAGACATCCATGGTGCCGTCGCCGTTTACATCGGCGGCTTTTTTCTGCGTATCTGTCGGGGTAACATTGCCCAGATAGATTTGGCAGATCAGCATGGCATCGGAGACATCAATGATGCCATCTGCATTTACATCTCCATATTTGACTGCACTCTGATCTGCAATGGTCAGGGTCAGGGTGGTCATGGGCTTGTCACAATGGACGCCGTATTCCATCTCCAGGGTGTCGCTGTTTTCTCGGTTTTGGTACATGGCGTAGGGGAAGGTGATCTGGAAGTCGGTATCACTGGCCTTCAGCGGCTTATCGGACCAGGTGACATACTTTGTCACATCGCGGGTCATGCCGTTGGCGTAGTAGGCCGTTACCTGCATACCGGTGGGGTCGAAGGTGTCTTTTACATTGTAGGTCGTCTTGTCCGGCAGCTTCGTGACCTCGATGCGTTCAATGGTGCTGCCCACGGCCATCAGGTAGGCGGAGTCGTTTTTGAAGTAGATCGTGCCGTACTCATCCATGATGGGGCTGCAAATGGCATACTGGGCCTGTGCGCCGCTGGGCGTGAAGATGTTGTAGGGCGTCGTATAGGTCTCCGTCTGGCCGCTGGCCGTGTAGGTCTCCATGGTCTTCAGAGACACCTCGGTTTGGCCGGGCTTGTCCTCCAGCACCCGGAGCTTGCCGGGGGTGAAGTTATCGAAGAAGTACACATAGACGCAGCCTGTCTCCTCCATATAGGCCGTGGTCAGAACACCGCTGGTCTGGGGATAGCCGTGGGTGCGTACCGTATAGGCAATCTCCCAGTTGGGGATGTCGATGACCGTAAGGTTATGGCCGCTGTATGCGCCGAACTGTGCCGTGCCGGAGATGCCGATATAGGCCCGCCCATTGTAAATGGTGGGCGTGCAGGTGGACATGGCGGGATTGGCGGGATCGTCTGCATAGTTGTAGAGCTTCAGAGTGCGGACTGATTCGATGTTGCCCTTCGCATCCACACTGGCTTCAAAGAAGTAGCCACCCTTGCTGGTGAAGTAATACTTGCCGTTGTAATGGGTAATGGAACTGCGGATGTCGCCGGTCACATTCATCTTGTAGGAGGACAGCAGTTCGCCGGTCTTGGGGTTAAAGGACAGCAGACTGGGCTTGCCGGTGGTGTAGCCGGAAGCGCCGTCATCCGTGCCGATCAGCAGGAAGTCGTCGCACACATAGGCACCGGCCCAATAGAAGCCGCCCTTGCTGGTGTAGTACCATGTGGGGAGTTTTTCTTCCATCGTCTGCGTGGGATCCTCGTCGGTGGCGCTCAGGCACACATAGTGGGCCTCGTTGATCTCGCCCACCCAAAAACCGGTGTAGATGTAGCCATCGTGATAGACAATAGAGCTGTTGGGCTGACCGCCGATGGAGTCCCGATAGATCCACAGGGAGTCCAGGGTATTGGCGTCGAACGCCTGGATCGTGCCGTCAGACAGGCCCACAAAAATCATGCCGTTGGCGTAGGTGGGCGGGTTGATGGCGAAGCTGGAGTTGTGATCCATGGGCTTATCAATGAGAATTTCGCCGGAGATAGCATCCACCTTGTAAATGCGGGAGCCGGAGTAGGTGTAGATGGCACCGTCCACCAAAATGGGGCAGCCGCAGGCGTTCACATCGTAGCCGGATCCAATGGAGGTAGCCCAGTACAGCTCGGCATCCTTGGCGTAGACCGGCGTCTTGTAGTCCACCACACCGTTATTCTCATTGTTTTGGCGTAAGTGGGGCCACGCAGAATCGAAATTGATGAGCTTGTCGTTGGCTGGAGCCTTCTTTAGCGTAATGGTCAGCGTGCCGTCCTTGTCGGGAGCGGTGTAATGCTCCACCTTCTGGCTGATATAACCGGCGCAGGTGGTAGTGTAGGAATAGCTGGCACCGGGGGTCAGGCTGTAGGTGCCGTTTTTCTCCACGATGCGCTTGCCGTTCAGATCGTTGGTCAGGAACACCGTGGCATCCGCCGGGGTCGTTTTGATGGTCAGTTGGATGGGGTCACTTTTCTGAACATGGACGGTATAGGTCAGCTCAATGCTGCCGGTATCTGCGTGGCAGACCTGTACCGAAATATCCTCATTATAAAGGTCTGTGTCCAGGACCGCTTCCGCGCCGGCCAGCGTATCATAGCGTACGCCGTTGACCTTGGCATAGTACCCGCCGCAGCAGGCGGTGTCTGTGCTGCTGTTGGGATAGGTGCCGGAGAGGTAGAGAGCGGCGGTCTCCCGGTCTACCTTAACATAATAATCTGTGGTATCTCGATCAAAGCGGGCCGTTGCGCCCTTTGGAGTTACAAAGGGCAGTGTCTCATCCTTTGTGGAAATAGTCAGGCTGGACAGGTGCAGCTGCCGCAGCAGCTGAATATTGTAGTCCTGATAGTAGGTAGTGCCGTTTTCTGTCTTGGAAATGCGGATCGTCACCGTCTGGCCGTAACCGGCCTTGGCCACGGCGTAGGTCAGGCTCTGAGCAAGACCCGTTTTGCTGACAGGCGTTGTGATCGTCTCCATCCGTGCGAGATTATGAATCTCCGGCACGGTGCTTTGGGTCCGATACAGCGCCGTCACGGTTCCGGTTGCCGTGGCCTGCATGGCAACGGAGCTGTTGCAGTCGGACACCGTATAGTTGTAGGTGTGGTCTGCCGCCGTGAAGGTCTTGTCGGCGGCGTAGGCGATCCGGCTGGAAGCATAGGTGCCGTTGTAGAATGCCAGATCGGTCAGCCAGTCGGTGGTGACAGGCTCCGGGACGGACACACTCAGTCCGCTGGAAGCCGTGAAGGTGATCTGCGTGTGATACCAGGTATTCTTCGTGGCGATGCAGGTATAGCTTTCGCCGGGGACCAGATGATAGGTCCCATCCACCGGTGCGATCTCGGAGCCAGCTCCGTTGAAAACCTGCACCGTTGTGCCGGAGGGCACAGCCAGCGTCACCGGTACGGAAGCTACCTTCTGAATGTGGAGGGTATAGGTGCTCTGCTCCCCGTTGGGCGCTGTTACCTGAATCATGTGATCCTGCGTGTCTCCGGTCAGCTGCACCGCCCCGGTTCCGGTGACGGTATAATCCTCACCAAATGGTGCGGCGTCAATATCCACAGTGGAGGACACGGTTTTTAGGCTGTACTCCCGGGTGTTGGGCGCAAACTCCAGGGGCAGCTTGGTCCCCTCCGCCGTGGCTGCCAGAGCCTTCAGCGTGGGCACACGGGTCACGGTGACATCGTAGGACTGAATCTGCGTGTAGCCGTCCGAGCCTGTATACTGTGCTTCCAGCGCGAAGGTCTTGCCCTCCATGCCAGAGGTCAGCAGATAAGTAAGGGATGTGGCTGTGCTGTTCCAGCTGCGGGATGTGCCCGACATATCCTTGCCGTTGGTGCCGGTATAAATGGTGCGGAGCCTGGTGGTCTTGGTATTCGGAACATTGCCCATCGCCGCATTCAGATACACGCTGCTCAGAGCATTGGCTGTATCCTCGATCCAATACTGCGCCGTGTGGTTTGCACGGTTTTGTGCAGCGCGGTAGGGTTCCTGATCGGCATCCAGCAGTCGGATATTACCGAACCACTGGCCGTAGGGCAGGGTCACGGAGACCTGGGCGTCGGCGGAGACCGTCAGCGCTCCCTCTGTGCGGTTATGTCCGCTGTCGGACACACGGAACTTATAGTCACCAGCGATGACCTGGACGCTGCCGGTGCCGGTGGTAACATTGCCATAGCCATCCGTAAGGGAGAGGACCGGATCCTCCACCGCGCTGCCGTTTTGGGTCGCTGTGGCGGAGACGGTGTATTTGGTCCCGTCCAGAAGGGCCGCATACTCGGCAATGGCGGCCTTTAGGTTTTTCAGCAGGATCCCTGCCGAGTCGGCAGTCGCCGTCCTCAGGCCCTTCAGCGCCGCTGCATAGGCATTGGCCGCTGCCGGATAATTCTGCACATGGTTGGTCATGTCCAGGTAATCCGCCATCTGGAGGATCAGCCGAAATGCCTCGTCCGAGTAAGTCGAAGATACATGGACGCACAGGGCCTTGATGGAAGAAGCCGGAGCATCCAGCTTGTAGCCGCCCTTGTCATAATAGAGCAGGTAATTGGCGGAAACGCCGTTGATCTCATAGATGAATCCCTGCTCCAGGCCAACAAATTCAATATCTGAATCAGCCAGCGCCTGTTGAATGGTTTGCCCAGACTTATACTGGATATGGGTCGGCTCCACGATGGTGCTGTTGGCGTTCATGGCAACAAACACGAAGCTGCCGGCGTACTCTTCCTCTGCGGCCATCGCCGGGACCGGCATGGCGGCAGAGAGCAGAAGCACCAGACTCAGCAGCAGAGCCATTACTCTTTTGTGCATTTTCTTTCCTCCTTTTGGTTTTCAGTACAGGCAGTTCCAGAGCCGGTACCGTATTCTCTCCCACGGTGTCCAGCTGCCCTTGCAGGCATCCAGTACACGCACGGCAAATGAGTCAACCTGCTTGCGCTGCTCCGGGGTCATCTCCTGGGTGCTGAACAGCGCCTTTTGATTCAGTTCTGCGGCTTCTGCCGCACCCTCCGGGGGCCGGACCGTGCTGTGGCGCAGCAGGCAAACGGCATAGCCAAAGCGCATGGCAATGGCCTCCCGGTCGTCTGCGGCGTCGATAGCGGCCATCTTCTTCCGAAACACCCTGCGGCGATGGAAAATGTACCCGGCCAGCAGCAAGATCAGTAGCAGCGGAAGAAGCAGCAGGTAATGGGCATCCAGCGAGAAGGTAAAGCGGTCCTGCTTGTGCTCGTTGATCTCCTCCGGCTGCTCCACCTCTACAAATTGCTGGGTGTTGTTCTCGTAGGTATTCTCATCCGGGCTGTCGCCGCCCAGAGACATCTCCTCATCGTCTATGTAGCCGGGAGTCACCTCGAACGGCACAAAGCCGACACCGCTGACATAGTATTCCGCCCAGACGTGGGCGTTTTCCTCTGTTAAGGTGATGGCCTCGCCGGCCTTGTAGCGGGCGGCATCCTCCGCCGAGAGGTAATATCCCTCCACATAGCGGGCCGGAACGCCCATGTAGCGCAGCATCAGCACCGCTGCCGTGGCGTAATGGACGCTGTAGCCGTGTCCACTGCGCTCCAGGGTGTATTGCAGAAAGTCGCCGCTGCCGTTCATGGTCCGGACGGTCTCGTCGTAGGTCATGTTCTCCCGGAGATAGTCAAAGATAACGGTGCGGATGTCGCTGATGGTCCGGGCCTGGGTGTCCAGCTTCAATTGCCGCTGGAGGACGGCCCAGCTGTCCTGGGTCATTTGCAGGTCCATGGCCCGGAGATAGTCGGCATAGGCCTGCTCCTTGGATAGATAGGTCTCGATGTTCTCCCGGCCCTGGGCTGTGGAGAGGTTCCGCTGGATCTGATACCAGTCCGGGACGCTGCCTTTCAGATAGGATAGATTCTCCGCAGCGGGTAGGTCCGTGTCCCCGATGCGGTCTGCCTCCAGCGTTTCACTGCCGTAGACGGCATAGGGATAGTAGCCGTGGGCGGAACAGGCGGAGAGATTCTTGACGGTCATGGAGAGGGGTGTGGATGTCTCCGTATAGTCATCCGCCAGTGAGATCTGGCTCTGGCCGTAGAAATTCGCCTCATGGAGCCAATAAAACAGGTCCTCATATTGGGCGGTTTCTTCGGTATCGGCTGCCTTCCAGCCGGTGCCGGTGTAGGTGTCGTATATCTGCCCTCGCAGATACACCTTTTCCGGTTGCTCCATCGTGACTTCCAATGCTGGGGTGTCGCTTTTATTCCAGGCGGGTAAGTTCTTGAGGTTTCCTTCCGGCATGGAATTGGTATCGCTGTCGTAGCGCCGCTGGTGGAGCTGGGTCTGCATCGTCTCGACCATGTCTGTATTCAGCTTGTCTTGGCAGGACAGACCAATCAGTAGGCACAGGGCCGCACACAGGACCGGCAAGATCAGCTGCGCCGGAGCGCCTGCAAGGGCTTCTCCCGCTGCCGTGCGCTGCACCATCAGCAGCACCGTGCCGATGATCAGCAGCCCACCGCCGATGCCTATGGGAAACAGGTCCAGCAGCAGGGCTGCATAGCAGGGCAGCAGAATCGGCAAGGCCAGCAGCATCCGTCCGCTCCATGCGCTGCGGCTGAGGAGCAGCGACACCGCCAGCAGCAGGACTGCTGCCGCCAAAGGCAGAAACCGGGTGTCCGCCGCCGCAAAGTCCAGGTAGATCTGCCCGGTCTTTTTTGTCAGCAGGGTCAGAAAATCATTTGCCAGTGTGCCGAAGCCGGGTAGAACGAATTGGCGCAGCGCCAGGCTCAGCAGGAATAAAAACCCAATGCCTGCGGGCACCAGCCAGTTTCCAAGTTTGGTTTGATACGCCAGCAGCAGCGCCACCTGCACCAGGAGCGCCGCCAGCGCCATAGCCCACCAGGGATAGGGAAGGGAGGGAAACGCGCCCGTCAGCAGCAGGCAGAAGCCCGCCGTCAGCACGGCGCAGACCGCCCAAGCGCCCCAGGGAAAGTGCAGCTTTTCCTGCGCCGCCTCGGGGACGGTCCACTGGAGTCCGTTTTCATATTTTCGCATGATGGGCTAAACCTCCAGTCGCTGCATGGCCTCGGAATAATTCTGTGGGGCAAAGGTGGTCGCACCGGGGTACTGTTCTTCGGTACAGAGGATGAAATGCACCCGTCCGTCCGTAAGCAGCTGTTCTTCCGGCGCGGTGCCGAAACAGAGAATTCGGCTGTAACCGTCAGTTTTGGGCAGGCGGCAATCTGCGCTGCCCCTGGTTTTTACCAGAGCCGGGATGGCCTGCAAAAGCTGGTTTTCCTCCGAAATGTCCTGAGCCTGCAAATCGTCCCGGTCCGTCCAACACAGGGTATAGGGCACGCCGCTGTGCAGCAGCGCCATGCCTGCGGAGGACACGACCTCCGCCAGCGCATCCATCTGCTGGGGGGTGCCGCCGTTGCGCTTATCCCAGAATACCAAGAGGGAACGGCTCTCCGGCTGGCTGGCCTCCTTTAGGATCAGTTCGTCCAGCTTTGAGGACAGCTTCCAGTGGATCTGCCGGATGTCGTCGCCGGGACGGTATTCCCGAAGCTGATACACCTCGCTGCGGTCCTCACCCCGGCGATTGGAAGCGCCGTCGTCCGCATAGGCCGGTCTGGCAGTCATATCCGCATCCATAGGATACAGGTCCGGGAGGATGGTCAGTCGGGCATCCGCTTTCACAGGGGCCTTCATGGGGAGCAGGCCCAGGTAGTCCAGCAATGTGAACCGGCTGATCTGCACATACACTCTGCCGCAATACCGGCTTTGCAGCAGGATGGTTTGGCTGCTTTCGCCCTTGGCCCCAATGCTGCCGGTCAGCGTCACCGTCTGCTCTTCCTCAGTGAGATCATTGCGGATAGAGACCTGACAGCCATAGCGCACTACGGGCAGAAACGCTCCGTTGCGGATACGCATCCGGCAGCTGGCCGCCGTGCGTTTCGCCGCTGTGGCCGTGGTCAGAATGTCCGCCTGCAGGTGCCTGCGGACATAGATATTGACTGCCCAGGAGGCCAGCGGCAGCAGGAGCAGCAAACAGAGTCCGGCCAGCGCCCAAAAGGAGCCGCTTGTAAGAAGCAGTGCCGCCAATGCCAGCAGCAGGAGCAGATAACACAGGGCACTGCCTAAGATCGTTTTTTTCATTTGCTGGAAAATTCCCGGATATCCGGCTTCTGGACGGAGGTAAGTACATTTTGCAGGATCAGTGCCGCTGTATATTCCTGAAGCCGTGCCTTAGAGTTGAGGATCAGACGGTGGACGCACACATCCGGGAACACGGCGCACACATCGTCAGGGATCACATAGTCCCGGCCCTCTAAGTAGGCGTTGGCCTTGGCCGCACGGGTCACAGCCAAAGCGCCACGGGGACTGACGCCCAGGGTCACATAGGCATTGGAGCGGGTCAGATCCACCAGCTCTGCAATATAGTCATAAATTCGGTCTGCCACATAGATATTGCTGACCTCTGCAATGAGCTTTTCCAGTTCGGCAGGAGAAGTCACTGTCTGGCAGGCAGAAAGCGGGTCCACATGATGGCGGTCCTTCAGCAGCGCCGCCGTGCTGGCCCGATTAGGATAGCCCATGCTCAGCTGGAGCATGAAACGGTCCAGCTGGGATGCGGGCAGCATCTGCGTACCCGCAGAGCCCACCGGGTTTTCCGTCGCCAGCACGATAAAGGGCTTCGGCAGGGGCCGGGTCACGCCGTCCACGGTGACCTGCAACTCCTCCATAGCCTCCAGCAGAGCGGATTGGGTCTTGCTGGAGGTACGGTTGATCTCGTCCGCCAGCAGCAGATTGGTCATAATGGCTCCGGACTGATATTTCAGCTTGCCGTCTGCCTTATCAAATACGGAGAAACCGATAATATCCGATGGCAGGGTGTCGGAGGTGAACTGGACACGCTTGGAGTCCAGACCCAGGGTCTTGGAAAACGCCTTGGCCAGCGTCGTCTTGCCCACGCCGGGGACATCCTCCAGCAGCACATGGCCCTGGGCCAGGATGGCCAGCAGCACCTTGCGGACGATGTCCTCCTTGCCCAAAACGACCTTGTTGACCTCTGCCTGAATTTGATCTGTCAGCTTGTTCATGCTTTTTTCCTCTTTCTGCCGATGATGTAGATCGCACCGGCGGCGATTACGACTACCGCACCGATCACGGCGCAGATGATGATTCCATTTATGCCGAATGCCTCACGGGGCGCTTGAGTGCCGTCAAAATGCAGCACCCACGGCTGCCCGGACCGCACACGCTGCACAGCCACTAAGGCCAGGACGGATTGGGCCGTTGCCAGGCCGTCGCCGGCCCCCTCCAGCACATGGCGGTAGGTGCCGTCCGCTTCCCGGAACTGGGAAAGCTCCGTCAGCAGGGTGTGCTCGCCCTTGACAAAACGGCTATCCGTCTCCGGGTCAATGCCCAGCGCACACAGGGCCAGGATGACCTGGGCGGTGCTTTCCGCGTTTTCATCGCCGTAGGCGATATACCCGCAGGTGTCCGTCAGCTGGCCGGAAAGATAGGAAAGTGCTGCGTCGATCTCGGTCTCCAGCTGGTCCCGATAGGGAGCTAGGGCCTGCACCGCCATAGCGGTGATGTCCACATCCGATTTTCCGGGGATCAGGCCGAAGCCGCCGTCCGGCTCCTGAGCAACGGAAATGGCATTTACCATGTCCTCCCGGGAATACAGGGCGTCTGCCGGGACCTCTGTGTCCCCGGCATCCAAGGTCAGCAGCGCCCATATCCAGCCATTTAAGCCCTGAGCGCCCGGATCACGGGCATAGTTGTAAGTACCCTCTGCGATCAGGTTAATGGCCGAGCCGTCGGGCTTCGTGCCGAAGTTGGTGGGGTTGCCCCCCAGTGCCAGCACCGTTAAAGAAATCCGGTGGTATTCCGTGGCCTTGTTGCGGTCCAGGCATCCGTTTTTGGCGTATGCGTCCTCCACATGGGCCTTCAGTTCCGCCAAATAGTCGGAATAGCTCTCCCTTGTGCCGGACAGTGCCATAGCTATGGCCAGCCAATCGCAGACGGAATCGCCTGCAGGAAACAGTTCCCGGTCTTTCAGCAATTCACCCTTCTTGCCGCCCAGAGCGGACATTCCCTCCGCACTCTGTGCGATCTGTTTTTTCAGCGAGGGAGCGCTTTCCGCAAGGGCCAAAGTCGGAAGCAGAAGCAGCACGCAAAGAAGTGCCGCTAATATTCGTGTTGCTCTTTTCATGCTGCTGCCTCCCAGGTTCTATGGAATTTGTTTTGATAAGGGGTAAGGCCCGATCCCCGCCGCAGGAGCAGGGCGGGGGCCGCCTGTGCGGCGGTGGGGGATGGCTCCGTACCGCCGGTGGCCGGGAGAATATCTGTTTTCTCCTCATGGCACTTGGAGCAGCGATAGTGGATGTAACCATCCTCTGTTTCGGTGGGTTCCAAACGGTCCGTCTCCACGAAGTCGTGGCCCAGGGCTTGGTAGCCGCCGTTGATCCACAGGCCGCAGTAGCTGCTCAGTGAACCGTAGCCGCCTCCGGTGGAATCGTAGCCGCCGATGTCCTTGCCGTAGGACAGGGTGAAGCGCACATAAATGGTAATGCCGTTGCGGACCTTGTAGCCACTCATGCCGGTACCCTCATACAGGGTGCCGTTGATGGAGTACATCCAGCCCGAGCCTTGGGTATAGTCAAACTCCCCGATGCTGTCCCGGTCATAGTTGTCATTGGTAGTGATGCCGTCCCGCAGGATCAGCTCCCAAAGATGCTCCGGGACATTGGCACGGTAGGCAATGTCGCCCCGGCTAATCCGGCGCAGATAGAAGTTCATAGTGGTGGACCCCTGGTAATCCGGCTCATAACCGCGCTCCTGCAGGAAGCGCAGCAGCACGGACGCCGCCGTTTCGCCCTCCACGATGTCCAGCGTACCGGTATCCAGAATGCCCAGGCCGATGGTGGTCGCATCCAGCACCACATCCACCGAGCCTGCCGGGTCGCCCTCACTGATCTGGTGATAGGTGACGGTGTAGACCTTCATGGTGGAGTTTCCGTTACCATCCCAGGCCAGCACCCGGACAATGTGGGTTTCTTCATCGCCCAACTGAGGGGGATCGAAATACAACTCGTAGGTGGGTTGAGAATCGCCGTAGCTCTTTTCCACGGTCTTTCCGTCCAGTGTGACCCGGATCTGATTGGAGTAGATCACACCGGCTCCCAGTTCTGCATTGGCACGGGCGATCACCGTCAAGGGGAAAGTTTGGGAGGTCATGTCCAGGCTGGCCCCGTCCAGATTGGTGACGATGGAGGGTGGATAGTCCCCCACCGTCGGGTGGGTATCGTCCGCAAGATTCGCGTAATAGCCCACCCGGTACTGAACAAGCCCCAGGAAGGTCTCTCCATCATAGAGAGACAGCACAAAGAGGTTATCTGCGTTGAAATCCAGCTGTGCCTCGTAGTTCTGATTATCTTGGGAGGTCAGGAGCAGCCCGTTCCCGGAATTGGTCTCATTTTTCAGCCGGACACGGATATGCAGATCGCCCTTACCCAGGGGATAGGCCACAAAGGTCAGTTTCCCGTCGGGCAGCTCTGCCTTGGTAAGCTGCTGGGTTTTCAGCGTCGTATAAATGCGGGGGGTATCATCCTCATCACCGCCGCTGCCGTGGTCACCTCCGCTGCCGCCGTGGTCCCCGTCGTCTCCGCCGGTGCCATCACCATGGTCACCGGAATCCTCGGAACCGCCTTTGTTATCGTCTGACTTGGAGCCGCCCTGGTCGCCCTTGCCGGGGTTATCCGTGGGGTCTGTGGGACCCGATGGATCCGGCTTGGTGTCGTCGGGCTTCTGCGGCTCGTCGGGCTTCTGCGGCTCATCGGGCTTCTGCGGCTCATCAGGTTTCTGCGGCTCATCAGGCTTCTGCGGCTCTGATGGATCCTGGGCAGTATCCGTATTCTCTGTATTATCCTTGCCGGAGCTTTGTCCGCCAGTGCTGCCGGAGCCTTGCAGCGACTCTGCCTGGAGCCGATCCGGCTGAGTGCTGATGGGATTCTCCGGCCTTGTCCGACCGGAGGAAAGAAGTGAGAGGCTGATCCCTGCAATCAGCACAATGACCAGCAAAATACTCACGGCGCTATATAGGCCGCTATGTTTTTTCATACGGGTATCCTCCAAATGCTTATTTTGGATTCTTACCATCGTCTCCTAAAACAGGAGGCAATGGTAAAGCCCCAAAATATGGCGAATTGCCTCCCCTCCCAAAAGGGAGGGGAAGCTATGGATTCGCCTGGTTTTATTTGCTGTTTGCGACGACCGCAACGGCGTCGGTGGAGTTGACGGCCTTGTCAAGGGTCACATCCGCGCGCAGGAACTTCCGTACAGAGACCTTCTCAAAGTCGGTGTACTTGCCGCTGTAGATGTCATAGGTGAGTTGCGCATCGTTGATGTCCACAACGCCTGTCTCGTTGACATCATAGCTCTGCTTCACTTCCTCGGCTGTGGCGCTGGCCTGGGTGATATTGGCCTCAGCCGTAGCCTTGTCGAATGCCTCTCCCTTGTCCACGATCACCAACCAGCTGTAAACATTCTCGCCGTAAGCGGTAGTCTTATACATGACATTATCGCCGTAGGCAAACGCCTTGCCCTCTTCGGGGGTGCCGGTCACGGTTACCAGGAACACGGTCTTGTCATCCAGCTGCACGTACTCGGAGACGGCAACTTCCATCGTCAGAGTAGATTTCTTCTCGATGGTGATGACCAGATCGCCGCTGACATTGGAGATGGTGTAGGTGTTGTTCTCGCCCTCGGTGACAGTCACGGCCTTGCCGCCCATGGTGGCGGAGATGGTGTACTTGAAGCCGTCCTTCTTCGCCACGGTGAAGGTGTAGTTGGTGTTTTCCTTGACGGAGTTTTCGCCGGTGGCATCGCCTACGCCGGTGCCGTCAAAGGTGACAGTGAAGGTCGCCGGCTGCTTCTCCGCCTTGTTGCTGTTGATGATGATGTCGCCGGTCACATCCGCACCGGGGATGGTGTAGGTGGTAGTGCCATCTTCATTCGCAGCAGCTGTAAAGCCGGTGTAATCCGTGCCGCCGATGGTCACGGCCATGTTATAGGTGTAGCCAGCCGCAGGAGTCAGCTTGAAGGTGTAGTCCTTCATGTAGGTAGCAGTCGCTTCACCGGTGGTATCATCGCCCAGGGTGACATTAAAGGTCTTGGCGGTCTTTTCGCTGGTGACAACAACGTTGCCGTTGACATTGGGGACCGTGTAGGTGCCATCGGCGCCAATGGTGGGGGTAACAGTCTCGCCGCCGACGGTGACGGTCACGGTGTAGTCATAGTTGGGATCCTTGGGAACGAAGGTCAGATTGCCGCCTGCCTCGATCACGGAGCCTTCCGCATCGGTACGCTTAAAGTCATCCGACAGATCCACGGTGTAACCGCTGACGGTCACGGTGGTCTTATCGGTCAGAACAATGGCGACGGCGGCATCCTGATTAAAGGCATGGGTGCTGTTATCCACATAGGCATAAAGATTCGTTTTAAGGTCAGTTAAATCTATTTTCACCTCAGTTGATCCTTGTCCCACAGCGATGAAGGACAGCCGCAGCGCTTCGCCCAGGTTGGCGGGCTCGCCATAACGGGTTATGTTGATAGCGCCGGAAGACACAAATGCGCGATAGCCTTCTTCAGAAACGCTCTCCATGTTCGGCTTCAGTACAGTGTTGTCATAAGTGACTCTTATGTCATATGCATTGTAGGTGGTCTCGCCGTTGTTACTGCCAATATACACAGGGATCTCCACAATTTGACCGGAGGCAACCGTTACATCGCTGCCCATGGATACGGTGTAGCCCTTGGCTTCCGGGGTTTCAACAGGGATGGTCAACTCACCGCCGACCACATTATGAGCAACATCAATAAGATTATCTCCTTGCTTGGGATCATATGTTTTTAACGTATCAATCTGCAGCGTGAACTTGGAGTTAGTAGTATCTGCCCCCTCCTTTGCCGTGAAAACAAATGTGGCTAAATCGCCAGCTTTCCAGATCTTGTGGTTCTCCGCATCGGCATCCCAGGAGGTAAGCAGGTAAGTAAGTCCCACAAAGCCCTTCGAATTTGCTACGTCTACTTTTGTAAAAGCAAATTCAACAGACTCTGATACGCCAGTTCTTTTAGAAAGTGTATAGGCGGATGTGTCAAAGTTGATCTTCATACCTGCGCCATCGATCGCTGTGTCCTTATCCAGGCTCAACGTCAGCGTCACAGTCTCACCGGGGGCGACAGAGGTTTTATCTGCGCTCATAGTGATGGTCGGCTCGTCTGCTGCAAAGACGGCAGGTACCAGGCTCAGCACCATCGCCAATGTCAGCAGAATAGAAACTATTTTTTTCATGTGTTCTCAATTCCTCCTATCAAGATTTTTTCTCAGCAGGGAATTCCGTAATATTTCCCAGATAGAACTGGCAAATCATCAAGGCATCCGAAACATCTACTGCACCGTCTCCGTTCACATCGGCAGCTGCATTCTGCGCATCCGTCGGTGCTACATTGCCCAGATAAATCTGGCAGATCAGCAGTGCATCCGAAACATCAATGGTATTGTCTCCGTTCACATCCCCATATGTCACATCCGGCTTTGTGTCTGCCTTTGCATACTCAAAGGTGAACAGGGCGACGGGCCTAAAATTATTAGTGCTGCTGGATTCCAGTGTGACCGCCATGGCTGTTCCGTCCGCATTGCGGATATAACGGGTGACGGGGGTGGTAACGGTCTGGGTTCCGTCACTGTTGGCCTTGTAGCTGTTTTCCAAAGTAACGGAGCGGATGGTTGCCGAGGACACCACATCCACGGCAAGGTCCGTTTCATAGCCGTATGCAGTAGCGTCTGCGTGGTAAATATCCACGCCCTCGTTGTAGGTAATGTCAACGCTCTCCGTTCCCTCCGGAACGATCACATGGTACTTGGGAATCTCCTCGTAGACATTTTTGAACTCCTCGTTGTCCTCGCTGCCCAGGGTAACGATGCCCTCATAGGAAATGTTCTTTGCATTCAGCTTCGTGCCGTTGACAGAGATGGACTGGAAGGGGCGCTCCAACTCAGCGGTAGCAGATACATTCAAGATGGCTGTGGCCGGTGCGATCTTGGCATAGTCCGTGCCGCCAGAATCATCCGTGGCAATCTTTCGGTTGGGATCCATGCCTACAAGGTAGTAGGTGCCCTCCTCTGTGGGGGCGGTGAAGGAGAAAGTGCTCTTTCCGTCAGCCGCTTCCTTGTACTGATCGATTTGCTCCCACTTGTCGTTATACAGGAACACATCCAGGTTCGAGAAGGGATAGAAGTCGCTGCCCTCGAAGGTGGTACCGTAGGCCTGGGTATTCACTGTCATCTGTGTGCCGGGACGGACGCTGTATTCGTCCTGGTCGAAGCAGGTAAACGCGCCGCCGCTGCTCCAAAAGCTCCAGTTGCTATACATGGACACATCCCAGGTATCTCCGTCCGACAGCACGATATAGTCGGAGGTGGAGCCCCAGCCGGGGCTCATGTAGGGGTAGCAGTGGTTTCTGTAATACATCAAGTTCTCGTCATGGCCCCAAAAATTTGCCATGTAGAGGCTGGTGGGAGAGCCGGTGATCTTTAGAGCGGCCAGCGTGTCTGCTGTATAGGCAGGTTCTTCATCCATGTAAAGGACATCATTCTTTAGGATAAAATTCTCCAAAGCACCGCGGTCGTACTTGCCCTTGCAGCATTCCTCCTCCGGCAGGCCGATGAAGTAGCGCTCCAGCAGGTAGAGATACAGGTGCAGGCCGGTGGGCCGTTCCACGATGTTCTCGTCGATGTACTCGCCCTCGCCGTTTGCCGTGTGGTAACGGTAGAATTCGGCCATGTCGTACCGGCTCAGGTCGAAGTAGGGGACGGTGATGGCCTTATGGCAGAGAACCGTGCCATCCGCGCCCTTGAGCGGTACACCGTCGTTAGAGATGGTCACATATACGGTGACTTCCTTGGCGGGGGTCTCATCGTAGTTATACTGTGCGTCTAATCCGTGGGGAGCTTCCTTGACCGTGATGGTAAAGGTCGCTGTAAGCTCTTTGCCGTCCGAGCAGGTCGCCTTGACCTTTGGCTCATAGGTGCCGGGGTCTTTCTCTGATACATAGAGCACGCCATCCTTGACCTTGGTCTGAACGCTGAACTGGTCTGCGTTGGTCAATTTATAGGTCAGCGAGTGGCCGTCCGTATCTTCAAAGACATCTGCCAGCTTGATCTCCAGCAGGCTGCCGGCCACCACCTCACCGGTGGTGACGGCATTCGCCTTCACGGAAACGCAGGAATCCGCAGCCAGCGCCGGTATGACGCCGAATACGCCTGCCGACAGAACCAAAGTCAGTGCCAGCAGCAGAGATAGTATGCGTTTTCTCATATTTGTTTACCTCATCTATGCGTAGATTACATCCAGCGTGCGTAGAGCGTCATGTTGCTGCGCACCGGGTCTTTCTGTGTATCCCAGGGCTTGGTGAGCGCCTGATCTGCATACCAGCCGCCGAACACGGCACCGGGCTTCGTGGGCGTCATGACTTCGCCGATGACGCCGCCTCGCTTCACGGAAACGGTCTCCAGCTCTGTGCCGCCGTTTGTCTCAAATCGGACCTTCTTCTTGCCCAGCAGGGCCAGCAGGATCAGCAGCAGGGCCAGCAGGCCCACACCACCAATGATCCACCAGGTGGCGCTTCCCGCGGCGACCCCCTCGGCCCAGTTGGCGTAGAGGGTCATGTTGCCCTTAACGGTGTCCTTGTGGAAATCCCACTTTTGGGTGCGGTCCAGATCTCTGTACCACCCCTCCAGGTGGTAGCCCTCCCGGATGGGGTCCTCGGGCTTTTTCACCTTTTCACCGTACTGGACGGTCTGGGAGGGGACCTCCGTGCCGCCGTTGCTTTCAAAGGTAACGGTGCAGTCCGTGGTGACGATGACGGACACGCTGTTATCCTTCACGGTGTATCCGGCCATGCCGTCCTGGGTGGAAACCAGGGTGTTGGTGGGGATAAGCTGCGACACGCCCTTCGTGCCGATGACCTTCATCTGAAAGCTGCCGACTACCACCTCCGGCTCCCAAGCCTCGCCGCCCTTAAAGGACACGAAGTTCAGATAGAAGGCCCGCCCGCCGGTGCGGCGGCCTAAGTCGCTCCAGCGGATGCCGGGGGCGGTCATGACGCTGCCGTCCACCAGCTGGAGGAAGGTGTCGTCGTACTCGATTTCCGTCTGCATACCGTACATATCGGCGCTTTCCTGGGCGTCGGTGCGCTTGAGCACCAGGGTCACGGTGATGGTCTCGCCGGTGGTGGCCCGCACCTCGTATGCACCGCCTACGGACAGGTCAAAATTGTAGCTGCGGCTCTCATCTGTTTTGCTGCCTGTCTGCGAGGCAAAGGCTGCGGTGGGCAGCAGACACAGCAGCAGACACAGGGCTGCCAATAGTGTAAAAATGCGTTTTCTCATGCTGATCTCCTTCTCTCTCCGACCGGTTGGGCCGTTTTTTGCCCGGCCTGGCCGGTGCGAAGCCCCCAAAGGGGGATAGCCTCCCCTCCCGCCGGGGAAGGGAGGCTGCTCAGTTACCAGTTATACCTCTTGGTCATAGTGACTGCATCCGCAGAATTCAACAGGCGATCCTGGCTTTGGTCTGCCAACAGGAATTGCTTTATGCTTACCTTTTCAAAGCTGTCATAGACACCGTTATACAGGTCATAGACAAACTGCGAATCGTTGACATCCCAATAAGAGCTCGGCGATCCGTTGACATTCTCTAATATCTTGCCCCAATAGGTCATAGAGATGCTATCATACTGCTCCTTGTCGGAGTCCTGGAAGGCCAGCTTTGCCAAAGCATCCTCCTTGGTAAAGGTCACGCCCCTATCTACCATGACCAGCCAGCTGCTGGCACCCTTACTATCGTTGGCGGGGTCCACATAGTAGCTGGTGTTATACATAAGGTGGCCGTCGTAGGTGTAGGCAATATAGCTGTAGGTGCCGTCAGCATTTTTGTTTTGCAGCGTGCCATACACGCTTACGATGAATATGGTCTTGTTGTCCAGTTCCAAATATTTGGACACATCCACCGCATTGGGGTCCAGCGCCTTGGCAAACTTTTCGATGACAATATGCAGGTCAAAGGCAAGCGGGCTGAGGACGGTGTAGGTGCCGTCACCATTGTCGATTACATTCATCATCACAGGAGCATTATCCCGGTAATACTTTGCGCGGATCACATAGGTATAATGTGCGGTGTCCAGGTTCAGCCGGAAGGTGTAATTCTCATCGTAATGGAAGGTCATATCGTTATCCGGGCTGAATGCCTCGGAACCGTTACCCTCCACGATGATGTTCTTTATGATCGTGTTCTCGACCTTTTCCACGGTAATGGTGATCACATTGTTTTCGTCACCGGCCAGGCTATCGCCCAGTATCGTGTAGACATCGTCACCATTTACCAGCCGCTCCGTGGTAAACTTGTTTTTGGTGAGGTAAGTGCCGCGGTTTGAAATATCCACGGTGGTCCGGTAGCCCGTTCCGGGGGCCTTCACGGTAAAGGTGTAATTATTGGGGAACTGCGCGGTGGCTGCGGCTCCCGTCACCAGGTCCGCGCCGCTGCCCTCGATCTTCACCGTGTAGGTCTTGCCCACCCTGCTTTTCTCGGTCACCTGCACATTGTCGGTGATGTTCGCAATGGTGTAGCTGCTGCCCTTCACGGTCACCTCCTCGGTCTTGCCGTTGGTGGTGATAGTCAGGGTATACTCATAGTTGGTGTCCACCGGCTTGAAGGTGAAATCCGCGCCATCCTCCACCAGTGTAGATTTGTCTGCCGCAGCGCTGACGAAGCCGTCGGGCAGGGTGACCGTCCACAGTCCCTTCACATTGGTGTCGGAGTCGGTGATGGTGGCAGGCGGGGCGTCAAAGTTGATGGAGTTGGCATCCAGGTCAAATTTGGCAGCGGTCAGCGTCACGGTGCTGGTGCCTGCCTTCTTAGCGGTGAAGTCCAGGGCCAGGGCCTCGCCCAAAGGCACAGTAGCGCCGTAGCGGCGGACCCGAACGGTGCCGTTATTGTCCTCCACCGTCAGGTTGGCGGCATCACCGGTCTTGGTGTTCAGGGTCAAGGCTGCCGGGTTGTAGGTAAAGGTCATGTCATAGGCGTTGAAGCCGGTGATGTTTTTCTCGGAGGAGGCGACGGTCACAGGAACACGCACCTGCTGCCCCGCAGCAACCTGCTGGTCAGCACCCATAGAAACAGTATAGCCGGTTTCAACTTTTGGAACGGTGATGGAGCTACCGCTCGGTATAATGTCCACTGCAATAGGGTCATCTGCACCATGATCAAACCCGGTATCCTCGACATAATAAAATTCTTCGTCTACTCTAATGGACGAACGGTACAAGTTAGGTTTGCCGCTATTATAAAACACAGCCTTTTGGGCGCTGTTAATGCTATCTAATGCCATAAATGTGATTGAGCAAATTTTACCTGCACTAATGGTATCTTCGTTGGCATTTCGATTTTGTCTCACTCTAACAAAATTTTCATTATCTACTGTGAACACGCTATCTACCCCGGTCTTAGTAAACCAAACGCTACCTTCAACGTCCGTACTTACGAATTTAAGGAGGGTAGCGTCATATCTAAGGACAAGGTCGAGTCTTGTCATGTATTCCAAATCGTGATCGAGAGTATATGTAATCGTAAGTGTTTCGCCGGGATTAATTTTTGTCTTATCAGTGGTTGTAATAACCATAGGGCTATCGCCCTCCGCCGCAAATGCGGCGGAGGGGAGAAGCCCTACTGCAAGAACCACTGCCATAAATAATGCCAGTATTCTTTTCATAGCGTGTCCTTTTTAGTCCTCCTCTACGCGATCTACAGGGAATACATTAATCGTCCCTGCAACATATTGCATCAAAACATCCAGGTCGTTTTGATCCACGCCACCGATATTATCTACATTCGCCTGTGCCAGCTGATCGGCATCCAATGTGGCTTTACCAGCCAAATACTGCCGTAGCAACTCAACATCGCTCTCATTTACATAGCCGAACGGGTCCATATCAATATTGCCGACAGAAGGGGTGATGAGGCCTTCCAAATTTGTCTGCCAACTTAGGGCGGGACTATACCGGCTGGAAACAAATGCGGCAGTAGTCAAGCCGGTATTCATTGCCCTGACAAAACTGCTCTTTGTCATTTCTGCTCTGGTCTTAGCCGTGGCCGTCTGAGCGGTACTCTTGGCACTGCCGATACCCTGGGCGCAGGTGAAGTTCAAATAGTACAGGTTGGACATCGCAGCGGAGGCGTTGTTGGTCATGCCGACCACAGCGCCCACATTGCTGCCGGTGCTCTCCACATAGGCCCGGTTATAGCAGTTCTTGACAGAAGCAGACGCACCGGAGGCAAAGGCCACGATACCTGCCACATAGTTGCTGGCGCCGGTGATGCTGCCGGTGTTGTAGCAAGCGGTGACGCCCTTGGTGGTCATGCCAACGATGCCGGCTACATAGCCGTTGCCGGTGATCACTCCGCCGTTGTAGCAGCCGGTAATGGCGCCCGTAGCGTAGCCGGTGATACCGCCCACATACTGGTAGCCATGGATGGTGCCCTCATTGCCGCAGTTGGTAACATTGGAATTCATGATCCGCCCTGCAACACCGCCCACGCTGCTCCAGTTGCCATTCACACGGGTAACGGTGATGTCAACATCGGAGACAACGCCGGAGATGTTGGTATAGTTGGCGTAGGCCACCACGCCGCCGGAATAGGCGTTGGCAACGCTGGCCGTGGAGGTCAGGTACATCTTGCCGGTCACCTTCAGATTCTGAATGGTGGCGTAGCTGCTGCTGGTGCCGTTCACATAGCCGAACAGTCCCTTATACGGAGCCGAGGTAGTGGTGGCACTATAGTAGATGCCCATGTTCTTCACGGTATGATTATCGCCGTCAAAGCTGCCCTTAAAGGCCGTGCTGGCGGTAGTGCCGCCGATGGGCGTCCAGTTGTAGTAGGCCAGGTCCACATCAGCCGTCAGCGCACCCTTGATGGTGTTGCTGCCGCTGTTGACCTGGTTGGCAAACCAAGCCAGCTCCGCAGCGGTACCGATTTGATACACGCCGCCGGAAAGGGTGGGCTGCGTCTTGGTGGTGCCGTCCCATGCGCCGGCGGCAGAGGCCGTCAGCGGAATGGTCTTGGTCAGCACACCGCCGGACACATTGGCCTTGTCTGCGCTGCCCAGGTAGAAGCTGCCGTAGGCATAATTGCAGCTGGCGCAGGACACCGCATAGGTATAAGTGCCATAGGGCAGATTCTCATACTCACCGCTGCTGTTGGCGGTATAGACCTTGCCCGAGGCATCCGTCAGCGTCACAGTGGGCGTGGCGGTGGTGGGATTGGTAATATTCAGCTTCAGCTTGAAGGTATACCGCGGAACAACTGTAACATTCACATCGGGGAAACGGTTCAAGCAGAAGTTCACTGTAATCGCATTGAAGTTGGTGCCGACGCCGGTATCCGTCATGTTATACAGAGTGGAGAACGGATTCGCCGCCGAGTACATGGATCCGTAGGTATAACCGTTGGTGAGCTGAACATTAGCGGTGCTGCCGGAGCCAAAGTCCACATTCGTCGGGATTGTTAGCTCCAGCTTGGCCTGATCCATCTGCTGATACTGGGCGACATTGGTCTTATAGGCCGTATCGCCGATGGAATAGAACAGGTTGTAGGTAGTGGGGTTGAAAATGCCACTGTATTTGTAGATACCCCGGTAGCTGCCATCGAAGGAAAGCGTCACCTTATCGCCGGGCATGATCTCGGTCTCCTGGGGATTGGAGGCATTTTCAACATGCGCAGTTACCTCAGCCACACGAGCCAGGCTGTAGGACACCTTACCGTTGGCCGTCATCTTGATGGCCACAGTGCCGCCGGACAGCTCCGCAGTGCGGAAGGGCAGGAGGCTTGCATGGTATTTGCCGTTGGAGTCCGCCGTCAAGGGGAACCAATCGGAAAGTTCGCTCACCATGGTGGTCTTGTTGGTGGTGACAACGGCATACTGAACATCGGACACACCATATTCATCGCTATTGCTCGACACCGTGAAGTCCAGGGTGGGGGCGGTGTCGGTGCTCAGATAGAACCAGTTGTCGTAGTTATAATCCCAAGCCGCCGGGCGAGAAGAGCTCAAGCCGTTGGAATTATAGGCGATATTGGCCGTTGCGGTACCGCCTTCCGTGCTGCTCACCACAAAAACACTGGTGCGCGCAGGATCGTTGGCCGGATAGAAGCCGCCGTGGGTGCCATGAGCGTCGGCGGATGTGTAAACATCCAGGGCCTCATAATTCACGGCAACGAAGGCAGTGCCTGTGGGGGTAACATCCACCCAGTTGCCCTTGGCATTGCCGCCGAGGTCGTTGCCCTTGCTGTCGGTGGCAGTGGTGATCGTAGCCGTGCCGTCGATCACATTGAAGTGGAACTCCGGCTCAATCATGATGTTCATGGCATCGCTGTCAATGATCTGCCACAGGCGATAGGCTCGGACGCGCTGCGTAAGCGGGTTTTTCGTACCATCCAGGTACTTGTACCCGGTGGGGGACAAATATGTCTGGATCTCCGCTTCGTCACGGGTCTTGGTAATGGTGCCAAGGTCTTCGAAGCTGTGGGAATACTTGTCCGTAGAATCCCCGCTCTCGAAGGTGAAGGCCTTTGCAAAGTCGGTAGTGCCGCTCTTCAGCCAGCCGGCCTTGGTCACATAATTCGTTACACCGGAGCGATTGTCTTCCAGACGCCAGGTGTAGTTGGAATTGTTCTTGCTGACCTTGTACTGCAGGGTCTTTGTGCCGGCAGCAGCGTCAGTTGTAGCCGCTCCAGTCGGCTCGATGGCCTTCGTGTTGAAGTTATTATACTGGAAGTAGAGCGTGAAATCTGCGTAGTCGGGAACTGTCACAGTCAGTGTCACCGCCTGAGAGATGGACAGGCTCTTGGTGACAGGGGTATATCCCGCAGCAGTCGTGTTGTTGATCGACTGCGTGAAGATATAATTGGCCTTGTCAGCGGGCTCCACATAGGCATTCCACAGGGCTGCATTGCCGGCGGAATACATCATGAAGGGGTAGTAGGTATAGCCGCCGGAAACATAGGAATCTCCGTGCTGTACCTCACCGCCCATGATGGGCATGACCACACGGGCCGTATAGTCATCTTTGCCAAAGTAGGTGCCGTCGGTCTTTTTGGATGTCGTGTAGATGGAGTGCAAGCGCAGGTAGATCTCCGTGCCGCCGCCAGTGCCGCCATCCACATTCGCCTCGGTGGGCAGCGTCAGGCTGTGGCCGCCAAGGTAAATGTCATATTTACCGTTTTCTGAGTTGTATCCATATGCACGGAAGGAGTATCTGCCGGGGATCAAGGCAGCATAGAAATCCTTATAGTTGTCAGTTGCCGTGCCGGATGTCGCGTCTGTCTCGGCATTAAAGCCCGCATCCCAGAATTTTACGGTTTTAACTGCATCGTTTTCGTCATGGTAGAGGGGGGTACCATCACTCCCATAACCAATGATGTCTGCACCATTGTCATCCAGCTTTACTGTTCTATAGAGCTTGATGATCGGGTTGTGTACGGCAGCGGAGCCGTTCATGTCCTGGCCAACATGGAAGGTGTAGTTCTGCTTTTCGGCATTGTCAACCTTCAAAGTTAGGGTCCAGGTATCGGCGGAGTTGCCGTGGGAGTTCTTTGCATGGAACTCATAGATATATGTACCGGCAGTATTCTCCGTGATCTGGATAGTTGTCGCGCCGAACAGAGCCGTGGAGAAATAGTACGGGCCGGTCGTCTCGTTGCCGACCGTCCTCATATAATAGTAGTCGGTGTAGCTCAGGGAAGAACCATCCGGATTCTCAAAGATGTTGCCAGCCTGCAGATCGGACAGGTTGTAAGCATAGCCCTCGGCCACTGTAGCTCTTGCGGTGACAGGTACGCCGCTCTTCAGCCGCGGGACCTGCGTGCCCTGCGTGGCGGTCAGAGCGATGGTGTGGGTAGCGGTGCCGCTGTCATCGGTGGCGGTAAGCGTGACGGTATAAGAACCGGCCGCAGTAGGAGTATAGCTCAGAAGAGAGCCGTCCAGTTCCTGCTCGACACCGCTAACGGCTGCCGTGTAGTCCAGCACATCGCCATCGGCATCCGTGAACATCTCGGCCACATCCAGCGTCCAGGCATTGCCCAGGGTCACATGGGCTGTGGTGATCGCACCGGGAGCGACCGTGGGGGCTGACTTGCTCGCATACTCGAAAGCGAGGAAGTGAACGGGCGCATAGCTGGCGCTGCTGTCATACTCCGGCGCAAAGGCATTGCCGCTGCCGTCTGCACCCAGCACAAAGCTCTTTTGGACCGTAGTCCCATCCTCGGCGGTACGGGAGTAGTTCATGGGGATCGTGATGGTGATAGCCCCATCGCTCTCCGTATAGGCCATTTCTACACCGCCGCCAGTCCACTGCTGCACATCGGCGTAGTAGCCGGATGCTTCACCAGTTGTGGCATTGGTCAGTATGGCAGCGTCTTTGTATGTGGCCTTTACATAGGTGGTGCCTGCGGGAACGGTGACCAGGTAGTAGGGCACATTCGCGAAGGGCGTATCATAGCCAGTAAAGGTCACAGGATCTTGCACGCTGATAGTCGCTGTTCCTGTGGTTTGGTCATTCGCACCATAGGGAACAATACTATCCAGCGGCGCAGCTACTGTGCCTTGTTTCGTTGCAAAGACTGCCGTGGGGAGGATGGACAGAACCATCATGAGCGCAAGCAGCATTGAAAGGAACTTTTTCGCTGTCTTTTGCATTTCCAATCTCCTCTCAGAAAATTTTTTTATAATAAGGCCTGCCGGCATTATTACCTTAGCTGTGAGCACATTTTCGCATCCAATAAGAAAATAACAAGGTTATATAGAGGCGCAACACCCTATCATAATTGGTGTTGCGTTCCGATCTGTCCAAGGCGAAAGGTGCTTTCGTTAAGAGGATTGGGCGGAAGGGGCTGGCTAAGCCCCTCCTGCCCATATGGAAAAGCTGGCGGATTTCCGCCCTCGACTTGACAGACTCTAATCAAGCATCACATCTGCAACGGGAGACTCTTCCTCAACTTCGCATTCGCATTTGCGCTGCTTGGCTCGCTCGGCCCGTGCTGCCCGTTTAGCGTCACGCTCGACCCGATGCAGCTGAATTTGGATACTCTTTTCTTTTTGATAGCGCCCGCAATCTCTATTGCGGGGGTTTTTGTATATAGGATTCAAATGAGCGGCTCTCAGCGCGTCTTTCCAATCGCCAAAGCGCTCTGCGATGTAACTGCCGCCGACGATCTCGATGGGGGCAGGGGACTTTCCCCAATGTCCGGCGCAGCGCCGGAGATAGGCAGCCAACTGATCCAGGCTGTCGCCAGCGTGTTTTTCCGCAAATGCGCGGTCCTGTTCAGCCAATGCATCCCGTGTTCTTTTGGCAATGTGCTGCTCGTACCAATTCGCTCCGTCAAAATTTTGCGCACCTGCTACTTTACCCATGGGCACACCTCCTTGTGATGGTAAAAATAATACGCCGACAGCCCTAAAAAGGGTCATCAGCGCACACTCTTACTGTTTAGCACCACGGAGAGAGCGCCCGCTGCCTTTGAGTCCTAACTACACAATTCTACTGACTTGCGCCATGAGATACTCTCTGCGTTTATGATCTGTCTTCTCACGATTTTCTCGCAATGACGGACTTTCGTCCCAGTGGTTTCCCGCCTCGATCATATCCTTGCGCTTACAGTGCCGACCGCATGGGGAATCGCACCCCTTTCCTTCAGGGCAATCACCTGGCCGTTTCCAGCTCGGATGACCGCCGTGCAGCATCATCGGACTCGATTATTCTGTTTTCCAGTATCACTTCGTTTGTTAAGGGAATACTACAATAGATCCTCCGGAAATAGGCTTTCGTGAATTTATCCCATTTGCGAAGCAAACTCCTCTTTAACCATCTACATTATATCGGCCTTTTTGTCGCTTGTCAATGCCCGAAATGCGGTTATTTAGCAAAATTCGCACACAAATCACAAATGTCTACATTGATCGCACCCAATTCACCCGCATTTTTGCAGAGCCATATCGATCAAAATTAAAATGTTAGTAAAATACGCCGTCAAAAACATCGTCAAGGAGGAAATCAATATGCCAAGGCGTGGAGAAAATATTTACAAGCGTAAGGATGGGCGCTGGGAGGGACGGTATATCCGGGGCCACTCACCTTCTGGTCGGGCCGAGTATGGTTATGTTTATGGCAGCAGTTATCGGGAGTGCCGTGCAAAACGGCAGCAGCGCCTGGAATCCCTTCAAGAACTGCCGGCGAAAACTTCCTCACTCACGCTGAATCAGGCTGCGGAGCGGTTTCTTGCGGACAAACAGGATAAATTGAAGCAGTCCACGCTTGCCCGATATGCCTATATGCTGGAACACTATATTCTGCCCGCTTTGGGAGCGGTGCTTGTATGCCAACTGACGGCGAATCAGATTTCCGATTTTCTTCGCCGTCTTCAGAAAAATGGTCTTTCCGGAAAAAGCGCCAGAGATGTGGGGGTGTTATTGAAATCCATTCTGAAATACAGTGCCCCAAAAGCAGGCTGTTCCTGTCCGGGCCTGACTGTGGAGTTGCCAGCATATCGGAGAAAGCAGATTGACATATTCTGCCCGGATGAAATCCAGCGATTGGCACAGAAGATTGTAGTTGAGCCGACGACCACCGGGATCGCTATTTTGCTGACGCTAAACACCGGCTTACGCCTTGGAGAGCTGTGCGCCCTGCAATATAAAGATATTGACCTACAAAACGGGGTAATCCATGTCACCAAAACCGTGCAGCGTATCCGCAGCGGGGATCGCACTCGTCTGGCCGTGCTGCCGCCCAAAAGCAACAGTGCTCATCGTACCATCCCCCTGCCGCTGGACATGGCCACCCTCCTGAAAAAGGCTGTTCAGTCTCATCCCGATGGAGAAAAATACCTCTTGACCGGGAAAAATGTGCCTATGGAGCCACGGACACTACAATACCAATACCAGGTCTTGCTAAAGGCGACGGGTATTCCATATCGAAATTTCCATGTGTTGCGGCACACCTATGCCTCCCGATGCGTGGAGCGTGGAGTCGATGTCAAGAGCCTGAGCGAGATGCTTGGTCATACAGATGTCCGCACGACACTCCAGGTCTATGTTCACTCGTCCTTGGAGCACAAAATGCGGGTAATTCAGAGTATTTGCTTCCTTGCACCGGTGTTGGACCCGGACTGTTCGCCGTCACCGTCTCCGTCAGATCATCCGGAAGCACCCCGATACCAGCAGCTTTTGACGACTCTATCGCAAATGGGATAAATTTACGAAAGACAATCGATTCTCATTCCCACAAGGTTCATTACAAATTCATTATACTGTTTGGCATGTTGTCGTCAATTCGTTTGCTGCGCCGATATGTGATAAAAGTGGTGTCACCGTTAGGGCGACACCACTTTTTTACTGCTATGGGCGCAGAATGCCGTAGCCCATGATTTCATACTGCCCTACAGGATAGCGGTTCACCCGGCAAAGGTTTCCGGAGTTGCCCTCGATGGTGTAGACAACGCCGTTTTCGACCTTCTGGACGATACCGACATGATCGGACTGACCGTCCTGCGGGCCAGAGCTGCCCTTATTATCCCAGTCGAAGAAGATGATCATGCCGGGCGAGGGCTCCATAGAGTTATCTGCCCACTGCCCACGCTCCCGGAACCACTGGACGCCGTTGACACATCCGGCGAACTTGGGAATGACACCGGTGTCGATATAGCCGCATTCGTTCGCACACCAGCTGACGAAGCAGGCGCACCACTCCACGCGGCTGCCGAAGCCGTACCATGACCAATAGGGCTCTCCGCCCACATTGCCTACCTGCGACAGCGCCACGGCAACGATTTGGTCATCCACTCCATAGATTCCGTAAAGCACCGCCGCCCACATGCTGCTGTCCTGCGCAAGCAGTTCTGCAAGCTGCTGCTTTTGATCCTCATTGAAGCCGTACTGCGCAGCCATCTCATCCGCCGTCTTGTGGCTGACAGTAATATAGAGCGTCGTAATCGTCTCCTGCGTTTCTTCCTCAAGGATATTGCCGTTGCCGTCATCCGTCTCCACAATGACCGTCTCTGTCCTTGTTTCCGTCCGATGGGTGATCTCATTCATTTCCCAAAACAGGTCCTTCAGAAGCTGTTCCTTTTCCGGAGTGATCGTTGCTACCTCCTGGGGATTATCCGGATCGGAGGTCGTCTTGACGGCATAGATCGACAGCACCTCTGGCCACACGGCACGGGAACCGGACATTTCAAGCGCATCGTATTCAACGGAATCCTTGATGGCATCCAGCTCGTTCTGGTAATCCATGTTGATTTCCTGAATGACCTGCCGCATCGTCTTTTCTGAGCCGGTATCTTCGCTGGAGAAGAAAATGCCGAAGCAAGAGCCGACAATCAGCGCAATGAGACAGATAACAACAATGACCACAACCGCAACCCAACCTCCGGCAGCGATAGCCGCAGCCAGTGCTTTCATCGCCGCTGCGATGGCCTTGATTGCCGCCGCAACAGCTTTCGCCGCCGCGACAGCCGCTTTGTATCAGATTGCAAAGAACGTACCGGACAACCCGGATGTCCCGACTTCCAAAGCCGTGCGTACCATTCGCCGCTACGAGGAGCTGCATCCTCATAACCTCGCACAGAAGGCCGCCATCATCGTGGAAACCTTCCGCGATGTTACCAAGCACAAGATCGGCGGCCTCGGAAAGATGATGGTTGTTACGGCATCCCGTCTTTCGGCTGCCCGTTACTACCATGAAATCAAGCCGTATCTGGAACAGAACGATTATGACGATATCGAGATTATGATTGCGTTCAGCGGAAGTCTTAAAGACCCGGATGAGCCCAACAGCCCGGAGTACACCGAAAGTTCCATGAACGTGGACAGCAACGGAAACCGCGCCAAAGGGAGCCAGACAAAGAGCGTATTCCACGATGAAGGTGATATCCTTATCGTTGCTGAGAAGTATCAGACGGGCTTTGATGAGCCTCTCCTGCATACCATGATCGTGGATAAGGAACTGCGCGATGTAAAAGCCGTTCAGACATTGAGCCGTCTGAACAGGACTTATCCCGGCAAGGTGGATACCTATGTCCTTGACTTCGTGAATGATGTTGACCGCATCCGCGAGGCGTTTCAGCAGTTCTATCAGGAAACGAGCCTTGACGAAGAAATCAACTTTGACCTTATTTACACCACGCAGAAAATCCTGCGCAACTTTAAAGTTTATACGGATGCTGATATTGAAGCGGTATCACAGATTTACTTCGATCCCGATGTCCGTAAGGCGAATGCGACACAGGGCAAAATCTCCAATATCCTCAAACCTGTCGCGGACAAGTACAATCAGCTTAATCAGGAACAGCGGTATCAGTTCCGCAGAGAAGTCCGTGCATATCCGGTGTCTTTGGCCTAATTCGCAGGTTGATTGGAAAGGATCGTTCCGACGAGAAGGAAGCGAAAGACGGCATGTCCGCCGAGGATGCGGCATACGAGAGAAAAGTGAGGATAGGCAATACCCTCCGAGTTCTTTTCCCGATACTTGCATTTGTGCTTTTCGGGGTGCTCATCATGCTTCTCCAGGGCGGAAGATTCTGATCATAGGAGCTATTGTTCGTTCTTTCTCTGTCTTAGTACCTCCGATAGAGTGAGTTCTTCTGGATGTGCCATGATGACGCTACCCTTATGACAGCCTAAAAGCGCACTTCCCCCTTGGCGGGAAGTGCGCTTTTTCCTGCCTATTTGAGCCGATAAAAATTGCTGGTCAAGCTGCCGTTGGGACGCTGGCGATGGGTGCGCTCCAGGAACCCGTGACGCTCCAAGTCCGCCAAGGCCCGCTGCACGGTGCGGCGGGACAGCTTCAAGTCCTCTGCGATCCTGCGGACACTGGGCCAGCAGGTGCCGTCGGCGTTGGAGCGGTCCTTGAGGTACATATAGACCGTCTTGGCCCGATGGGATAGTTCCTGATCCGCATAGATGCTTCCAAAGTAACTCATGTCCTTGCGTCCTCATTGTAAAGGCCCATTGCCGAATAGGGGCTCCTCCTCTCGGCAACAGGTACCTGTGTAGGCTGACTATTCTTCTTTCCGTAGGCCCGGTCAATGTGGAGGAATAGTTCCTGTCGGCTGGCATAGGTTACAGGTCGTGCCGCGTGCTCCGGGGTAATGTACGGCTCACCAAAGGTAATGCCCCAGTCGAGAAACAGGCGCAGCTTTGTCTGCATGGGATGTGTCCCCGTTTTCATGACCACAAAGCTGCCTTTGGGGATGGATTTCAGTTCGTCCGGCGTCATGAGGGGTCGCTCCATCATCTGCAAGCTCTGGCTGGGATCATTTTTACTTCTGCTGACCGAGCCGGACAATACCGTGCGGCTGCCCAGCGCCTTGGAGAGCTGCTCCGCCGTCTGGCTGTTGGGGGCGAAGCCGCCGAAGATGGTATCCTGACAGTTATCGGTCAATATCTCTGCCCCCTCTCGCCCATAGTTTTTCTCCAGCTGCGCCAGCGCCTGGATGATAGGCACCATGGTCAGCCCACGGGAGCGCCCTGCGCTGAACAGCGGCAGGATGTCAAAGGCGGGCATGGTCCCCAGCTCGTCGCAGAAGAACACAACACGACCCGGCAGCCGCCCGCCGTTTTCATCCGCCACGGCGAACAGCTCCCGTGCCAGCGTCTGGATCATCAAGCCCGCCATGAAATTTTTAGTCTGATCCTCCTCCGGCAAAATCAGGAAGATAGCGGACTTCTCCGCCGCAAACCGCTCTGCGTTCATGGAGCTGTCAAAACACAGCACCTGCTCCAGCTCGGAGTCCAGAAAGGCATTGAGCCGGGACAGCACCGTGCTCATGACCGAGGCCATGGCTTGGTCGGATGTGTTCAGCGCCGCCCCGGCAAACCACCGGGCCTTGTGCTCCGGGGGCAGCTTCTCCATGAGGATGGTAAACCAGTTTTTGCCCCGTATCCCCGATGGGGCCAGCAGTTCCTGCACCAGCTTGAACACAGACACAATGTGCCGCCGCTCCTGTTTCCTTTCCGGCGGCAGAAACTCCGCCAGCAGGAGTACCACGGAAGTCAATAAGCCCTCGGCGGCATCGTAGAAGTAGGCATTCTGTCCGTAGTCCGTATCGCCATTCGGAGACACGATGGTCTTGGCCAGGATCTTGGCGTACTTCTCCGCCTTGGCACGGGCTGCGAGGCTTCCTGTAGCCTGCGCCGCATCCATGTAGTGATTGATGAGCGTCATGAGGTTGTAGCCATCCGAGCGGGTTGGGTTGCGCAGATCCACCACGGACACATGGTAACCGTAGTATTTCTCCGCAATGGCGCCGTAGTTGCGAGCCAAGTCACCCTTGGTATCCAATGCCAGAAAGCTCATGCCGCTGGCGCAGGCGTATTCCAAATTTGGATATAGAAAGTAGGCCGTTTTGCCCACGCCGGATGCGCCGATCATAAGGCAATGCACATCGTCCTTATCCACCAGTGCGGTGATGTCATGCTTATGGCTGACGCTGCCCAGCACCAGCCCCTGCACTTCCGGGCGGTGCAGTCCCCTGCGCCAGTTTGTAACTTGAAACGGCACAAGGGCATAGGTCTTGCGGATCTCTGTGTCGGTGGCCCAGCGGGCCGTGCCGTGCTGACCGTCGCCTACGGTTTTGGATTTGATGTTGTTGAGGGTATAACGGTTATTCAGCAGCGTCAAGCAGCCTATGACCGCCGCCATGATGCCGCCCGCTGCAAGGAGGATCCATAGATTACCCATGGCCACCCCGCTTCGCCCGCAGGTCATCGTTCCAGTCCTTTCCCTCCGGGCGCAGGCGCTCTACATCGTAGCCCATATCCTCCAGGGTATCCATCATGCCGTCGCAGGCATCCTCGCCCGCTTCATCGTTATCGAGGCACAGGTACACCGTGTCCAGCTTCGGGTTCTGCCGCAGGCGCTCCAGTACGGGCTGGATGGAGGTGCCGCAGCAGGCCACATAGCTGTGCTCCAGCCAGCCTGCCGGGTAGAGGGTAATGTGAGACAGTAGATCAATGGGTGCTTCAAAGACATAGAGGGAACGATCCGTCCCGTTTTTGTGGAAGCTGTGTTTTATGTCGCTGCTCTCCACATTGATGCGGAATACTTTGCCTTGGGAGCCGGTGCTGCGCAGATGTGCGTGCCGGGCTTCTCCGTTTTCATCCAGCCCGACAAACACGCAGTTGTGGTGTGGGTCGTCCTCATAGAGCAGCTTCTCCTGCACGAACGCCGTGACCACATCCCGGTCGATGCACCTGTGTTTGGTGAGATAGGCATACATCCTGCGCATAGTCAGGTAAGGCTTCGGCAGGGCAAAGGGTTTTGGCTCCTGCGGCTCCGGCTCCTGCTTTGCGATGGGAATGATGCCCTGTCCGTCCCGGCCCAGCAGCATGGACACGGCTTCCGGGAAGGTCTTGTCATAGAACTGCCGCACGAAGCTGATGGCGTGGCCGCCCCTCCGCGCAGCATGATCATACCACCTGTTGGCGCGTACAGTGATGCTGTGGTCGCTGGCCAGCCGGTACTCCCGTCCGGCTTTGAGGAGCTTTTCGCCCCGGTCACGCAGAAAAGATGGCAGGTCAACCTCGTTGGCCTGCCGTTTTTCTGTGGATGTGAAATATACAAATTTACCCATGCATTATACCTCCCGTTACATGGTGTTGTCATTGACATGGTGAAGCCGCTCGTCCTCGTGGTCATCTCGCTTGTGTCCCAAGGCCACGCGCTTCTCCTGCAGCCGTCTGCGGCGCTTGGAGTCGATTCGCAGCGCAGGTGGGATGACCGGCATACTCGTCCTAAATATCTGCCCCATATGATGCAGCAGCCGCATGACCACATTTGCCGGAATATGCCTTGCAGACACAGCTTCTCCCACTGGCTGCACATCAACAGAGCCACGGATAGGCGGCGTTTTCTCTGTCGATTGCTTTTCCTCCGGCTCCGTACTGTCAGCAGACGGGGAAAACGAGATGCCCTCTGCCTCTCGGATGATCCAGTTTTTAAGAGAGCGAAACTCCTTTCGCTGCGTCAGCGGCTGGCGAGGCGGTGTGTTCCGCCCGTAGTAGCCCGCGATCTCGTCCTTCAGCTGCCACCATTGGTCGTAGCAAGCCGCCACCTCCGGGAGCTGCGCCAGCCGCTCCACAATGGCATCCACCTGTGCCTTGACCGATTTTGGCAGATAGGAATAGACATGTTTGCCGCCGACCTGCGCCAGTGCCTGGGAGAGTTCTTGCAGCTCTTTCACAAGCCCGGGGTCATCGGCGGCACCGGTTTCCAACGCCCGAATGCGCTCCAGTAACAATGCCTTGGCGGTTTGTATACTCTCCTTGTAGGCGGCATCCTTCCGAATGTAAAGCTCCGTCTTCTCATCCCGAAAAATTTCGTTCGTCATCTTGGACCGAATCGATGCGATCCCCTTTTGCGTTAGAAACCCCACCTTGGGATCGTCCGACCACGCCATCATATGTATATGCGGATGGTGTCCCTCGTCGTGATATGCCGCATACCAACGAAACTTCTCCGGTGGAATACGCATGGCCTCCGCAATGGAGTGGCTCTCCTGCTTCAATAGGTTCTGCCATGCGGCTGCTTTGCTGTATCCCAGGCGCTCCGCATCCTCCCGCCGCAGGGAGAAAATGAAGGTCCACACTTTTCCGGCGTGAGTCTCCAGTTCATTCTTTGCCGCCTTGAGATCCGTGACATCCGCCGCACTGAATAGCCCGTGACCGCCGTGCTTTTCCACCCGGGGCCGGTTGGCGATGTAGGCCATATAGCCGCTCTCGGATTCCAATTCATGCAGATGCGTATCCAACGCAGCAGAAATAAACGCAGACGCCGTACCCCGGTTGGGCGTCTGTAGGTAGTCGCTGTATTCGAACAATTCCTTTGCATCCGGGAAGTCCTTCAGCAGCTTTGTGAGGAACTGCATCTGTTTTTTAGTCACCGGCTCGGTGCTTTGAATGACCTCCACGCCGTCTCGCTTGGCAACATACTCCATGTATCTTGCCGCACGGCCTCCTTGGATGTACCCGCTTTTCTGTATCAGCCGTGCCATCGGTTACTCCTCCTGGTGAAATAGCAACACATCCCTAAAAGAGATGTTGCCATGCGTACCCGCCACCTCCCGGACACTGTTACCGCGCATTTTGTTGTACTCGTCCCGGGTCATGTCTATGTCTCCGCCCAGCAGGTGGTTGGTCATGTTGTGCTCCACCACCAGCTTGAACAGCAGCTTGCCCAGCCTGTCGCCGAACACGCCCAGTGTGCCCTCCAGCATCTCCTGTAGCGCACGGGGCAGATACGCACTTGTCCGCTCGGCGTGCAGACGACCGCAATACTGCCGCAGCGCCTTCTCCACAAACTCGTTGCGAGTAGGGCAGTTATCCAGCTTATAGAATGCGTCCACCTCTTGCCACACCTCGTCTGACAGCCAGACAGAGTGTCGGCTTTTTCCGCTTTTATCCATTGAACTGCACCTCCTTCCATTGAGTGTCAGAGCCTCCCAAAGGCCCTGCAAACACGGGGCAAACAGGCATTTTTACAAGAAATAGCGCCAAAGCATATTCGTCTCCGCATGATCAGCGTCAATTTCAAAGTGCTGCAAACCTCCGTGGCAGTCCGCACTGCGGGCTGCCGTAAGGGCCAATGGCGCAATAAAGCGCCAAAGGCTTTCTCCTGCCCCGATTTCGGCGCACCGAAAATCGGCCCAAAACCTCGCTCAACCTGCCAGGGCGCTATCCTTACCCTCCCGCGCTCCCATGAGGCCACACAGCGGCCCACAAGGGCGGACACGGGGCATCTCCTGCTCGGCATCTCAGCCGACATGTATCGGAGACGAAAAAAGAGAGCCGCATCAACTGGCACGACTCTCCAAATAGAATATTCGGTTTCACATCTCCAGCACTGGCGAAGTGTGCTGCTCCTGCTCCATCAGAAGTTCCAAGCTGTAATCCAAAATCTTCTCCTTGCGCTCGGTCAGCATGGTCAGATAGAATTCACGCTGGATCGGCAGTAGTTCCGGGACATCTTCGAGAAAGTTATGGATCGCATCGAGGTCGATTCTTGAACAGACACGCTTGAGCGCCTCATTGCAATCCGGATTTTTCAGCGAGGAAATGTAATCAAAATAAGATATCTTTTTCCCGCCTTCTTCGATAGAGGAAGTTGGGAAGGTATAGATGCGCTGGTCGATTTCCGCTTCGTCTTGCAGCACAGTTTTCATCCGTTCCAAATCAAGCTGCGGGTACAGGCAGGAACCGCAGTCATAGACCGGCGCCAGCTCTGCCTGCTGCTTCTCCTCATCCACGAGGAAACCCCAGTTGCCGTTATGCCGGTCGAAGTTTCCAAGGAACGCATCCGCAATAAACATGTCCCAAAAAAATTGCCGCAGCTCATCGGATGGATAAATACTCTGCTCCTCGATGGCCTCCAGAATGGAGGACAGTTCTTTTCCATAACCGTTCTGTTCACTGTCGATGCAGGTATTCTTCAGATGGGCAAACTCGATGAGCCGTTTTCCGTCCTCTGTAAAATCCCGACAGGCAACTACCAGCTTTGTCTTGCCGCGGCTGTCCGTATAGTTTCCGAGGAGCGTTTCCTGTGTCCGAAAGCCCAACATTTCAAAGATATGACAGGCGACATATTCGCTGATGCAGCCGTTGCTGTAACTCATATCCCGATTTCGGCTGGGCTTTGGAGGGAACTTGAGCATATAGCTATGTCCTTGATAGGTGATATTGATTTTATTCCCATTGGCTCCGCCGTAGGCGCGGAAGCGGTTGACTAGGCAGTTGGTAAAATCAATCATAGGTTCTCACCCCCCTCATAAATATTTTGTGCGAAGATAATCAGCCTGCTCCTGGGTAATGGCGTTGCTCCACTGATTGGAGTTAATCGCACTATACAATTCTCCCCACAGGCAGTCCATATAAGACACCTTGTCCTTTTCGCCCTGAATGTACTCACGAAGCGCCCTATCCAAACTGGCGGGCAGATTCTTTTCCAAATAGGTTCGGTCAGTCGGCTTGCCGCCATGCATTTG
>ENA-UOOD01000699-UOOD01000699.1-human-gut-metagenome-genome-assembly--contig:-CS67-NODE-699-length-38953-cov-20.288035_pt1 | contig 38953 bp, 38 predicted proteins | sample MGYA00242464_ERZ724011 | MGnify/ENA metagenome assembly ERZ724011 | reverse complement strand
ACAAAATCGGAAAGCAGCTTGCCGACGCGGTAACAAAGGGGCAGCATGAGTATGTCCTCACGACGCACATTGACAAAGGACACGTCCATAACCACATTATTTTCTGCGCGGCAAATTTTGTAGACCACCACAAATACAATTCCAATAAGCGCAGCTATTACGGAATACGGAATATGAGCGACAAGCTGTGCCGGGAAAATGGCTTGTCCGTCGTCGTTCCGGGCAAAGGCAGCAAGGGAAAAAGCTATGCAGAGTATCAAGCGGAAAAGACGGGTACCAGTTGGAAAGGCAAGCTAAAAACCGCCATTGACGCGCTCATTCCCCAAGTATCCAGTTTTGAGGAATTATTACAGCGGTTACAGGCGGCGGGCTATGAGGTAAAGCCGGGGAAATACATTTCCTGTCGCGCACCCGGACAGGAACGGTTTACAAGGCTTAAAACCCTCGGCGCAGACTATACAGAGGAAGCCTTAAAAGAACGGATAGAGGGCAGACGCACCCGCGCGGCGAAAGCTCCACGCGCGGATCGCAGCGTTAGTCTGCTGATTGATATTCAGAACAGTATCAAGGCGGCGCAGAGCCGGGGCTATGAACAGTGGGCGAAAATCCACAATCTGAAACAGGCAGCTAAGACCATGAATTTCTTGACGGAACACAAGATTGAACAGTACGCAGATTTGACCGCGAAAATCGCGGAAATCCAGTCGGAAAGCGAACAGGCCGCCGACGCGCTAAAGAGCGTCGAAAAGCGGCTTGCGGATATGGCGGTGCTTATCAAGAATGTTTCCACCTACCAAAAGACAAAGCCCGCCTATGACGCATACCGCAAAGCCAAGAACAAGGAGAAGTACCGCGCCGGACAGGAACGGGCGATTATCCTACATGAAGTTGCGGCAAAGTCGCTGAAAGCGGCGGGCGTTTCAAAGCTCCCCAACCTCGACGCGCTGCAAGCAGAGTATGAAAAGCTCCAGGCGCAGAAAGAAGCCCTTTACGCCGATTATGGCAAGCTGAAAAAGCAGGTTAAAGAATACGACGTTATCAAGCAGAACATAGACAGCATTTTACAGGCAGAGAAGCAGCCGGAACGGGAAAAGGAAACAGAGCGCGGTTAGGGATAGCAAAAGCCCGTCTGCTGTGCTATGATGATGTTATCTTAATGCAGACAGGAGCGTTGCACATGAAAAAACAGAGTATGCCGGATTATGAAACGATACGCGCCGCCGTTGCCGGGGAAAAGTGGGCGGTTGAAAAAGTCGTTGCGTGTTATCAAGGGGAAATCGACAGACAGGCGACGGTAAAGAAGCGGCAGCCGGACGGAACGGTAAAAGAGGTAATCGACGAAGATATGCGCCAGTATATCACTATGAAGCTGATAGAAGCCCTCCCGCAGTTCCCGCTTGACGAATTAGAGAAACAAAACCGTGAATAGGCAAAAAAAGAACGGACGCGGCAGCCAATGAACATAGCCACCGCGTCCGCTTTTTGTGGGTGCAGATTTTTCTATCTGTTACGCAGTAGAACGGCGATTTACACCCTTTTGGTATAAAGTATCGCCTTAGTGATTTTCACACGCCGCAAGCCCTGTAAATCAAGGCATTTTTCGCCCCTATCGCGTAACAAGGGCGCGTCGTTTCCTCATGCGCTCGGCGGCTTGTCTGCGGGTAATCCGCTTCCGGCAGTCCGGGCAGTATTTGACGCTGTTTGACTTTGAAGCAAACGCCGCGCCGCAGACGGTACACCGCCGCCTGTCCTCGCTCTGGAACAGTTCGGCATAGAGCAGCTTATCAAGGGGAAGCACCGCAATCCGAAACCACTTGCAGAGAAGCGAACAGGAAATAAGCTGCGGACATACGCACTCGTCCCCGTCGTCAAGCAAGATACAGTGTCCGTTGTCGCAGTTGCAGCACTCCCGGCGCACAAGGCTGTTTACTTTCCGGCTCTGGGGCGGCGATAGCCGCTTAACCGCGCTCATACTTCGTCAGCGGCATACAGGGAAAGCTCCGCGTATTCTTCTTCGGTCAGCGCGTCCACTTTTGCAAGGGTGCGCTGTGCAAGCTCCCGCATATCCGCGTCCATATAGGGCAGCGCGGCATTGACATTCTCAATCAGCCCGCGCTTGCCGCCCTCGTTGTAAATGCTCAAAAGGTTTGTTTCCTCAACCGTCAATCTAATCATGCTCATACCTCCAAATCTTGATTTTTAGACTTTGCAGCGGTTTTCTTCTGCGCCTTTTCCTTGTCGGCTTTAAGCTGCGCCCGGATAGAGGGCTTCCGCTTCGGCTTTGCTTCCGTTCCGCGCTCCTTATCCGCTTTGATAGCGTTAGCCAGGTCAACAAGGGAAATCTGCTCGCCCGCCTTAACCTTTGCTTCCAGTGCGTCAACGGTAGGGGTGGGCGGCTCGTTGTTGATGATACCGTCAATCATGTTTTCGTTTTGCTCGGTGGTCTGCTCGGCAGCTTTCAAGTGGTTTTCCGGCTGTTCGGCGGCGACAGCAAACGCCCGCGTCCCATTCCCCATGATGAAATATTTCCCGTCGTCGGAAGTGTGATGTACGCCATATCCGGCGGCTTCCATTTGTTCGCGGCTCATGGCGGTTACATGGAAGCTCCCGCGCGGCGTTTGGATTTTCTCGCCTGTTTCCAAGTCGTCGGGGGTAAGCTGTTTCTGCTCCTGTAAAAACTCCGGCACGTCTTTATAGCCGAAGCTGTCTACATAGTGGGCGGTGTCCTGTCCGTTCTGATGAAGCACCACCACGTCGGAAACGGAAAGGCTGTGTCCCTTAAAATCTTTCGGGTGGTCGATATTGAAACGGGTGTAAATATCTTCAAGGGAAGTACCCGGCGTAAGTGGCGCAGAATAGACAAGCTCATAGTTTGCCTTATCCATCACATTTCCCGTTGCCTGCAGGCGGTCGTAAGGCTCAAAGCGTAAGTCTCGCGTTTCGTCGCCACCCTTTATCTGATAAATGGAAAAGGTATCTTTGTCCGGCGCGTCTGCCTGTTCTGCTGTGGTCGGCTGCTCTGCGGTCTGCTCCTTGTCCTGTGCCTTTTGAATTTCCGCGATATGCCCGTCAATGGAATTGATAATCTCGGCGGCTGCGTTGCGTATGGTTTCCAGTGAGCTTTTCAGTTCCGCAAGCTCCCGCCCGCTGCTCCACCCGGCGACGTAGCCGAAAGAATAGTCCGACGTATCAAGCCCGTAATGTTGGCAGACGGTATAGGCGACGCTTTCCGCTTCGACTTCGCGGGTGTTGCGGTCAACACGGGGCTGTCCGTCTTTCGGGGCGTTTAGGTCAATGTCATGCAGCTTCGCGTGTGCGATTTCATGGATAGCGGTTTTTAGGGTCTGTAATTCGCTCATGCCCTCGTTGAGCGCGATCCGCTTATCTGCCAAGTGGTAATAGCCATGTGAGCCGCCCTCGATTTTCTCAAAGGCAATCGGAACGGGGGAAGTCTTTTCAAGGGCGGCGAAAAAATCCTTGTAACGGTCAACGTCGCCTGTCAGCTCGTCCACCGCTATGTCCGGCAGCTCCTTTCCCTCGGTCTGCGACACGTCGAAAACCGTTACCACCTTATAGGCGGGTATCGTGATTTCTTTTTCCTCTGTAACCGGCTTCCCGTCCTTGCCGATAACGGGCTTCTGGGTGTGCGGGTCGATTTTCTGCATTTCCTGTTTGACTTTGAATGGCGACGGGGCAATAATTTTAATTCCCTTTTGCCCTTTCATCACGTTTCGCTCAAAGTTGTTTTTCCAAGCAGAAAAGCCCGCTACAAGGGAAGCGTCCGGCTTTTGCATGGCGATAAGCAGCGTATTGTTGAAGCTGTAATTATGGAATTTTGACATGACGCGCAGATATTCCTTGTAACGCTCGCTGTCAAAAAGTTCCGTAATGCCCTGTTCCAGTCGGTCGGTTATCTCTTTGAGTTTCTCGGCGGGCTTTTCGCTCGTCAGCATGATAGGGATAACCGGGCGCGGCTCGGTGTGCTGTTCGGCTGCCCTCACTTCCTGTCCCGGCGCGGCGGCGTCCATGTAGGATTGTTCCGGCTCGGTGCGCTCCGGCTGTGGGAAGCTCATATTCTGCTTCTTCGGCTATGAGGTCTTGTATGACTTCGCCAAAGTCTGCCGTAAAGGAAAAAATGAAGTATTCCAAAACGGCGGGGTCTGCGTCCATAGGCTCGGCTTCTTCGGAAAAGGGCAAGCCCATAAGCCCGTAGAGCATTTTTATGATTTTGAACAGCTTCCCCCGGTCGGCGGGGGTGTTCATGGTAACAAGTACGTCGGTCAAGCGGTTTACGGTTTCCATGTCGCCGCCTGTCGTTACCCATACCATTTCTGCGAATGGCTGCGTGATTGCTCCGGTTACAAGGTTTACCTTATCCTTGCTGATTTCGCCGGACGGGAGTATAATACCCTTGTCTAAAAGTACGTTTTTCATGTCGTCCTCCTATAATCTGTGGTGCCAAAATGGTGCCCGGTCTTACAAAATCATCTTATACGGAGATACGGCAAGATAAATGACGATACGCGGAAAACCTTGATTTTAAGCCATTTTCGCAAGGTTTTATAAACACTTGCGCGGGCTTATAAGAAGATTTCCGTCTATCAAATCAATAAAAAATAAACTCCCCCGTCCGGGGCAGCCGAAGCTGCCTGCGGGCGGGGGAGCTCGTTATGGGGATTACTGGTCCTCCTCGGTGAAGTGAACGTGGGAGAAGATGTGGTCCTGGCAGAAGCAGCGGTACCCGGCGCACTTGCTGCAATAGCGGAACTGCAGGTCGGGATAGTCCGTGTCCGTGCGGCCGCAGACGGCGCATTTGTGGTGATAGCCCTTTTGCTGCTGCTGTTGCCGCACGGCCTTTTTGAAGTTTACCGTCTGGGGCGCGTGCCGGTATTTCCGGCGCTGGATAAACGCGTCAATAGCGGGCCAGATGAACACCAGGAAGTTCAGCAGCGCCACCACCGGCAGGATGGCTCCCAGCCAGCTGCCTGCCAGCAGGGACTGCACAATGCCGATGACAAACACCGCAATATCCAGCCAGGCCAGCCACTTGATCTTCACCGGGATGAAGAAGAACAGCAGCAGCCGGGTATCCGGGAACAGGAAGGCGAAGGCCAGGAACATGGACAGGTTCACATACTCCGTGCCGCCCACGGGATAGCCTGTGCCGGAGATGGCGGAGGCCACGATGGTGACGATGGCCGTCAGCAGGACGCCGCTCCAGTAATAGAGGTTGAAGCGGGCGGTGCCCCACTGGCGCTCCAGGGAGGTGCCGATCCAGTAGTAGAAGTACAGACTGATGGCCAGCCAGAGGGGACTGCTGCTGGCGGGGACGAAGATGAAGGTGATGATGCGCCATATCTCGCCCCGAAGGACCTTGCCGCCGTCCAGATACAGGAAGGACAGGGCGTTGGCGTCGGCGCGCATGGTCAGCAGCATCAGAACGTACACCGCCACGTTGCCGATGACGATCCAGCGCATCAGGTCCGGGATGCCAAAGCGGGGGTGCCGGGCGCAGAAGCGGTCCACCGCGGTATAGAGCTTTTTCAAGGGGAAATTCCTCCAATACGATTCAAGTGGGTCTATTGTAACCCATTGCAGGGGAAAAGTCATTACCTTTTTTTGAACATTTCGCCCCCGGTGCTTTCAAAACCGCGTCAGATGTGGTAAAATAACAGTAGCTTGTCAAAAAAGTAATTTTTGACAAGCTACTGTGCGGTTTTTTAGAACTTAAAAAGTTCTAAAAAACCTGTGATTGCAAACGAAAGACACCCCTGATGGGTTTCTTTCGTAACGATCTTCCTTTCCGATAGCGGAAGGTTTCCGGTTTTTTCGACGGTCTTATAACTGTTTAATCGCTTTGAAAGGGGGCGGCGATGTGTTCAAGCGGGCCTATGTGGAGATCACCAACGTGTGCAACCTGGCCTGCTCCTTCTGCCCGGGGACCCGCCGCCCGGCGGGGTATATGCGGCCGGAGGACTTCCGGCTGCTGGCGGAAAAGCTCCGGAGCCACACGGCGTATCTGTACCTCCATGTGATGGGGGAGCCGCTGCTGCACCCGCAGCTGGAGGAGATCCTGGCCATCGCCCGGCAGCTGGACTTCCGGGTGTGCATCACCACCAACGGCACGCTGCTCCCCCGGCGGGGCCGGGCGTTGGCCGGGGTCCACAAGGTCAGCGTGTCCCTGCACAGCTTCGAGGGAAACGACTGCCCCGGCAGCATGGAGGAATATCTTTCCGGCGTGTGGGATTTCTGCCGCCGGGCGGCAGGGGAGGGCGCCCTGTGCGCCCTGCGCCTGTGGAACATCGGGGGACAAGACCGCCGCAACGGCGAGGTGCTGGACTTCCTGAGCCGCCGGCTGGGTGGGGACGTGCTGGCCTTGCCCACGGACCGCCGGGGAAACCGGCGGCTGGCGGAGCATATTTTCCTGGAACAGGCGGAAAAATTTGATTGGCCGGACCCGGAGGCCCCGGAAAGCGGCACGGAGTTCTGCCATGGCCTGCGGCAGCAGCTGGCGGTGCTGTGGGACGGGACGGTGGTGCCCTGCTGCCTGGACGGCGACGGCCGCATGGCCCTGGGGAACCTGTATACAAGCTCGGTGGAGGAAATTCTGGCCTCTCCCCGGGCGGCGGCCATCCGGGAGGGATTTTCCCGGCGGCAGCCGTCGGAGGAGCTGTGCCGCCGGTGCGGCTACGCCGCGAGGTTTTAGCCTATGGATGAGATGGAAAATCGACTGGCCCGGCTGCCCGGGGCCCTGCTTCCCTGGTACCGGGAGAACCGCCGGGTGCTGCCCTGGCGGGAGGAGGTGTCCGCCTACCGGACCTGGGTGTCGGAGATCATGCTGCAGCAGACCCGGGTGGCGGCGGTGATCCCCTATTTTCAGCGGTTCATGGCGGCCTACCCCACGGTGGAGGACCTGGCCGCCTGCGACGAGGGGGAGCTGATGCGGCTGTGGGCCGGATTGGGATACTACAGCCGGGCCAGGAACCTGCGCCGGGCGGCGCGGGTGATCGCGGAGGAGTACGGCGGGGCGTTCCCCCGGACGTATCAGGAGCTGATGGAGCTGCCGGGGGTGGGGGACTACACCGCCGGGGCTATCCTGTCCATCGCCTTCGGGGAGCCTGTCCCGGCGGTGGACGGCAATGTGCTGCGGGTGGCCGCCCGGGTGGGCGGCTGTGAGCTGGACATTCTGGACCCCAGAAACCGGCGGCAGTTCCGCCGCCGGATGGAGGCCGTCATGCCCCGGCAGGAGCCGGGGGTCTTCAATCAGGCCCTGATGGACCTGGGGGCCGGGATCTGCCTGCCCGGCGGCGCGCCCCTGTGCGATACCTGCCCGGCGGCGGACTTCTGCGCCGCCCGGGAGCAGGGGCGGCAGCGGGAGCTGCCGGTGCGGGCCCCCAAAAAGGAAAAACGCCTGGAGGAAAAGACGGTGTTCCTGCTGCTGGGACCGGAGGGCACGGCCCTGCGGCAGCGGCCGGACACGGGACTGTTGGCGGGCCTGTGGGAATATCCCCATGTGCCCGGACGGCTGACGGAGGAGCAGGCGGCCCGGCAGCTGCGGCAGTGGGGGCTGACGCCCCGGGCCTGGCTGCGGCAGCTGGACGCCCGGCATAGTTTCACCCACATCCGCTGGGAGATGACCGGCTACCTGGTGCAGGTGGAGGGCCTGGGTCCGGCGGACTGGCTCTGGGCCGACGGGGCCCGGCGGCAGCGGCTGGCGATCCCCTCCGCCTTTGACCAATTCACGCGGGCCCTGCCCGCAGAAGGAGACTGACGATGGCACAGCTTTATTTCAAATTCGGGGCCATGGGCTCCAGCAAAACCGCCAACGCCCTGATGGCGCGGTTCAACTATGAGGAGCGGGGCCAGGAGACCCTAATGGTGAAGCCCCGGCTGGACACCCGGGACGGGGACCACATGGTCTCATCCCGCATTGGCCTGACCCATCCCTGCATCTATTTTGACGAAATGCGGGCCATGGCCGACCAGGACTTGCAGAAATACGCCTGCATCATCATCGACGAGGCCCAGTTCCTCACCAAGGACGAGGTGTTTTACCTGGTGCACCTGGTGGACGACTGCGGCATCCCGGTGCTGTGCTACGGGCTGAAGGTGGACTTCCGGGGCCAGCTGTTCGAGGGCAGCTATTATCTGCTGGCCATGGCCGACAAGCTGGAGGAGGTCAAGACCATCTGCTGGTGCGGCAAGAAGGCCGCCTTCAACGCCCGGTTCGACAGCCGGGGCCGGGTGGTGAAGGAGGGCGAGCAGGTGGTGCTGGGAGCCAACGACCGGTATACCAGCCTGTGCCGCCGCCACTGGATGGCCGGGGACCTGGGGCCGGACTTCTACATCCGCCGGACATGAGGTGCACGCTTTGCCCCCGTATGTGCGGCGCGGAGCGCACGGAGACCAGAGGGGAGGGCTTCTGCCGGATGCCGGCGGGGCCGGTGGTGGCCCGGGCGGGGCTTCATATGTGGGAGGAGCCGGTGATCAGCGGCACCCGGGGCAGCGGCACGGTTTTCTTCTCCGGCTGCACCCTGGGCTGCGTGTTCTGCCAGAATCACGAAATTTCCGCCCAGGGCGTGGGAAAGCCCGTGACGGTGGAGCACCTGGGGGAGATATTCCGGGAGCTGATCCGCCAGGGGGCCCACAACATCAACCTGGTGACCCCGGGGCACTTCGCCCCCTGGGTGGCCCGGGCCCTGGAGCCGGCGCTGCCGGTGCCGGTGGTGTGCAACACCGGCGGCTATGAGCGGGTGGAGACCCTGCGCCTGCTGGAGGGGAAGGTCCAGGTGTATCTGCCGGACATGAAGTACGCCCTGGAGGAGCCTGCCCGGCAGCTGTCCGGCGCAGGGGACTATCCCGCTGCGGCCCGGGCCGCCATCCGGGAGATGTTCCGCCAGGTGGGGCCCTGGGAAATACGGGAGGGCCTCCTGGTCCGGGGGGTGCTGATCCGGCACCTGGTGCTGCCGGGACAATTGGAGAACACCCGCCGGGTCATCGACTGGGTGGCGGAGACCTTCCGCCCCGGGGAGGTGCTGTTTTCCCTGATGAGCCAGTATACCCCCCAGCCCGGGGCCGCAGGCCCCCTGGCCCGGCACATCACCCGGGCGGAGTATCGGGCGGCGGTGCGGTATATGGAAAACTGCGGCATCTGGGACGGCTTCACCCAGGAGCGCACCTCCGCCCGGGAGGAATACACCCCGGCCTTTGACCTGACCGGCGTGTAACCACCCTGCGATTGCCGAAGAATAAATTATTTTTCGAATCCGACAAAAAAGTACTTGCTTTTTCCGCAAGCAGACATTATAATGGACATTACTAAATAGGGTAATGGAGGGTTATGTTACCATGAAAAAGATTCTTGCTGTTCTGACGGTTATTGTGATGCTGGGCTGCATGCTCTCCGTCACTGCCTTTGCCGACGGCGGCTACGTCCCCAGCCCCAAGCACGACGACGAGCCCGGCACCACCCCCACCTCCCCCCAGACCGGCTACGACCTGGGCATCGGCAGCGTGGTGATGGCCATTGCCGTCAGCGGCGGCGTGGCTTACGTCTGCACCAAAAAGGCCCACACCCGGGCATAACGAAGTCCATCCAATAACGAGGAGCCCCATAAATGCTGAGCCGTTTATGGGGCCTTTTTCCCGTTCTGAACAAAGGAGAAATGTCCTATGAAGCGTCCTGTGCGCATCCTGCTGACGGTGGTGGCCGTTATTGCGGTGATCGTGTGTATTTTCTGCATCCTGTTTATCGTCCAGTATGTCCGGGGTAAGTCTGTCAGCGATAAGCTGGGCAGCGGCGTCCGCACCGGCCAGGTGGTGGAGCCCCTGGACCCCCAGGACGACGGCAAATATATGGCCATCAATGTGGACTTTGACAGCCTCCACGACGTCAATCCGGAAATCTACGCCTGGATCGAGGTGCCCGGCACCAACATCAACTACGCCGTGGTCCAGAGCGCAGCAGACGACCTGTTTTACGACGATCACGGGGTGGATCGGTCCTATTACTCCGGCGGCAGCATCTTCTCCCAGCGGTACAACACCACCACCTTCCAGGACCCGGTGACGGTGCTGTACGGCCACAACCGCCAGTCCCAGACCATGTTTGCCCAGGTGAACAACTTTGCCGATGCGGCGTTTTTCGCCAAAAACCAGAAGATCTTCGTTTACACCCCGGACAAGGTGTATGAATACACCATTTTCGCCGCCTATCCCCACTCCAGCGAGCATCTGCTGCTGTGCCACGACTTCACGGACCCCCAGCAGTTCGCCGACTACTTCGCCTCCCTGGGGGAGGCCATCAACGCCAACTACCGCCGGGAGCTGTTTCCCCAGGCCGGGGACAAGGTGCTGACCCTGTCCACCTGCTACCGGCAGAACCGTATGCAGCGCTTCCTGGTCCAGGGGGTGCTGACGGAGACCTATGATGTTATTAAATAAGGAGCCCCCTATGGAACAGGAAAAGCAGGAAGCCCCGGTGCAGGGGAAGAAAAAGCGCCTGTCCACGCCGCTGCTGATTTTCATCATCCTCATGGCGGTGACGGCGGTGCTGTGCGCCATTGTGGCGGGCATCTGGCTCCACGGGCGCAGCAGTCTGCGGAACGGCGGCTCGGCCCCCACCGTCACCCCCGGCGGCACGGAGCAGCTGGACAGCTACACCGTCCTTCACGACGGGAAGTACTACCGCTATAAGGAGCACATGGTGAACCTGCTGCTCATCGGCGTGGACTCGGACAACAAGCCCGCCGCCCCCCTGCCTTACGGCAGCGACAACCAGGCGGACGTGATCCTGGTGGCGGCTCTGGACACCGATGCCAACAAAATGACCCTGATCTCCGTGTCCCGGGACACCATGTGCGACATCGGCGTGCCGGACGACACCGGCGAAATTTCCGGCGTGGCCCACACCCAGCTGGCCCTGTCCTTCTCCAACGGCGACGGCCTGTATGAGAGCTGCCGCCTGTGCCGGGAGGCGGTGTCCCAACTGTTTTACGGCCTGCAGTTCGACGGCTGCGCCGCCTTTTACATGGGCGGCATCGGGCGGCTCAACGACGCCGTGGGCGGCGTCACCGTCAACGTGCTGGACGACTATCCCTTCACCAATGTTCCCGGGGGCTGGAATATGTACCCCGGGCAGAACGTGACCCTGACCGGCCAGCAGGCCCGGCTGTATATCCAGGCCCGCCGGGGCGACGCCACCGGCAATGAGGACCGCATGCAGCGCCAGAAGCAGTATATGCTGGCCCTGATCGGCCAGGCCAAGGCCCGGGTGGCCTCCAGCCCTGCCAGCGTCCTGCCGCTGTACAACGCCGTCAGCGACTATGTGCTGACGGATCTGGACCTGGGCAAGCTGACGTATCTGGCCACCCAGGCCGCCGGGATGAGCTTCTCCGGCGACATGCTGCGGGTCACCGGCCAGGCCGCCCTGGGCGACGGCAACCGGGTGGAGCTGACGGTGGACCAGGAGGCCCTGTACGACCTGATCCTGGATGTGTTTTATGACGAAATCCCCGCCCCGGCCCAGACCGGCGAATGACCAACAACCCCTGCGGCGCAGCCGCAGGGGTTTCGCGCGCTATTGGGCGGTCTCCGCCGGGAACTGGCGGCCGGTGTGGTCGATGGTATAGTTCTCCCAATAGATCAGCTGGCCGATGGGCACCACGGTATAGCCCTCCCGGATCATGTGCTCCAGCACCGAGGGCAGGGCCTCCGGCGTGTGCAGGGCGGCGTTGTGGAACAGCACGATGGACCCCGGGGCCAGCTTATCCCGCACCCGCTTGCAGATGGTGCCTGCGTCATAGTCCTTCCAGTCCAGGCTGTCCACGTCCCACTGGATGGGCTCCATGCCCATGGACCGGATGGCGGAGATCACATGGTCGTCATACTCGCCGTAGGGGCAGCGGATCAGGGTGGGGGTCACGCCGGTGGCGGCGGCGATGCGCTCATTGCTGGCGGTGACGTCCTCCACGATCTGCTGGGCGGTGAGGGCGTTGTAGTGGTCGTGGTGGTTGGAGTGGCTCATGACCTCGTGGCCCGCGTCGTGCAGGGCCTTCACCGACTCCGGGTACTTCTCCGCCCAGTCCCCCACGCAGAAGAAGGTGGCCTTCACGTTGTACCGGGCCAGGATGTCGATGAGGGCCTGGGTGTCCTCGTTGCCCCACGGTGATGCAAAAGTGCGGCAGTTCACGGAGAACTGTCGCACTTCTTTATTGTGCTTTTATGATAGCATAAATGCGTCCTATCTGCAACAAAACTTGATTCGAAAAGTGGAAGCTCTTTGATAGACAATGATGGTCACAAGCGTTGAGGAACAAGCAGTTGCCGGTGTTTGCTTTGCAATTTTAGTCGTGAAACCAGAATTGGTGCAAAAGAAAAATACTCGGAAAATCAGGAACGACTGGAATTGAAAAATAGTCGGGAATTCAGGAATGAAGAAAAAGCGATTTTAGTCGGGAAAACGGGAATGAAAAAATGAGAATTTTACTCGGGAAAAGCAGAATAGACGTAAACGAGTAAAATGCAAAATCGACTGAAATCTAGTCAGGAAAATACGCCATTAAAAGGGAAAAGCAGCCCGACTGGACTGCTTTTCCGAATTGATGCTCACCATGTCTCGGCCAGCAGGAAATCCTGAAGATGCACGATTTTAATGCCGTTTTCAATCCCTACATCCATGTCATTCAGGGTGACAACGTATTTGGGGTAATGGTCTTTGATCTCCATGAGGTTGCCCACCTCGCGGTCAGAGCCCGCCGGCAGCTGGACGCAAACCTGCACATAGATCTGCTCGTCGCGACGGGTGGCCACGAAGTCGATTTCTTTTGTTTCATTCTTGCCGATATACACATCGTACCCCCGCCGTTTCAATTCCAGAAACACGATGTTCTCCATGGCCCCATCCAGCATTTTGCGGTTATAGCCCAACAGGGCATATTTCAGGGAGACATCGGCCAGATAATACTTCTCCTGCGTTTTCAGGATGCTCTTGCCCTGCAGGTCGTAGCGTTCGCAGGGATAGATGATGAACGCCTGCTCCAGCCAGCGCAGATAGTTGTAGATGCTCTCTACCGAGACCTTGCGGTGCTCACTTTTCAGAAAGGTAGAAATCGAATTGGCGGAGAAGGTCTTGCCCACATTTTCGATGATAAATTTCACCACACGGTCAAAAAGATCCTGCTTGTTGATGCGGTGACGCTTCACAATATCGCGGGAGACCACGGTATGGTAGATGCCGTTGACGATCTGATAGGCGTTCTGCGCGTCATACTGGCTCAAGGCGATGATGGGGAACCCGCCAAACCGGATATACTCCCCCAGCAATTCCTTTTGGGACAGTGCGTTGCTAGCTTTGAAGTCCAGGTACTCGCGGAAAGACAGGGTGTAGATGGGGATAGAAACATAGCGACCCGTCAGATAGGTGGAGATTTCGCTGGACATGAGTTTGGAGTTGGAGCCGGTCACGTAGATGTCGGCGTCCACACCCTCCAGAAGGCTGTTGACCGCCCTTTCCCAGCCGGTAATCTCCTGTATCTCATCCAGCAGAAGGTAACAGTGCCCCTTGCCCGCCATAGCGTCCAACAGCTCGTCATACATCTGCTTGGCGGTAATGCTTTCGGGAATGTCCATCTCCGTGTACCGCTTGCAGATGATATGATCCGCAGACACACCCCTTCGCAGCAGCTCCTCCTCCAGCATTTCGAAAATGGTGGATTTACCGCAGCGGCGGATGCCCGCCAGTATCTTGACCAGCGGTTGATCGATGAAAGGCGCGATGGCCTCGATATAATTCGGCCTGTTGATCATGGTATCGCCTCCTCACAATCATTAGTATACCCGAAATACTCCAGATATGCAACAAGTTTTTAGAGTTTAGCCTTAAAAACTTTTCTTCACTCTCCGCTTTTTCGCTTTTTCCCACACGGAGCACCATACACTCACCCCTCCAGCAGAGCGCGGCAGCCCTCCGGGAGCAGATAGTCGATCTCCATGTGGTTCCCCTCGTAGACGCGAATTTCCCGGATGGCGGCGGCGACTGTGGGGCGATCCAGCTCCGCCAGCTGCCCCGACGCCAGAAGCTCCTTCACCCAAGGCAAGGACAGCGGGTCATCCTGCACCGAGCCGCGCAGCTTGTCCAGCTGGACTTGCAGCGCCTGCTCCTGTGCGTCATAATCAGCGCGGTAGCGGAGGAAGTCCTCCTTGGAGATAAGCGCGTCCTGATAGTCCTCGTAGGCGCTCTGGCGGCGGCGCTGAATACGCTGTAAGGCCGCCTCCAGCTTTTGCGGCGGGTCGCCGTTTGAGGAGGGGCGCTGCGCTACGCCCTGCTGTGCCAACTGACGGAGGTTTTCCACGGCGGCCATGAGTCGGTTCAAATCATCCAGCACCACCTTCGCCACCACATCGTGGGCGATATAGTGCTTGCTGCACACGGATGCGCCGTAGCGCTTATACGAGCCGCAGGCGTAGAAGATTTTGCCACCCCAGGTGGTCTTGACCATGGCTCGTCCACAGTCGCCGCACTTGAGAAAACCCGCAAAGGGGCTGACATTCTGGTGAAAATCCGGTGTACGGACGTGGGCATTCAACAGAGTTTGTACCCGCTGCCACTGATCTTTTTCGATGATCGGCTGGTGTGTGCCGGATACCACCGTCCACTGAGAACGATCCTTCCGCTTCGCCTTGCCGTGCATCTGCAGGCGGTCGTCCCGTCCCTGTTCCATGTTCCCGATATACATCTCGTTTTGCAAAATACGGTGGATAGTGGCATATGTCCAGTAGGTGGTAGACGCCAATCGGTGGTTGTTGCGGTATTTTTCACCGGTGAGCCGCTTGTACTCGCTGGGGCATGGGATACCCTCCTCGTTCAGTTGCTTGGCAATGCGGATCTTACCCATTCCGTTTTCAAACAGGGTGAAGATGCGCCGCACCACCTCCGCCGCAGGCGGATCGATAACAAGACGGTTATGGTTTTGCGGGTCCTTACAGTAGCCGTAGCTGGCGAAGGCTCCGATAAACTCGCCCCGCTGCTGCTTGGCGTGGAGGGAGCTTTTGACCTTTTGGGAGATGTCGCGTGCATACTGGGTGTTAAACAGATTCTTCAGCGGCATCATCATGTCGTAGGCGCCGCGGTCACTGTCGATATTGTCCGTGACGGCGATGAACCGTGCACCGTGCTCCGGCAGCCAACGCTCCAGATAGCGGCCTGTTTCGATGTAATCACGACCGAAACGGGACAGATCCTTTACCAGCACACAGTGGATACGCCCGTTCTCTATGTCCCGCAGCATCCGCTGAAAGGCGGGGCGCTGGAAATTCGTGCCGGTATAGCCATCGTCGGCGTAGCATTCCGCCATTACCAACTCAGGATGATTTTCGATATACGCCTCCAGCAGCTTCCGCTGGTTTCCGATGGAATCACTCTCCATCCGGTCTCCGTCCTCCCGGGACAAGCGGCAGTACAGCGCGGTAGGCAGTGGTGGCTTCTCCATAAGCTCCCTCCTTTCCGTGGACTGCCCACAGACTTTATGCCGCCTGTGTGTGGGCGCGGATCAATTCCAATAGCAGCGCCTCTGCCGTCTGCTGACCAAGAAAATTGCGAGTGACGGAGATTACTGGAGTGGGTGCTTGCTGAACGGTTGGCATAAACAGACCTCCTCTTTGAGAATAGTCCATCGTATGCGCGTTACGGAAAACGTATGTTTGTCGGTTGGACATATACCAAGCTGGCCGCTATGGCTAAGCTGTTTGCTGCTGAGGCCGCTTCCGACGTCACACGCCGCGCCGTGCAGCTGTTCGGCGGCTATGGCTACACCCGTGAGTATCCCGTGGAGCGCATGATGCGCGACGCCAAGATCACCGAGATCTACGAGGGCACTTCCGAGGTCCAGCGCATGGTCATCTCCAGCCACCTGGGCGTTAAGTAATTGAGGAGGTAAAAGGTAAAATGAAAATTCTTGTTACTGTGAAGCAGGTTCCCGATACCTCCGGTAAGGTGGCAGTGAACCCCGATGGCACCCTGGATCGTGCCTCTATGCAGACCATCATCAACCCCGACGACCTGAACGCCGTTGAGGCCGCCCTGGCCCTGAAGGACGAGCTGGGCTGCAAGGTCGTGGCGTTCACCATGGGCCCCCCTCCCGCAGAAGGCATGCTGCGTGAGCTGATGGCCATGGGCGTGGACGAGGGTGTTCTGATCACCGCCCGCGAGTTCGGCGGCTCCGACACCTACGCCACCTCCCAGATCATCGCCGCCGGCATCGACACCTACGGCGTGGAGGAGGATGACATCATCCTGGCCGGCCGTCAGGCCATCGACGGTGATACCGCTCAGGTTGGTCCCCAGATCGCTGAGAAGCTGCATCTGCCCCAGGTGACCTATGCCGGCGAGATCACCAAGGACGGTAATACCCTGACCGTCAAGCGCATGCTGGAGGACGGCTACATGACCGTGAAGGTCAAGACCCCCTGCATGATCACCTGCATCAAGGAGCTGAATCAGCCCCGTTACCTGTCCGTGGGCGGCGCCTTTGAAGCCTATTCCAAGCCCCTGGTCACCATGACCTATGAGACTCTGAAGGATCATCCCCTGATCGACAAGAGCACCATCGGTCTGGCCGGCTCTCCCACCAATATTCTGACCTCCTTTACGCCTCCTCAGAAGGGCGCCGGCATGATGCTCGAGGGCGCCGGTAAGGAGACTACCGACAAGCTGGCAGGCATCCTGGCCGCCAAGCATATCATCTAAGGAAGGAGATAAGAAAATGGCTTTTAATAGTGCTGATACCGCTGCCTTCAAAAACGTTTGGGTTTTCTGCGAGCAGCGCCAGGGCGTGATGATGCCCACTACGTTCGAACTGATCTCCGAGGGCCGGAAGCTGGCTAATGAGCTGGGCGTTGAGCTGTGCGGCATTCTGCTGGGCGACAACGTGGACGGCATCGCCGCTGAGCTGGGCGAGTATGGCGCAGACAAGGTTTATGTGTACAACTCCCCCCTGCTGAAGGATTTCACCACCGATGCCTATACCAAGGTGATCGTGGAGGCCGTTGAGGAGATCAAGCCCGAGGTGCTGCTGTTTGGTGCATCCAACATCGGCCGTGACCTGGCTCCCCGCTGCGCCGCCCGTCTGCACACCGGCCTGTGCGCCGACTGCACTCACCTGGACATCGACATGCCCAACTACAAGGGCTTCCTGAAGGAAGCCTCCACCCTGCCCGAGGAGCGCATCGAGAAGCTGGGCACCGTGATGATCAACCGCGAGCCCCATCCCGTGGATCGCGACCTGAAGATGACCCGTCCCGCTTTCGGCGGTCACCTGATGGCCTCCATCATCTGCCCCCGTTTCCGCCCCGCCATGGCTACCGTCCGTCCCGGCGTTATGAAGAAGCGCCTGTGCAAGAAGGACGTTGAGATTCTGCACCCCGCCTTCGCTCTGGAGGCCTCCGACATCCACACCGAGGTCACCGAGACCGTGAAGGCTGCCAAGAAGCTGGTTGACCTGATCGGCGCCGACTTCATCGTGTCCGTGGGCCGCGGCATCAGCAAGGACGTTGAGGGCGGCATCAAGCTGGCCGAGGAGCTGGCCGAGGTTCTGGGCGGCGTCGTGGGTTCCTCCCGCGCCTGCGTGGACGCCGGCTGGATCTCCGCTGACCATCAGGTCGGCCAGACCGGCAAGACCGTCCATCCCAAGGTCTATGTTGCTCTGGGTATCTCCGGCGCTATCCAGCACAAGGCTGGTATGCAGGATTCCGAGTGCATCATCGCCGTGAACAAGAACGACACCGCTCCCATCTTCGAGGTGGCTGACTACGGTATCGTGGGCGACCTGTTCAAGGTCGTGCCCGAGCTGATCGAGTCCATCAAGGCTCAGAAGGCTGCCAAGTAAACTTGTTTTACGCCATATAAAAGAGAGGCTGGCCCTCTCGGGTAGCTGTTCATAAAACAGGTTTCACGAAACAAATAATCTGACAGTTGCCGGACAAGGGCTGCTGAAAAAGGAGTATGTGCCTTAGCGATACATACTCCTTTTTTGTAATGCTCTTTATACAGACAGCAATTGATTCCTGTAAGATTTGGGGTTGAAAAGTGCGAATTTGGCTTCATGTTTCAGTTCATTGCTCGTCATTTACTTCACACCCTGAACGTTATAGTGGTGGAAAGTTTCACAACTCGCCACCACTATTGTCCCATGTGTGTCCAGCTGCCCTCTGTTTTGACGGTTACCATGTTTCCCACCCACTGGTGTAAAAACGCGGAAGATTGGTTTCGATTCAGATTGTCGTGGATTTTTTGGTTGTAGTAATTTCTTAGGCATCTGTAGCAAGACGAGTCGCAATATCGACAAAGCGAAATGGATAACCAAACTTCCTCTGCTTCTCCTGTTTTGCCGGATGGTCCGTGATGACAGAGCCAAAGGAAAGAACATCTGGAGTAAAAGCCGTCGGGACATTAATTGAATATCGTTCATTCAAAAAGCGCGGCAGTTCAGAAGCTGAACTGCCGCACTTTTGCATCACCCCAGGCGGCGTCGAAGCTGACGGAGCACATCTTCTGCTCCCGCTCCACGCTGTAGATCGGCAGCTGCCGCTGCACGGCGGAGGCAGGCGTCCCGGCGGGATAGCTCACCGCCCAGAAGATGGCCCCCGCCAGCACCAGGGCCCCCACAGCCGCCACCGCCCGCCGCCGCAGCAGAAATATCCGCACTCTCCCGTTTCTCATGGCCATCCCGTCCTTTTTCAGAGTTTGTAACAGCATATGCCGGGCCCGGGAGGGGTATGACCGCACTCTGCGGAATGACCATAACCTGGGCTGTATTTTTTTGCAGAATTGTCAGATTTCCTGTTGCAAAAAGGCGGAGAAGGGTTAAAATAAATCCTGAGTTAAAATGCCTGAGAGTATGCGGGGACGGACTCCGCAGCCCCCAAGTACAGGGCACCAGAGAATCACATATCAAGGAAAGGAATGAACAAAATGAACCAATCGCAAACACGATCTCCGCGGAAGAGATTGCTGTCGCTGATTCTGGCGGTGATTCTGATGATCGGCCTGCTGCCGATCTCGGCCTTTGCCACCTCGGCCAGCGCCCAGGCGGGCGACAGCGGCACGACCGCCGAAAGCCAGGAGTTCCTGCGCATTTTCCACCTGGACTGCGGCAGAAAGTATTTCACCGTCAAGGAGATCGAGGGCATTATCGATCAGTTGGCGAAAAATCACTATACGCATATCCAGCTGGCCTTCGGCAACGACGGCCTGCGCTTCCTGCTGAATGATATGTCCGTCACGGTGAGCGGGACGGAGTATAAGAGTGATGCTGTTAAGACGGCTATCCAGAAAGGGAATAGTGGCAACGGCCTTGCCGGTGCAGATGCCGGTGAGCTGACCCAGGGCGATATGGACGCCATCATTGCCTATGCCAATGAAGCAGGCATTAAGGTCATCCCCATGTTCAATGCCCCGGGACATATGTACACGGCAATCAAGGCGATGAACTCGCTGGGTATAGGCGGAAAGTACAGCGGCGATTCTGACGCATCACCCGCTGCAAAGGCCCTGAACTGGTCAATAGATCCGACGGATTCGACGGCGGTTGCATATGCCAAGGCACTGCTGACAAAGTATGTGAAATACTTCGCTAAAAAGGAATGCACCATGTTCAACATTGGCGCAGACGAAAGCGGCCTCAGCAGCAGCAATTATGCGGCCTACGCAGAGATGGTCAATGCCATGAACGAAATCGTCAAGAGCGAGGGCATGACGACGCTGGCCTATAACGACGGTATTTACAACAAGACGTATGCATCGAGTCAGTCGGACGTAACCTTTAAAAACGACATTGTCATCTGCTACTGGACGACCGGTGACGGGATTGCCAGTGCAAAATTCCTGAGCGACAAGGGCTTCAAAATCCTGAACAATACGAACAACTGGTACTATGTACTGGGTGACGGTCTGTATAAATGGAATGTTTGGGGCAGCGGCGGCCAGTGGGGCTATGAGAGCGCCGTGAATGGCCTTAAGTCCACCAAGGTGACACAGGTCAAGGGCGATGAGGATACCAATGCTGTGACGCCTGTCGGCAGTGTCCTGTGCTGCTGGTGCGATGTGCCCAGCATTGATTATATGGACAGTGGCGTGAATACGAGTCAGACCAACCAGGAGAGCGTCTACAAGCTGATTGCTGAGATGGCCACGCGGAACCCTGACTACTTCAAGGAGACTAAGCCGGAGCTGAGTGTTGGCACGGCCCAGGGCGTTACGGTGTCTGCCGCCAAGGACGGCAAATATCAGGTGATCCTGCCCGAGAATGGCGGCGGTACCGTGCAGCTGAGCCTGGTCAACCTCACGGCGGAGCATATTACCTGGACGAGCGGTAACGAGGACGTTGCCAAGGTGGATGTGAGCGACCTGGTGACCTTCACCGGCAAGACCGGCACTGTAAAGATTGCGGCCACCGTTCCGTCTGCCGCCGGCGCTGAGTCTGCTGCGGCTTTGCTGTCCAACACTAACGATAACGGGACGGCCACCTATTCCGTCACCTTTGAGGTGAAGGCTGCGGGTGAGCTGCCTGTCGAGGAGATTACCGTCCAGAAAGGGCGGACATATGACGTGACGCTGAAGGGCAATTGGGTAGACGCTGTCAAGAACCTGAGCAATGATTATGTGCAGGTTGATGCTGTGTACAATCAGACTGCGGAGAAGGAACTCCAGGCGGTTACCAAGATTGAACCTGGTGAGCAGTATCTCATTGTCAACCAGCGGACAAAGACAACACTGACAAACCGTAGCGGCACGAGTGAGACCTATACCGGCCTACAGCTGAGTGGTACAGCCTCGACAAAAAGTACCAATCTTTGGGAAATTACCGAGAGCGGCAGTTACTATAAAGCGCAGTATGTCAACAACAATAGCTACCTGGCGATTGCCACAAATACCTCATATGTTAGCAGCGATAGTGGCTCGAACCTGACACTGTCTTATGTTGGTAAAGATGGAATTGATAACGTTACGGGTGGATATTGGAATATTTCCAGCAACGGCGATTACTTGAACAACCTGGGCAATGGGACCAGCGCTGGTGGCTGGAATAATAGTGAAAAAGCTCCCACCGATGCCGGCAGCAAGTGGACAATTTATCGCATTGTGGAAAAGACGGCTGCTGGTACGACCACCGTCACCTTTAAGGGCCTGAAGGTTGGCGACCCGGTTGATATCACCATCGGCGATACGATCTATCGCATCACCGTCACCGAGAAGAAGAACGTGGAGATCCCCATCTCCATCATCGACTACCGCGCCGATGGTTTGCTGTTTGACTGGAACTATACCAAAGAATCCTATGCTTATGGTCTGGTTCATGTGAATAGCGAGAATGGATCGTACGATTTCGGTAGTATTACATACGGTCAGACGCTGGACGGATCGCTGTATGGTACAAAGATACCGGGAACAACGCTTGAACGCACGCGGACTACTGGTGACGTTCACGCATCATGGAATGACAACGTAAAGAACGATAACTCGTGGTCTCGTGCGGGCCTTGTTCAGGAGAAGCTGGGCTCCAACGGCATGCCGGTATACACTGAGGCCACAATAGAATATGTGGCAAGTCTGCTGGAAGCCGGAAACTACAACGATGTCAGCAGCAGTAGCTTCAGCTGCAATACTGAGTTGCAGGATACTTTCCTGAAGTCAACCTCCTCTCGCAAGGTCTTGAACACATCCAAAACCGCGTTTTCTGCGCAGTTTGAGGTGACCAAGGCCTATGCCGATATCAAGACGGCCTACGATTTGGCCTGGTATCTGCTGAATAACCTCTATGAGGCCGATACCAATATGACCACTGTCACCGGCACGGACGAAGCCGAGCACCAGGTGCCCATCTACGGTATGGCCGTGGATGCCTACAAGTCCATTGTTCTGACGGATAATGGCACCGGCACCTATTCCTTCGAGGCAGGCTATAGTGGCACAAAGAGGGACGTGCAGTATAACCGGGAGAGCGGTACCATCTACAACGGAACCAATGAAGGAGACGAAAGCGGCTTCTATCCCCTGGAGGACCTGGGTTATGAGCAGTCCGGTTTGCTGAAGAACACTTCCATCATTGATGGAAAGCGCAGAAACGGCAACTTCACCCTCCGGGGCGAGTCCCAGTTTGTCTACAACAGTGCGGACGACCTATACTTCACCTTCACCGGCGATGATGATGTGTACATGTACATCAACGGCGTTCTGGCTCTGGACCTGGGCGGCGCCCATGGCCGCAACACCAAGACGGTCAAGCTGAACAGCCTGGATAAGGACACCTACAACCTGAAAGACGGCGAAGTGGCCACCTTCACGTTCTTCTATATGGAGCGCTGCTCCGATGCCTCCACCTTCGGCATCGAGACCAACATGGAGCTGGTCCAGCGCGATATCGCCGTGGAAAAGAACGCCTACAGCGACAGCGGCTACAAGACTCCGGTCGCCAGCGGCGCAGTGGTGGATAACGGAAGAAGCCTGTTCTATGACCTGGTGGTGACCAATCTGGGCAACACCACCATGACGGACTTCACCTTTGAGGATACCGACACCTTCACCGGCAAGGCCAATCTGGGCTTTGGCGTGACCGACGCAAGTGTGACGGCTGGATCGGGCCAGGTTTCTCTGTCCGCCAACGGATATACCTACTTCGTCACAGATGCAGACGGCAATCAGGTGGGTGAAACCAAGACCTGCGACACCCTGGATGCTCTTTCCACTGCGGTGGCGGGCGTGAACCTTGCAGCAAAACAGTCTCTGCATGTCCGCTTCCTGAAGGCAACGGTGGACGTGGCACCGAGCAAGATCATCTCCTACACCAACACGATCAAGGTCACGGCCAGTGCCGGTGGCGCAAGACTGTGGGACGATGGCAGCCACAGCATCTACGCCTACAACGATGGCGGTACTGCGAGAACCTATGTGGTGGACTTCGGCCTGCCGCTGAATATCACGAAAATCTTTGACCCCAGTGCAAAAGACTATATCAATGGTGCCGCCGGCAATATCGAACTGAAGCAGCAGCCCCAATATGGTACGGCGGAGCTTACTGCCAACGGCTATGATTCCAGCGTTCGGTATCAGCTGAAGACCAACACCACCATTGATGGTCAGGACACCATTACGCTGAACGTGCCCTATAAGTTTGATAATGCAGAGCGAACCCTGCCCAAGACTCTGAACATCATCCCCGCCAGCAATGTGTACTACGAGGACAGCCTGGCCAGATTTACCCCTGGTTCGGGCGCGGCTTCGGGCGCGGATTGGAGCATCGTGGATAACGGCGGCAACGAGAATGCCACCGAAAAAACCGATGTTTACCAGGCTCTGCAGCAGCTGGGCGACAAGAAGATCTACGGCTACGACGATGCCTACAACAAAGACAACTCCTCCATGCTCTCCATGGGCACCGCCCACAAGGTGACGGTGACGTCCGCTATGGCGGTGGATTCCAAGACTTGGGATGATAGTAAGGACGCCTGGCCCACCGCCAGCTTCACCTTCACCGGCACCGGCTTTGATGTCATCTCCCTGACCAATAATAAGTCCGGCGCGATCTTCGTGGATGTCTATGCAGGCGGTGAAGCTACGGGCGAACCCGTGAAGACGCTTGTGGTGAACAACTACTACGGGTACACAAATGAGAATGGCCAGTGGGTCGTCAAGGAGAATGCGTCTGACACTCTGTATCAGATTCCTGTCCTGAAGGTTGACGGCCTTGACCATGGCGAGTACACAGCGGTTATCACAGTCATCTATAATAGCTTCTTCGACAAGACCACCGAACGTCAGTATAGCTTCTGGCTGGATGCTATCCGCGTCTACAATCCCATGGGCGGCTATGCGGATTACACCAAGGATAATGAGGGCTATCCGCAGTATATCAAGCTGCATGACGAGTTGGTAAAGACCAATAAGGGCGTTGTGTTCATCGACGGCGCTGCAAATGCCAGCATTGCTGACTATGCCAACTTCGGCCCCAACAACGAGGTCTATCTGGCAAACGGCCAGGCCATCTCCTTCAAGCTGACCGGCAATACAAATGAAATTGCCAGCATCCAGGTCGGCGCCAAGGCTCCGGACGGCAAGTCTGCCAGCATGGTGGTGAATGATGATGAGAAAAATGCTGTTCCGCTTAAAACCGCCACGGAGATGTACTATGACATTACCGAACAGGCGAAGAATGGCCAGTTGGTGACCATTACCAACAAGAGTGATGGCATCCTGTCCCTGACCAATCTGAAGATCACCTTTAATGACAAGAACCATAAAGAAGTGACGCTGAGTGACCTGACGGCTAAAGATCAGGCCAACGCCGTTGCCATGGTCCAGGCCCTGTTTTCGGCTCCGGTGGAAGCCTTCCAGCCTGAGACCTTCCAGGCCAGCTGGGGGCGCGCGGTTCGCGCCGGTAAGCGGGCTACCCTGACGGTAAAGACCTCTGCGGATGTGGAGAGCATCACGGTGGACGGCGTGACCGTCACCAGCTATACTACCCGCACCGAGCGCACCGGCTGGGGCTGGTGGTCTCCCAAGGTGACCTACCGCGTATTTACCTACACCACCACCGCTCCCGCCCAGACCACGGACTACGCAGTCTGCGCAGTGAATGCGGAAGGTACTGCCAGTGAGCCCATCACCGCCACCCTGACGGTGCGGCCCGCCACCTGGTGGAACTGGTGGTTCTGAGAAAGGAGCAATCGAAACTATGAAATCCTATGTAACCCCGATGCTGAGCTTCGAGAGCTTCGCCCTGTCCAGCAACACGGCGACCAGCTGCGGTGAACATATTAATACGCACTCGGATGGCAAATGTGGACTCGAGTTGCCGGGTTATGGTGTTGTCTTTCTGTCCGGAGTTGAAGGCTGCAAGAAGGGAGTCGGTGATGGAACGGGAGATATATGCTATCATGCACCTTTCGATTCCAGTAAACTCTTCAACTCCTGAACCAATCTAATACGCCGGAAGAGCCCTGCCCCCATGGGGCAGGGCTCTTTGCAAAGGAGCAATCTATGAAACGAACCATCAAGTGCGCCGCCCTGCTGCTGACCCTGGTGCTGGTCCTGGCCTGCGCGGGCTGCGGGAAGAAGCAGCCCAGCCAGCCGGACGAATACGGCCTGGCCCCGGAGCCCTCCAAGCTGGACGGCGTGGCCATCGGCAATGACCTGGAAATCGTCAGCACCGGCCGCTACGCCGGGCTGTTTGTGGAGGATGGCACCGACGAGACGGTGTCCGACGTGTTCTGCATCCGGGTGAAGAACACCGGCGAACAGGACGTGCAGTACGCCCACATCACCCTTTCCCGCAGCGGGGAAAGCTATGAATTCGACATCAGCACCCTGCCTGCGGGACAGACGGTCCAGGCACTGGAGCTGAGCCGCCAGGCTCTGCCGGACAAGCCGGAGGAGCTGACCGCCGCCGTGTCTTTGTATGCCGCCTTCAGCGAGCCCCTGTCCCTGCATGAGGACCTGTTCGACATCACCACGGAGCAGAACACCATCACCGTTACCAACCGCGGCGACAGCGCCGTGCCCCAGGTGTATGTGTACTACAAAAACGCCAGCGGCGACCTGCTGCTGGGGGGCATTACCTACCGGGTCGGGCTGACGGACCTGGGCCCCGGCGAGACCCAGAGCTGCTACGCCGGGCACTTTTCCGACGGCTCCCGGCTGCTTTTCGTGACCTATGCACCGTGATTTTTACCGCTTCGGCGGCATGACCCTGGCCCTGGAGTCGCCGGAGGAACTGACCGATTCGGCGCTGTGTCGCCCCTTTCGGACGGCGGAGGGGACGGCGGACCACACCATCGGCCTGACCTTCAGCGACCGGCTGCCCCAGCCGCCGGAGGACGCCGCCCACTGGGGGGTGACCTACCGGTGGTACACGGAGGCCGGACGCCACACGCTGCAGCGCTACAGCGCAGCGGGGAGGACCCCGCAGTTCACCTATGCCGTTACCCGGGGCAGCCGCACGGAGGTGACCTTCGCCCGGCGCTACCGGGAGTCGCTATCCACCCAGACCGTGCTGGAGGCGGCGAGCCTGTTCGATATTCTGGCGGATGCCGGAATGCTGGTGCTGCACAGCGCCTATATCGTCACCCGGCAGGGGCAGGGGATCCTGTTCTCCGGCCCCAGCGGCATCGGCAAAAGCACCCAGGCCGCCCTGTGGCAGCGCTATGCCGGGGCGGAGATCGTCAACGGCGACCGCGCCCTGGTGCGGCCCGATACGGGGACCGTCAGCGGTGTGTTCTATGCGGGGACCTCCGGCATCAGCCGGAACGTCACGGCCCCGCTGCAGGCGGTGGTCCTGCTGGAGCAGGGAAGCGAAAATCGGATTACTGCGCTGCGGCCGCAGGAGGCCTTTGCCCGGCTGCTGAGCCAGTGCGCCTACTATCAGCGGGACGCCGCTTCCGCGGCGCGGATGACGGAGCTGGCGGCGCTGCTGGTCACCAATGTGCCCGTCCGGCAGCTGACCTGCCGGGCGGATGGGGACGCCGTCCGGACCCTGGAAGAAGAATTGAGGAGGAGCTGACATGGAAACTGGCACCACGGAACCCCGGCTGTCCACCTATCTGCATGCCCGGGCCTGCCGGACCGGCACGCCCCTGGCGGGGAATTTCGAGCTGACGGCCCGGTGCAACTTCAACTGCAAAATGTGCTATGTCCACCTGACGGCGGAGGAGCAGCAGCGCCGGGGCCGGGAGCTGACGGCGGACCAATGGCTGGCCATTGCGGAACAGGCCCGCAGCCGGGGGATGCTGTTTTTGCTGCTGACCGGCGGCGAACCCCTGATCCGGACGGATTTCCGTTATCTGCTGACGGAGCTGAAGAAAATGGGTCTGCTGGTGTCCGTCAACAGCAACGGCTCCCTGATCGACCGGGACTGGCTGGATTTCTTCCGGCATGAGCCGCCCTTCCGCTTCAATATCACGCTGTACGGCGGCAGCGAGGAGACCTATGAGCGCCTGTGCGGCCGCCCCATGTACAGCCGGGTGACGGAGAATATCCGGGCTCTGCGGCAGCTGGGCATCGGCGTGAAGCTGAACGCGTCCATGACGCCGTATAACGTGGCGGATATGGAGGCCATCTATGGCATGGCCCGGGAGCTGGAGATTCCCATGCAGCTGGCCACCTATATGTTCCCGCCTATCCGCCGGGACGAGGCCCTGGTGGGCTGCAATGACCGGTTCACCGCCTGCCAGGCGGCGGACTACAGCGTGCAGTGGGACAGGCTGCGGCTGGAGCCGGAGCAGTTCCGGCAGCGGGCCCAGGCCATGAAGCAGGGGATGGCGCTCCCGTCGGAGGATGAGGACTGCCAGGGAACCCCCGGCGAGGGGGTCATGTGCCGCGCCGGGCGCAGCGCCTTCTGGATCAACTGGCAGGGAGGGATGACCCCCTGCGGCATGATGACGCAGCCGCTGTTTTCCGTGCCGGAGCTGGGCTTTGCCCAGGCATGGGAGCGGACCAGGGCGGCCACGGAGCGGATCCGTCTGCCGGGGGCCTGCGCCGGCTGCCGCTTGAAGGAGGTATGCCACGCCTGCGCCGCCATGTGCGTGACGGAGACCGGCCGCTTCGACGTGAAGCCGGAGTATGTCTGCCGGATGACCCATGAGACGGTCCGACGGACCATTGAGGAGGCTGAAAATGGAAATTCGTAAGCAGCTGGTAAAGCGGAACATCGCCGGGGACGTGATCCTGGTGCCCATAGGCGATACGTCCCTGGAGCTGCAGGGGCTGGTGATCCTGAACGAGACCGGCGAGCTGCTGTGGGACCATCTGCCCCAGGCGGCGGATGCGTCGGACCTGGCGGCGGCTATGCGGGCCGAATATGACGTGGACGAGGCCACAGCCCTCCGGGACGCCCAGGCATTTCTGGAGCAGCTGCGGCAGCTGGACATCATTTCTGAGTAAAACAGCGGGAGGGACGCATTGCGTCCCTCCCGCTCAGCCTGTCGAAAAAGTCCGGCAAAAGCTGGGCTTTTTCGCGTTTTTATGATATATGGTCATAGATCAGCTGGTGCCGACGGAGCATTTGCTGCGAAGGATAGATGCAGCGGTAGACTTCACATGTCTGTATGAAATGGTGGAGCCACTCTATTGCGAGGATAATGGACGCCCCAGCATCGACCCGGTGGTGCTGTTCAAGATGGTGCTGATCCAGCATCTGTACGGACTGCCGTCTCTGCGGCGGACTGCGGAAGAAGTCAACGCAGACCGGGAAGCACACGGCAAAAAGCCTTTCGATGACGAAAATGAGCCGCCAAAGCCGCCGAAAAAAACGCAGAGATAACACCTCCCGGAAAAAGCTGGCTCGCCGCAAGAAGGATAAGACGTGCATGGTTACCAAGAGCGTAACCGACCCGGACAGCGGCCTGTTCGCAAAAGGAGACCACAAGCGGAAGTTTGCCTACGAAGCCCATACTGCATGTGACAAGAACGGTTTCGTGCTGGAAACCGTGGCGACTCCCGGAAATGTCCATGACAGCGTGGCTTTTGATGCAGTCTACGACAATGGAACAGAGAAATTTCCACAGGTAGAGACTATCGTTGCCGATTCCGCTTACAAAACGCCTCATATCTGCAAGAAGGTCTTCAATGACGGCAGAGTTTTATCCACAGCTACAAGCGCCCGCAAACGATGAAGGGCGGCCATGAATCTGAAAAAGCCGGCTACTTGGAAATGGAAGGAGCGTTTTCGCTATGACCCTTCGCAGCTTTTTTGCGTTATATGCGCCCAAAATCCGACTGCCGCTTAATGCGCAGCCGGGTTTCTCGACAGGCATCCCCCGGCGCGATGCGCCGGGGGATGCCCCTTTTCCTGTTATTCCTCTGATTTCGGTCCCTTCAGCCGGTCCAGCAGACGGCGAAGGGGACTTTTCTTGTCCACCGGTTTGTCCTCCGGCTGGGGCTCCGGCGGGGCGGCCAGCGCGGCCCGGACCCGGTCCAGGGCTTCCTTTGCCCCGGACACTCCGGCCCTTGTCCCGGCCTCATACAGCTCCTCCGCCCGGCGGAGGTCCCGCTCCACCCCCAGGCCCTGCTCATACAGCCGCCCCAGGCGGCATCGGGCCAGGTCGCTGCCCTGCTCCGCCGCCCGGCGGTACAGGTTGGCAGCAATGGCGGGGTCCTTCTCCGTTCCCACGCCGGTCTCGTAGCAGATGCCCAGCCGGAGCATGGCCTCCGGGTGGCCCTGCAGGGCGGCCCGGTGATACATGTACGCGGCGTACCGTGGCTTTTTCTCCACCCCGTCGCCGGTTTCGTAGCACACTCCCAGCAGATACTGGGCCCGGGGCATTCCCACGGCGGCAGGCTTTTGCAGCAGGCGGGCGGCCTCCCGGTGGGACTCCGGGTCCTTTCTCCGCCGCAGCAGCCCCGCCAGGCAGTACTGGCCCTCCAGCTCGCCCAGCGCCATGGCCCGGCGATAGAGGTCCTCGGCCCGCTGCACATCCTGCTCCACGCCGTGGCCGGTTTCATAGCACACCCCCAGCCGGGTCATGGACCGGGGATGCTCACGCTCCGCCCCCCGGCAGAAGTATTCCGCCGCCCGGTCATAGTCCCGCTCCGTGCCGTGGCCGAAGTAATAGCACATGCCCGTCTGGCAGAGGGCCTCGGTATAGTCCCCCTGGGCGGCAGCCAGGAAGCAGCGGAAGGCCTCCTGGGCGTTCTGCTCCACCCCGGTGCCCTGGTCATAGCTCAGGCCCAGAAAGTGCCAGGCCCGGGGATAGCCCCCCTCCGCCGCCTGGCGGAACAGCCGGACGGCCTCCCGGTCGTCCTGGTCCACCCCCTTGCCCTGGTGATGCAGCACCCCCAGGGCGCACTGAGCGTCGGGGTATCCGGCCCCGGCGGCCTCCCGGTACAGGGCCAGAGCCCGGGACACGTCCTGCTCCACGCCGTCGCCGAACTCGCAGCACACCCCCAGCAGATACTGGGCCCGGGGCAGCCGCTGCTCCGCCGCCTGGGCAAAGCAATAGGCGGCCTTTTTCAGGTCCTTCTCCACCCCCTGGCCGAAAAAATACATCACGCCCAGGTTGCACCGGCCCATGGGATAGCCTCCCTCCGCCGCCCGGCGGTACAGCTCCACGGCCTTTTCCAGGTTCTTTTCCACCCCCTGGCCGCTTTCATAGCACACGCCCAGGTTGCACAGAGCCGGGGCATAGTCCCCGGCGGCGGATTCCTGATACAGGCGGCAGGCCCGGTCCTCGTCCCGCTCCACGCCGAAGCCGTTGTCATAGCACACCCCCAGCCAGTAAAGGCCCGCCGGGTCGTCAGGGGCCGTCTGGGAAAACCACCGGAAGGCCTTTTCCGGATCCTTGGCCGCACCGCCGATGCCGTACAGGCAGTTCATGCCCATCTGCACCACGGCGTTGGCGTCGCCGTCCTCCGCCGCCTGGCGGCAGTCCTCCAGGGCCTGACGGCGGCGGTCCGCCAGCTTCAGAAGCTCCGGGGAAAAGACCACGACCTGGGGGTCCTGGGGATTCTGGGGTTCGCGCTGAAATGGTTCGTGGTCCGTCATTTTATCGCTCCTTATCGAATGATTGATTTATCGGAAGGACAGCAGCTCCTCCGTCTCCTTGCGGCCGGGGCCGTTTTTCCACTGCTCGGGATAGCCCATGGCGATGAGGCAGGCAGGGCGCAGGCCCTCCAGCTCCAGCAGACGCCCGGCGGCGTCGGCGTCGAATATGCCCAGGATGCAGGTGCCGATGCCCAGGTCCCGGGCCGCCAGGCAGAAGGTCTGGGCGGCGATTCCGGCATCGAACATCTCCCACCCGGCGGCCTGGCTCTCCGTCAGCGTGGCGTCCCCCTGGCCGGACAGCCCCGGCACATAGGCGATCACCGCCAGGGCGGCGGCCCGGTTGATGGTCTTGGTGTTGAAGCCCTGGCCGGAGATGCACTCCCGGGCCATCCGCTCCTTCAGCATCGGGTCATCAATGACGATATATCGCACGGGCTGGGTGTTCTTCCAGCTGGGGGAAAACCGGGCCAGGTCCACCACCCGGCGGATGTCCTCCCGGGGGATGGGGGTTTCCTGAAAACGGCGGCAGCTGACCCGCTGCCGGATGCATTCTGCAGTGGTCATAATGGGAATTACGCTCCTTTGGTAAAATTTACGCCATTATAGCACACTTCCGCCCCGCCGTAAAGGGCGCCGGGGCTGTACTTGTAAAAACCGGGAAAATGTGATACAATGCGGAAATATACTGGGACAAAGCCGGGAAAAGGGGGGACAAAAAATGGGCCTGCACGATGGACACCGCCAGCGGAAGCGCCAGCAGTTTTTGTCCCATGGACCAGAGAGCATGGCGGACCACGAGCTGCTGGAGCTGGCCCTGTTTTACGCCATCCCCCGCCGGGACACCAATGAGACCGCCCACCGGCTGCTGGAGCAGTTCGGCTCCCTGGACCGGGTGCTGACCGCCCCGGAGCAGGAGCTGGAGCAGGTGGAGGGCGTGGGGCAGAACGCGGCGGTGCTGCTGCGGCTGATAGGCGCCATGGGGGACCGGGCCAGGCGACCGGGCCGGGAGGAGAAGATCGTGGCCTCCGTGGACCAGGCCGGGGCCTATTTCCTGCGGCTGCTGGACGGGCAGCGGACGGAGCAGCTGTATCAGCTGTGCGTGGACGGCAAGGGAAAGGTCCTGTCCTGTCGGATGCTGTCCCAGGGGCAGGCGGACATGACGGTGCTGAGCCTGCGGCAGGCGGTGGAAAACGCCCTGCTGTCCGGGGCCAGCGGCGTGTTCCTGGCCCACAACCACCCCAGCGGCGTGGCCCTGCCCTCCCAGGCGGATGTTCAGGCCACCGTCCAGGTCCGGGACGCCCTGAAGCGGCTGGATATCCGACTCATCGACCACATTATTGTGGCCGATGGAGACTATGTTTCCATGGCCTCCAGCGGACTGCTGCGGTAGATTCCTGCCATTTTGGGCAAATTCACGAAGAAAATTGACAGAAAAGGGTAGAAATGCTGCAAAGAATCTGTTATAATAAGAGAATCTTATAATCTAATATGAGATATTACTTTTGCTTGTAAAAATGCGAATAAAAAAACAGGAGAAACCAATGGAAACACAGAAAAGACGGCGGGGCGACCGCCGTGACGGCCGGCTGCTGCGGGAACTGGATTCCCTGCACTTCATCACCGGCATTATTTACCCCAACCGCTGCGACAACGAGGCATACATCTCCGAGCGCATCGACCTGACCCCGGTGAAGGAGTATATCGCCCGCCGGAACGAGACGGAGAAGGACTTCCCCTATACCTATTTCCACCTGGTGCTGACGGCACTGGTGAAAACCATCACCCTGCGGCCCAAGATGAACCGCTTCATCGTCAACGGCAACTTCTTCCAGCGCAATGAGGTGACGGCGTCTTTCGTGGTGAAAAAGCAGTTTTCCGACAAGGGGGCCGAGGCTCTGGCCATGCTGCACACCACCGGCGACGACACCATCGACACCGTCCATGAATACATCCGCCAGCAGGTGACGGAGTGCCGCTCCGACAAGGTGGACAGCACCACCGGCGAGATGGACATCCTCAACAAACTGCCCCGGTGGCTGGGCAAGGCGGCGGTACGGTTCATCATGTGGCTGGATAAGCGCGGCTGGGTCCCCGACAGCATGACCTGCAACGACCCCTACTACAGCTCCGTGGTGCTGTCCAACCTGGGCTCCATCAAGCTCAAGTGCGGCTATCACCACCTGACCAACTGGGGCACCTGCTCCGTGTTCTGCATCATCGGCGAGAAGAAGATGAGTCCCTTTTACGATGCCGACGGCAGCGTGACCATGCGGGAGACCCTGGATCTGGGTCTGACCATCGACGAGCGCCTGGCCGACGGTTATTATTACTCCAAGTCCATCCGGCTGCTGAAGTATCTGCTGGAGCACCCGGAGGAGCTGGAGAAGCCCTTGAAGGAGGAAGTATCTTATGAGTAAAGCCGCTCAGGTAAAAGCGCCCTGGCTCAACAGCAGGGACCCCGGGGTGCCCGCTACCCTGACGTATTCGGAGCTGTCCATGTGCGGCCGGGTGGAGGAGATGGTGCGCCGCTATCCCGACTACATCGCCTATGAGTTCATGGGCAAGTGCACCACCTATGCCGACATGTGGAAGAAGATCAACGCCTGCGCCAAGAGCCTGAAGGCCATCGGCATCCGGGAGGGCGACAAGGTCACTATCTGCATGCCCAACGCACCCCAGACCCTGTGCATGTTCTACGCCGTGAATATGGTGGGCGCTATTGCCAACATGGTGCACCCCCTGTCCGCAGAAAGCGAGATCGCCTTCTATCTGCGGGATTCCGGCTCCGTGGCCGCCATCACCCTGGACCAGTTTTATCCCAAGTTTGAAAGCGTCCGCAAGGCCGTGGACCTGCCGTGCCTGATCGTCACCTCCGTGGCCGACGAGCTCAAGCCCCTGCTGAAGGTGGGCTATAAGCTCACCGAGGGCCGCAAGAACCCCAAGATCCCCGCCGGCCGGGCAGGCGTTCTGTCCTGGAAGGAGTTCCTGCGCCGGGGCGAATATGTGGAGATCTATCAGGTCCGGCGCAAGGCCGAGGACCCCGCCGCCATCCTGTATTCCGGCGGCACCACCGGCGTGACCAAGGGCATCCTGCTGTCCAACCGCAACTTCAACGCCCTGGCGGCCCAGATCATCGCCACCAACCCCTTCTTCCGGCCTGGCCACAAGATGCTGGCCATTATGCCCATGTTCCACGGCTTCGGCCTGGGCGTGTCCATCCATTCCATGGTGGCCAACGGCGGCCACTGCATCCTGATCCCCCGCTTCACGCCCCAGAGCTATGCCGAGCTGATCAAGAAGCACAAGCCCAATCTCATTGCCGGCGTTCCCTCCCTGTTCGAGGCCCTGCTGCGGGTGAAGGAGATCGAGGGGGCCGACCTGAGCTGCCTGCTGGGCGTGTTCTCCGGCGGCGACAGCCTGTCCGTGGAGTTGAAGAAGCGGTTCGACGCCTTCCTGAAGGAGCACGGCGCATCCATCACCGTCCGGGAGGGCTACGGCACCACCGAGTGCGTCACCGCCAGCTGCCTGACCCCCATCCACAAGCAGAAGGAGGGCTCCATCGGCATCCCCTTCCCGGATACCTATTATAAGATCGTCAAGCCCGGCACCCAGGAGGAGGTCCCCTACGGCGAGGAGGGCGAGATCTGCCTGACCGGCCCCACCATGATGCTGGAGTATGTCAACCACCCCGAGGAGACGGCCCAGACCAAGCAGACCCACGCCGACGGCCTGACCTGGGTCCACACCGGCGACCTGGGCATGATGGACGAGGACGGCTTCATCTATTTCCGCCAGCGCATCAAGCGCATGATCGTCACCAACGGCTACAACGTGTATCCCTCCCAGCTGGAGAACATCCTGGACGGCCACGAGTACGTCCACCTGAGCTGCGTCATCGGCGTCAAGGACCCCATCAAGATGCAGCGGGTCAAGGCATTCGTGGTGCTCAAGCCCGGCTATGTGCCCACGGAGGCCTGCAAGCAGGAGCTGATGGACTACTGCCGCAAGCACATCGCCAAGTATGCCATGCCCTCGGACATCGAGTTCCGGGAGGAGCTGCCCAAGACCCTGGTGGGCAAGGTGGCCTATCGGGTGCTGGAGGAGGAAGAAAACGCCAAGCTGGACGCCAAGGCCGCCGAAAATGCCAAGATCGACGCCCAGCGCCGCCAGCTGGAGGAGGAGCGCAAGGCCGCCGTTCAGGAGCGCAGGGCCAAGAAGGCCGCCGAGGCCAAGGAAGCCAAGGAGGCCAAGGAGGCCGCCAGGGAAGCGGCCAAAGAAGCCGAGACCCCCAAGGAATAAAGCAAGGAGGCTTGTCAATGGACAGGGAAATGAGACGGCAATACACCGTATTGGTGGACTTCCTGGGCCACATTCTGGGCCCGGACTATGAGGTGGCCCTTCACGAGCTGAAGGACGACTCCAACGAGATCATCGCCATTGCCAACGGCGAGCTGACCGGCCGCCACCTGGGCTCCCCCCTGAGCAACAAAATGCTGGAGTATCTCACCAGCCACCTGTACGAGACCCAGGACTATGTGCTGCGGTTCGAGTCCACCGCCATCACCGGCAAGAAGATGTGCTCCAACTCCCTGTTCATCAAGGGGCCCCACAACGAGCTGGCGGGCCTGCTGTGCATCAACTTCGACAGCAGCCGCTATCAGGAGCTGTCGGCCCGGGTCATGGACCTGTGCAGCAATATGCTGACGCCGGGGGTGCAGAGCGGCACCCGCCTGATCGTGGAGGACGACACCGACCCCACCGCCGAGCCGCCGGAAAAGACCTATCCCACCTCCATCGCCGGGGCCACCGCCAGCATCGTGTCCGAGGTGGTGTCCAGCTATCCCGTGCCGGTGGAGCGGCTGACCCAGGACGAGAAGATGGAGATCATGGCGGCCCTGAACCGCAAGGGCGTGTTCCTGCTGAAGGGCTCCGTCAGCTATGTGGCCAAGGAGCTGCACAGCTCCGAGGCCAGCATCTACCGCTATCTGGGAAAGCTCAACAACCGTACATAAGCGCACAAATCCCCCTTCGGAGAGGTTCTCCGAAGGGGGATTTATTTGTCAAAAAAACCGGGGGCGGACTTTCGTCCGCCCCCGGGAGGTTATATGAGAATCAGTCCTGGGTCTCGATGAGGCCGTAGCCGCCGTTGTTGCGGCGGTACACCACGCACACGGCGGAGGTGTCCATGTTGCGGAACACATAGAAGGTGTGGTCCAGCAGGTTCATCTGGAGAATGGCCTCCTCGGTGGTCATGGGCTTCACGGCGAAGCGCTTGGTGCGCACCACGTCGAACTCCGGCTCCTCCACCACGTCGAACTCGGCGGGGATGTTGGAGGTCAGGGCGTCGGGCCGCAGGTTCCGGGCCAGACGGGTCTTGTTCTTGCGGATGCGGCGCTCAATAAAGGCCACGGCCTCGTTGATGGCGCCCCGCATATCGCCGTCGGGGTCCTCCTCCTGGGCGCGGAACAGGGTGCCGTTGGCAGTGCGGATGGTCAGCTCCACCACGCAGCGGTTCTTTTTCTCCACGGCGAAGGTCACAAATGCGTCCGCTTCCTCCGGGAAATACCGATCCAGCTTGCTGATCTTCTTTTCGGCATATTCCTTGATGGAGTCGTTCAGGGCGATCTTCTTGCAGGTAAATGTGAACTTCATAGTTGGTTGCTCCTTTCGCAGGTATCCCTTTCGGGGCAAGGGTCGGGGAGATGGTTCCCTTTATCCTTGGACGCATTATAACATATTGCCGGGCGCTTGAAAAGTAGCCCCGTGCATTTTTGGCAGTTATTCACAAAAATTTAAGATTTTCTGGTCATTCGACGGCATATGACAAAGGTTCCTATTTACACAGCCGCCAAAATGGCGTATCATAAGCATCGGAAGCTTTCCAATATCCCACCCGCTTGGGTCGCCCTGCTTGCAGGGCGGCTCCTTTTTCTCCGCAGGCCCTTGACAAACCGGGAGGCTGGGGTATCATGGGCTGTGAGAAAAGCAGCCGGCAGGGAGGAAACCATTATGCGCGGTAAGAAAATGTCCCAGGCCATGGCCTTCATCGTGCTGTTCGGCATCGTCAGCCTGTTTTCGGACATGACCCACGAGGGCGCGTCCAGCATCCGGGGCGCGTATCTGGCCCTGCTGGGGGCCTCCGCTGGGACCATCGGGTTCATCTCCGGCCTGGGGGAGCTGGTGGGCTACTCCATGCGGTATGTGTTCGGCAAGCTGACGGATAAGAGCAAGCACTACTGGCCCATGACCATCGCCGGGTATGTGCTGGACGTTCTGGCGGTTCCGGCCCTGGCCCTGGTAGGGGACCACGGCTGGATCTGGGCCTGTGCCCTGCTGGTGATCCAGCGCATGGGCAAGGCCATCAAAAAGCCCGCCAAGGACACCATCATGTCCTTTGCCGCCTCCCAGGAGGGGGTGGGCAAGAGCTTCGGCATCCAGGAGGTGCTGGACCAGATCGGCGCGTTCCTGGGGCCGGTGCTGCTGTATGTGGTGATGCTGCTGAAAACCGGCGGCACCACCTTCCAGGTGTATGCCACGTGCTTTGCGGTGCTGGCCATCCCCGGTGCCATCACGCTGATCCTGCTGCTGATGACCCGGCGGAAATTCCCCAACCCGGAGCACTTCGAGCCGGAGCCCAAGGAGTACGTCCCCTTCCACATGAAGAAGGAGTTCATCCTGTATATCGCCGGCATCAGCCTGTTTGCCTTCGGCTTCATCGACTATTCCATCATCATCATGCACGTGTCCCGGACCTTCACCGGTGTGGCGGCGGGCCTGCAGGAAACCGGAAGCCTGATCTCCAGCGGAACGCTGCCCCTGCTGTATGCCGGAGCCATGCTGGTGGACGCGGTGGCGGCCCTGTTCTTCGGGCTGCTGTATGACAAGAAGGGGGTCCGGGCCCTGGTGTGGAGCACGGTGCTGTCGGCGCCCTTCGCCATCTTCGTGTTCGCCGGGCACTCGGTGGACTCCCTGCTGGTGGGCATCGCCCTGTGGGGCGTGGGCATGGGCGCCCAGGAGTCCATCCTGAAGGCGGCGGTCAGCTCCATGGTGCCCAAGGCCAGCCGGGCCACGGGCTACGGCGTGTTCGAGTGCGCCTTCGGCGTGTTCTGGTTTTTGGGCAGCTGGCTGCTGGGGGTGCTGTACGACGTCAGCATCCCGGCCATGATCGCCGTGTCCGTGGCGGCCCAGCTGGCGGCCATTCCCCTGTACATCGCCTCCTCCCGGCGGCAGCTTACAGCCAACCCATAAGCTGCACGAAGCTCCAGATGAGCTTCGCGCCATAGAAGATGATGACCCCGCCGCAGACCTTGTTGATGACGTTGAGGATCTTTTCGTTGAACCGGCTGCCCAGCAGGGACACCACCGTGGACAGGGTCAGAAACCACAGGGCGGAGGCGCTGCCGAAGCCGCAGATAAACGGCAGGTCGCCGCCCTCCGGCAGGCTGGCCCGGAAGGCCCCCAGCATCATGGTGCCGTCGATCAGGGCCTGGGGATTGATCCAGGTGACCACAAAGGCGGAGGAGATCAGCTTCCAGATGGGAACGTTGACGTCCCGGCCGCCCTCCAGGGAGGCCCTGGACCGCAGAAGTCCAATGCCGATCCAGATGACGATGAGACTGCCGATGCCCAGGATGACCTTCTGCAGCCAGGGCAGGGCCTGCATCAGCGCCCCGGCCCCCAGGAAGCACGACACCCCCAGGGACACGTCCCACAGGATGACGATCAGGGCGGTGAGATACACCCGGCTGCGCCGCTGGGTCAGGGCGCTGTTGATGACGAACAGGTTCTGCAGCCCGATGGGGGCCACATACGCCAGGCCCATGGTGAGGCCCTGAAGATATATACGCATTTGCTATTTACTCCTTTTTTCTTATCTGCTATAATCGTATCATAATCCCGGGAAAAAGCAAGAGCGCAGAAAATTATGAGCAGGTCAGGAGGAGCTTACCATGTCCCATTACGACTGCCCCTGTATGGAAAAATGTCCCCTGCACTGGGCCATGAGCCGCATCGGCGGCAAGTGGAAGGTGCAGATCCTCTGCTCCGTGGCCAACGCCGGGACCATCCGCTACAACGCCCTGCGGGCCAAGCTGGACGGCATCAGCAACACGGTGCTCTCGGCGGCCCTGCGGGAGCTGGAGGGGGACGGCCTGGTGCGGCGGCAGGCTTATCCGGAGGTGCCGGTGCGGGTGGAGTACAGCGCCACGGAGCGCTGCATGCGCCTGCTGCCGGTGCTGGAGAGTCTGTCCGACTGGGCCGAGGCGGAGATGGACGGCCCGGAAGAAAAATTCCCGGAATAGGGGGAATTTTTGAAAAAAAGTGTTGACAACATGGGCGGTGCTGTGGTATATTAATTCTTGCCTGTCGGGGAGACGACATGGCGGCGTAGCTCAGTTGGCTAGAGCATGCGGTTCATACCCGCAGTG